>CEUT01041003.1_pt1 | contig 24916 bp, 12 predicted proteins | sample 531401 | NCBI WGS metagenome assembly CEUT01 (sample SAMEA2622821, study PRJEB7988) | marine metagenome | biome: marine biome (ENVO:00000447); feature: surface water layer (ENVO:00002042); material: "saline water (ENVO:00002010), including plankton (ENVO:xxxxxxxx)" | depth 5 m | reverse complement strand
CAGACAATACTGCCGTAACTGGATTAAACACCAACGTTCAATATCAAGTATTGAAGATTGACGACCACTCTTTCAGACTTGCAAACGCTGGAGTTGGTGGAACAAATACAACCGACTACACTAAGAGACAGCATGTTAATATTACTGGTGTAGGAACTGGAATTCAAAACTTCGCCTATCCTCCAGTAACAATTACAGTTAATGCAGAGTTTGATGGTGTATCTGGAGTTATTACAGCAACTCCATCGGTAAGAGGTGAGATTGTTGATCTTTACCTTTATGAGACTGGAACAGGTTATGGATCAACAATCCTGAACTTCCACAAAAAACCAGACATCAAGATTAAAAATGGTAAGGATGCGGAGTTAAAACCACTAATCTCTGGTGGAAAAGTTATTTCTGTACAAGTCACTAATTCTGGTAGTGAATACTCATCTGCACCAGATCTCAAAGTTGAGGGTGAGGGTGTTGGAGCAAAACTTAGAGCGATTGTTAGTGGCGGAAAAATTACCAATGTTGTAGTTCTTTCTGGTGGTGTAGGTTACACCCAAAATACTACTTCAGTAGTCGTAACTTCTGCTGGTTCTAACGGTGTTGTTGATGTTGAAGTCAGAGATTTGGTCTGCAACACTCACACCAGATTTGGTGATGAAATTTTAGTTGAAACTGAAGAAAAACTTGGATATGGGTTAGTAGGATACTCTACTGCTATTGGAGCAGATACTTTTGGTGATGTGGGTGGTACACACTCTCCAATTATAGGTTGGGCATATGATGGTAACCCCATATATGGTGGTTATGCTTACAATAATCCATCAGATATAAATTCCGGCATAAAAATTCTAACAAGCAGTTACGAATTGGCAACTGCAGAAGTTTCTGATAGACCTTCTGGATTTGTTGCTGGATTCTTTGTAGAAGATTACAAGTTTACAGGATCTGGCGATCTTGATGAGCATAATGGAAGATATGCTAAAACTCCAGAATATCCTAATGGAGTTTACGCTTATCATGCAACAATAACCAGTGATGGTAAAAATAGTAAGTTCCCATTCTTTATTGGTGAAAGTTATTCTTCCGTTCCAGTAACTCAGAATATTAATCAAACGTTTGATTTCAATTCTTCAGACTTACGAAGAAATACTCTTCCTTATGTTGCAGGTGATAAATTTGCTACTAATGATTTTGTTTCCGAACCAAATGAAATTCTAGTTCAAAGTGCTGTAATTGATTCCATCACTAGAGGGTCTGTAGATGGATTCAAGATTAATAATTCTGGTACAGATTACAGAGTTGGAGAAACTGTAACGTTTGATAATGATGGAACTAATGGTGGTGGACTTTCTGCATATGTTGGTAGAGTCTCTGGTAAATCTATTGTAGACGTAACCACCACGATTCAGAGTCATCAAAATGCAGTTCTTGTTTGGGAAAAGAGTGGTGCAGTATCTGTTAATGTAGATCCATCTCATGGATACTTCGACAATGATCAAATTGCAGTTTCTGGATTATCTACATTCATTTCTGGTCTTACGAAATCTCATAAAATTGGAGTTTCGTCAGAAAGAACTCGCCTTTCTGTTCAAGTCGCTGCCAACTCCACAGTTGGTTTTGTTACGGATATATTTGTCAACAGAGTTGTTGATTCTATCTCTGTAGGAAGCACTCTAGGCATCGGCACAGAGACTTTATCCGTTTTGGGAACATATCCAGACAAGAAAGTAGTTAGGGTCTTGAGGGGGATTGTAGGTGCCGCACACACGGCAAATACTGATGTATTTGTATCTCCAAGCAAATTCACTTTGCCCGTAAATGTTTCCTACTTTGATTCTGCCGTAAATGACAAGGTATTCTTTAATAGTATTCAATCTGTAGGTATTGGAACTACTGTTGGATCTTCATCATCCAAGGGATATTTTACTGGAAGTCGCCAATATTCAATTTCAGTACCAACTCAGGGAATTTATTTACCTAACCATCCCTTCAAGACAGGTGAGCAAGTTACATTTGAAAGACTTGCTGGTTCACAAGGATTTACCGTTTCTAATACTAACACTAGCGCAACTTATAGTATTCCACAAAGTGGAAATACTGAAACCTTATTTGTAGTTAAAAAGACTAATGATGTAATTGGTCTTTGCACTCAAGTTGGTCTTACCACCAATACTGAAGGTTTGTTCTTCAGAAACATAACGTCCAATGCTGATAGTAGAGATTACAGATATTCTTTAACTTCAAATAAAACTCAAGTAACTGCTAAAGTAGAAAAAATTAGAGCAAAAGTTGCTGTTTCTACAGCACATGGTCTGAACAACGGAGATACTGTAAATCTAAGCGTTAATTCTGAGCAATCAGTTGGTATTGGTACATCAGTTTCCGTATACCTTAAGTATAACTCTGCAAATGATAAGTTACTTGTCAATCCAATCGGGTTTACTTCAACTGCGGTAAACACCTCTTCAAACAGATTGACACTCACTGAGCACGGTCTCAAAACAGGTGATAAGGTATTTTATGATTCCGATCTTATTATATCCGGTCTTTCTACTGGATCTTACTTTGTTTACAGAATTGATGACAATACCATCAATCTTGCAAACACAAGGTTTGATGCAGTTTCTAACCCACCAACCGTGGTTAGTTTTGGATCTACTGGTGGTTCCAGTCAAGAATTGTCTCCGATCAACCCAAGATTGAATGTTGTTAGAGATAACAACTTAGTATTCAATGTAAATGATTCCTCGTTGAGTGGTTATAACTTTAGACTTTACTATGATCGCGATTTCAAGAATGAATTAGTTTCTATTGGATCTTCTACAACCTTCAGCACAGTAGGTGTAGGAACTGTTGGTATTGCCAATACTGTTACTGCATCCACAGTCACTCTTAACTTTAATAAGAACCTTCCATCTAAAGTTTACTATCAATTAGATAAGGCAGGATACATTAGTACTGCTGATACTGAGGTAACAAACTATTCTGAAATTAATTTTATTGATAGCACTTATTCTGGAACTTACAGTGTTACCGGAGTTGGTGAAACTGTATTTACTGTTTCCCTTAAGAGTGTTCCAGAAGATCTTGACTATAATCAATCATCCACAAGTGTTCTTAAATATTCTACTTCTTCACCAAGAGCTCTTGGTGGTGTTGATAAATTGGAAATCACTTTTGGTGGAGCAAGTTATAAGAGACTACCTAAGTTTGTAAGTATTGCGTCTACAGCAGGCATCAATGCTGATGTAATTCCCACTTCCACGACTCTTGGTAGAATTAATCAAGTCACCATACAAGATGCAGGATTTGATTTTTCTGCAGATAGAACGCTCAGTCCAGAAGTTTACATCTCACCAAATATTACGGTTGTTAATAGAAATACCATTTCTGGCATAACAATAACATCTGGTGGTTCTGGATTCACGTCTCCTCCAGATCTTGTTCTTGTCAACCCCGATACAGGATCTGCTTATGACAATGGAACTCTTATTGCTAAGATGCAGGGTTCATCTATTAATAAGATTGAAATACTTGATGTTCCTAAGGGTCTTTCTGATACGGAATCTAAAGTATTCTCTGTAAACAACAGTAACGGTGTTGGTGTTAATAGTGTTTTCTCATCACCTGCTGGTGTCGTGACTTGTGTTCTGGCAACTCCAACTCTTGGATTTACAACTGCCACGGCACCATTTGCTGTAAATGACTTTGTATATGCCGAGAATATTTCTTTAGCATCTACCACAGGTACAGGATTCAACTCCCAAGATTATTCTTACAACTTTTTTAAAGTAACTGCATACAGAAATACCAATCCTGCAGAGGTTGAATTTGATATTTCTCCTTATGCAACTAACGCTGGTGTTGCTCAAACTGATGGTCAAAGCACTTTTGCGACCCTTGTTAACAAAAACAACTATCCTACATTTACTGTTGTACAAACTCCATTAGAGTTTATTGTTGGGGAATCCCTCTTTATAAAGTCTGGAAACACTTATACTGAAGTAGATCTGGTAGTTACTAATAATCTTAATGATGCGATTAAAGTTTATGGAACTTATGAGTTATCTGAAGATGATGTGATTGTCGGAAAAAATTCTGGCACGATAGCAACTATCAACAAAATTGATGAAAATACTGGCATTTTTGAAGTTGATTACTCTCTTGAAACGGATTATGGTTGGTCAAATGACACAGGCAAGTTGAATGAGGATTATCAAGTTATTCCCGACAATGATTACTATCAAAACCTGTCTTATAGTATTAAGAGTCCAATAGAATTTGAGGATTGGGTGAATCCTGTTAATAGAATTCTCCACTCTTCTGGATTGAAAAACTTTGCTGATACTGGAATTACAACGGAGGGAACAGTCTCTGCAGCAACAAGCACCTCTGCAAATAGCAGTGCTTTGATTGACATCATCAATCTAAATGCAAACGGAACCACAATGAGAGTTGATGCTGTCAACTTCTTTGATTTTGGTATTGATATTGATGCGTCAAACAACAAGTCCAAGTTCATCAAGTTCCAGAATAAGAGACTTGCCGATTATATTGAATGTAAGACCAATAGAGTTCTGACGATTGATAACTTCAATAATCAGTTCTCCAATCAAGAGAATGCTAATACAACCCTGTATCGTGATATTGATAAGTTTATTGCCAATGATGGATACAGTAGATATTTGGTTCAAATGATCAAACCAAATAGCAAAGATCTTCAAGCAACTGAACTGATTGTTGTTAATACAAAGAATGATGATTTAATTACTGTTGAGAGAGCATCTATTCACAACACGAAAGATGACCTTGCTGACATTCAGGCATTTAAGGATGCTTTTGATAATGTTTCACTGAGACTTACACCTGACGATCCTTTCAATGATGATTTGGATGTCAAGTTTATAAAGAACAACTTTAACACAACCCTTGCCGGTGTTGGTACACAATCAATCGGATTTGTTAATCTGATCGGAAACAATGTTTCCGTTGGAGTTGGTTCTACAGGATTAGTTTTTGAAGGTTCTTCAAGTGGCACCGAATCAATATTTGCAAATATTGAACTTATTGATACGGTTACTAAGGACAAGACTATTGTTGATATGTTTGTTGATCACGATGGAACTGATACTTACAGATCAGACTTCTTCTTTGATAATAGCACTTTAGGATATTCTCCAAAGTTTATAGGAACTTTCACCAGCAACATTGCATCTGGTGTCCTTAAGTTAAATTTTGAGAATACCGAGTCCAATAACGTTCTTGTTCGCTCCAGGATTGTCGGGTTTAATACAGTCGGTGCTGGTATTGGTACACATATTTTCAAAGCTAGTGGTCAATCAGATAGTTCCGTTAGAGAAGGTCGCCTTGAAACGAAATTCTCTACATTCTCGGGGACTGGAATTTCTACAGTATTAACCTATGACAAGGCAGATGTAACAACAGTTAAATCTACTGCAAAAGTATCTTACGGCAATACATCTGCACTGCATCAGGTCTTATTCAATCATAATGACACAAATGCTTTCACGGTACAATATCCACATTTGTCAATCGGCAGCACCATGGGTATTGGTACGTTTGGAGCTGATATTAGCGGTAGTAACTTTGTTCTGATATTCCACCCAGATGCCAACATTAGCGATGACATCACCGTTCAAATTTACAGTGAAATTATTCAAACAGAAAAAGATTTGAACAATGTTCCTGCAACATTGACTTATGGATCTGCAAATGAACAACTGAAAACCTCCCAGTTTGACTCTATCAATGGCGATAGAACTAATAAAGTTGATTTTGATGTTAAACATAATAGTATTCCAATATTTGAAAAGCAATTCAATCCTGGAATTTCCACCGTAGTCAATCTGGGAACAGGTGTATTCACAATTGCGGATCACTTCTTTAGTGACCGTGAAAAACTAACATATACACCAAGATCCACTTTTATTGGTGGTGCTCATACCTCTATGGTTATGTCTAATGGAAGTGTTCTTCCCTCCACAGTCTATGCTATCAAGGTGAATAATGATGAATTTAAACTTGCCACAAGTAAAACTGGTGCAGCAGTTACATTTAACTCTGCTGGAAGCGGAAATGGTCACACCCTTGAAATGGAGAAGAAACTTGAGAAGTCTCTGATTACCATTGATGGAGTTTCAAGATCTCCTTTGGCATTCACTCCAATTAACTACACTCTTAATAATAACGGTGGATCTATTTCTGTTGATGCGACATATTTTGGTATTTCTGGAATCTCCTCTATTCTCCCAGGAGATGTTCTAAAGGTTGATGATGAGTTTGTTAAGGTTAACGCTGTAGGTCTTGGAACCACAACTATCGGACCTATTACGGGAACAGGTTCTTTCAATGTTATTAAAACTGAGAGGGGATTTGTTGGAACTTTGGCAACCACACATACTGACGGATCTACTATCAGAGTGTTCCAAGGTTCTTACAATATGACCAGAAGTAAGATTCACTTTACTGAAGCACCTAGAGGTAACACTCAAGAACTGGTTGATAACAGTAATATTCCATTCCACAAGTCTACTTTCAATGGTAGAGTATATTTGAGAAATGATTATGCATCTAACCAAATTTATGACGACATCACTAGACAATTTACTGGTATCGGTGCAACTTATCGTCTGACTGTTGGTGGTGCTAATACAACAGGTATTGAAACTGGTAGTGGTTTGGTGTTCATCAACAATATGTTCCAAACTCCAACAACTGATAACAATACTGGAGGAAACTACAGTTTCACAGAGAGTGGTAGTGCTTCCAATGTAGTTTTCACTGGCGTAAAAGATTCAAATGATGATCTTGTTATTTCAGAAACTGATGTAAACAAGAATCAACTTCCAAGAGGTGGAATGATCGTTTCACTTGGATCTACTCAAGGTCTTGGAATTGCTCCTCTTGTTGGCGCTTCTGTAACAGCATTTGTCTCTGGTGGTGTAATTCAATCCATTGGAGCTGGTGCCACTGATATTCTTGGTTCTGGATACCGTGGGTCTGTTGCTATTGGTATCACTGATCCAAATCATAGTGGCAATGCTGCTGCTGTCACAGTTACAGTTGGTGCTGGTGGATCTCTAGCATTCAATGTAACTAACGGAGGAACTGGATATAGTTATAATCCAACTATCAATATTCCTTCACCTTCCTACGAAAATCTCCCAATTGTCGGAGTTTCACGTCTTGGTCAGGGTGCAACAACTGATTCTGGTAGCGGTCTCCTTCTTAATGTTGAAGTTGGTGCTGCGATAACAGCAGTTGGAATTGGTTCTACTCTCTTTGAGGTTAAAAACTTCAAGATTGCTAGAAATGGATATGGATTTAGAATTGGCGACAAGTTCAAACCAGTTGGTCTTGTAACTGCCAAAGGTCTTCCTTCTATGGTAAATGATCCAGAATTTGAAGTTCTGGATATCTTTAACGACAAATTTGCCGCTTGGCAATTTGGTGAACTTGATTACATTGATTCTATCTCTGATCTTATTGATGGATCTCGTGTCAGATTCCCACTGAATTATAAGGGTGAACTTCTAAGTTTTGAAGTTGATAAGAATAATCCAGACTCTTCGGTAATTGATCTTGAAGCAGTTCTTCTAATCTATGTAAATGGTGTTATCCAGCAACCAAATGTTCATTATCAGTTTGTTGGTGGTACGTCAATTGTATTCACAACTGCACCAACTTCAAATGATAATATTGATATCTTCTTCTATAGAGGAACTAGAGGGACTGATAGTGTCAGCGTAAATGTTAACACCACCGTTGAAACTGGAGATCTCCTGCAGATGCAGAAGACTGATAATAGTCTTGCTCAAGATCCTAGAACAATTTACAATATCAATAATTCCGACAAAGTAGAAACAAACATTTACGCTGGTCTTGGTATTGATGAAACTAACTTCAAACCACTTAGCTGGATTAAGAAGAAGGTAGATCAGAGACTTGGTGGTGAACTTGTTAATAAGTCAAGAGATTCCATTGAAGGTCAAGTCTATCCTACTGCAAGAGTTATTGGTGACATTTCTGCATCTGCAACTGAAATATTTGTTGATGACGCACAATTCTTCAATTATGAGGAAAATGAGTCTTCTATCAATATCACCAGTGTCAATGGATTGCTTGTAAACACGTCAACAGAACATGTATCTGCTGCTGTCACTGCTGTAGTTTCTTCTACAGGAACGATCAGTTCCTTAGATGTAACCGAAGGTGGTGCTGGTTATTCGGGTTCAGCAACACTTAAGATTGCTGCACCGAAGGCAGTGGGTGTTGGTGTTGGTACAACTGCTACAGGTACAGTCGCAATTGTCAACGACTTTATCAACTCTGCTTCTGTAACTAATGCTGGTTTTGGTTATACACGCACAGCACCTCCACAAGTTCTGGTTTCTACACCATCACTTTCTGTTGAAACTTTAACTGGAATTACTGCTGTTGCTGGTTTTGCTGCAACGATTACTGGTATTGCTACAGCAGTCGGAACCGGCGGAAACGCTCTTGCCCTTGCATTTAGTTTCACAGCATCTAGCACCACAGGACTTCAGGAAGGTTATCCAATTTTCGTCAAGAACACTAGTGTTGGTAATGGTGTAAGGTCCATCAATGGTTCTGATAATTCAATCGTTGCTATTGGAACAACATTCCTGGATAATGTTTACATCATCAATGATCTCCACTTAACTGCAACAACTGGAGTTGCTACTTGTAACATTCTTTCTACAACTACGCACGCGGGTCTCACCACAACGGGTAGTCTGACAGTCCCACAAGGGACACTCTCTTGGGGTAGACTTTCTGGATTTAGCAGAGCATCTTCCCCAATTGCTATCGGTGTTACTGGTTTGAGAGTTGATGCTGGATTGTCAACATTCCCCACTATCCAAAGACGGGGATTCGGTTTGAGAGACAATGGATCTCTCAGAAAGGACCTGGGATAGTTATAAATATAGAAAAAAGCTAGCAACAATGGCGGCAATTGTAACCGATCAGTTTAGAATATTAAATGCGGGAAACTTTGTAGATTCCGTCACTAGTTCTGCAAACTCTTACTATGTTTTTGTTGGTCTATCTAATCCTTCTATAGTTGGATTTGGAAGAACTACAGACTGGGATACAAATACTCCTAGTCCCACTGATAATATTGATTATGCCAATTTTATTGGCGACAATATGTCTTTTGGTAAGAAAGTCTCCTCTGCTAATGTCAGAAGACTGGTAAGGAGAGTTGATTGGACTAGAGGGACAAAGTATGAAATGTATCGTCACGATTACAGTCTCAAAAATCTCTCACCCACCACAAAGTCTGCAAGACTTTATGATGCGAACTACTATGTAATGAATAGTGAGTTCAAAGTGTATACTGTTATTGATAATGGTTCTTCTGGAATTAGCACAACAGGAAATGCTTCTCTTGATGAACCAACTTTCACTGACCTTGAACCATCAAAAGCAGGTGTAAGTGGTGATGGATATGTCTGGAAATATCTTTTCACTGTATCTCCAAGTGATATTATCAAGTTTGATTCTACTGAATATATTTCACTTCCAAATAATTGGTCTACATCAACAGATGCTCAGATAGTTGCTGTTAGAAATAATGGCGATTCTGATATTAATGAGAATCAGATTAAGAAAGTATATATTGACCAGCAGGGGTTGGGATATTCTCAGGGGTCTCATGAAGTTAATATTTTAGGTGATGGCACTGGTGGTAAAGTTATCGTTGATGTAGATGTCAACGGTAAAATTACAAATACTGTGGTTTCCTCTGGTGGAAAAAATTATAGTTATGGAATTGTTGATCTTGGATCAATTAATTCTAACTCCAGCACTAAAGCAAAACTGATTCCAATTATTCCACCATCAAAAGGTCATGGTCATGACCTTTATAAGGAACTTGGTGCGGATAAGGTTCTTGTATACGCAAGATTTGATGATTCTACTAGAGATTTTCCAACTGATGTAACTTTCTCACAAATCGGTATTGTTAAAAATCCAACTTCTATTGGATCTACAACAGTATTTGATGAAAATCAATTCTCTTCATTAGGAGCATTGAAATTTACCTCAGTTACTGGAACAGTATCTGTTGGTGATAAAATTAGTCAAAGTGTTACAGGCGGAACAGCAGTTGGTTTTGTTGCTTCATTTGATAATGAAACTAAAGTATTGAAGTATTTCCAAGATAGAAATGCTTTCCTGAATCAAACTACATTTGATCAAACAGATTATGTTGGTGTTTCTACCAACGGTAAACTGTATGAGTTTGCTTCAAATTCAAACGCAGTTACTACCACTGGAGGTTTCTCGGGTTCTATTGATACTGGATTTACTGGTATTACAACAAATCCAACAGGAACAAAACTTATTTCAATTGGCACCCAAATTACAAACGGGATTGCCAATCCTGAGATAAATAAAGGGTCGGGAGATATTGTCTATATTGACAATCGTCCAGCAATCTCCAGAAACTCAAGACAAAAAGAAGACGTTAAAATCATCCTGGAATTCTAAACGATGCCACAGAAAACTAATCTCAATATCAATCCTTATTTTGATGATTTCAGTAAGGATGATAATTTTTACAAGGTTTTATTCAAACCAGGATTTCCAGTTCAGGCTAGAGAACTGACGACTCTGCAGTCAATCCTGCAGAATCAAATAGAATCGTTTGGAAGTCATATGTTCAAAGAGGGATCAATGGTGATCCCAGGTAATGTTGCGTATGATTCTGAATATCCTGCTGTTAAGTTAAATGCTGATCATCTAGGTATTAACATTTCAGTATATGGTAAAAATCTTGTAGGGAAGAGATTAAAGGGTCAAACATCTGGCATCGTTGCAAAGGTTGACCGATATGAAAATGTATCAGACTTAACTGGTATAACGAATCCAACTATATTTGTAAAGTATATTGAATCTGGAGATAATAATCAGGTTGAACCGTTCCAGGACGGAGAAGTTTTAATTACAGAAGATTCCTTCACTTACGGAAATACTTCTGTCAATTCAGGTGAAACTGTAGCATCGCTGATTAGTGAAGATGCTACGTCTGTCTCCAGTTCCGTATCAATTGGTTCTGGAGTATATTTTATCAGAGGAACTTTTGTAGATGTTTCATCTGATAAGATATTTTTAGATCCATATTCCAACACATCATCTTATAGGGTTGGTTTAACTATCAATGAAGAGATCATCACAGCAAAAGATGATGATTCTTTATATGACAATGCTAAAGGATTCTCTAACTATGCTGCTCCGGGGGCAGATAGATTAAAAATAAGTCTAACATTATCTAAGAAACTCTTAACAGATAATGATGATAAGACTTTTGTAGAACTTGTTAGAATACAGGGTGGTGAATTAAAGAAACTTCAAAATAAATCTAATTATAACTTAATTAGAGACTATTTTGCTAAGAGAACTTTTGAAGAATCTGGAAATTATTCCCTTGATAACTTTGATGTTGAGGTCAAAGAGTCTTTGAATGACAGACTTGGTAATGAAGGAGTATTTTTCTCAAATCAATCTACAGATGATGGAAATGTTCCATCTGAAAACATGATGGCAATTTCTGTTTCTGCAGGAAAAGCATATGTAAAAGGATATGACGTTGAAAATACTGCCACTAAAATTATTGATGTAGAGAAACCAAGGGATATTAGAACAATATCCAATTCTTTGGTTCCTTTTGAAATGGGGACTCTGATTCGTGTCAATAATGTTCAGGGAACTCCATTATTTGGTGTAAATAATAATAGTAATATTGTAAGACTTCAGGGTCAAAGAAGAGGAACATCTACAACTGCTGCCACTGGAACTGAAATTGGTCAAGCAAGAGTATATAATTTTAGTCTCACAGATTCTGCTCAAGTAGATCTTTCTACTTCATGGGATTTATATCTTTTTGATGTTCAAACATATACCACTATTAGTTTGAACGAAAATACTTTGACTGCTGACATACCTGTCAGTTCTTACATTAGAGGTGTAAGTAGTGGTGCTTCTGGTTATGTACAGAGTGCTCCTGCCGGAACGACCAATATTACCCTGATGCAAACATCAGGAACCTTCATCGTTGGTGAGCAACTTTTAATTAATGAGAGTAAAGAAATTTCTCGTTCAATTACTAGTCTCACAACTCACACTATTGAAGATGTCAAGTCAATTTATCAAGATTCTACAGCACTAAATTCTGAACTGAAGAGAGATTTTATTGCTGATACTATTCTTGAAAGAAAACTTCCTACCGGATTCGGTATAGCAGACACGGTTCAAATTAGTACTGCTGGTGCTATGACTTGCCCAGGCAAGTTCTTCAACAACATTAAAGTTGGAGATATTGTTAGATATCAGATCGCTGGAACTAGTGATGAAACGTTTAACAGAGTTTCTGCAATTAATTCTGCCAAAACTCAAGTCACTTTGGTTGCTGAGCAGGATAGAACTAATGTTTGTGATGGTAGTCTCCCAGGTTCTACTTTCACAGGAACATTTACATTAGGTGTGCCTATTGTTAGAGAGCGTGGTGGATTGTTTGCACCCCTTGAAGAACAAAATGTTTCTTCGGTTGATTTGGGATCTTCTAATCTTTTAGTTTCCAGTCAAATTAGAGAGCAGTCAACCAGCTCTACAGGATCTCTTTCAATAAACGTTACTGCAACTGGTATTAGTAGTTCCCTCTTTGAGGCATTTGATCAAGAAAGATATAGCATTCATTATAATGATGGATCTATTGAAACTTTAACAAGCGACCAAGTTTCTCTCAGTTCTGCAGGTCAAGTTATTACGTTTACTGGTCTCACCGCATCTCAATCAAGCAATGTGACAGTAAACACTACTGTCAAAAAAATAGGAATCACCAACAAAGACAAAGTATATACGAGAAGCACAAAAGTAGAAGTAACTAAGTCTGCTACTGGAGTATCTACATCCATCTCTCAAACTTCTCAAAGTGATTTTTATGGAACTAGAATTCAGGATAGAGAAATTTCTCTGAATGTTCCTGATGTTACAGAAGTTGTCGCTGTTTATGAATCATTAGGAACGTCTATTCCAACCTTAGATTCTCTTGAGTTCCCTGCTGGATTAGCACTCAACACAGCATCAATTTTAGGAGAAAGAGTCGTTGGATCTACAAGTAATGCTATCGCTCAAGTAGTCACAAGATCTTCAGCAACTAAGGTTGAAATTGTTTACTTAACTGATGATAAATTTACTGTTGGTGAAAACGTAACATTTGAAGAATCTGGTATTATTGCACCATTACAAGTTATTGGACTTGGAAATTATCAAGATGTTACAAATAACTATACTCTTGACAAAGGTGTCAAAGAACAGTTCTATGATTACTCAAGAATTGTACGTAGAGAAAATTTAAATTATACACCATCAAGAAAACTGTTAATAATTTACAATCATTATACAATTCCAACTAATGATACTGGTGACGTATATACAGTCAATTCTTACGATGCTGCCAGATTTAAATCTGACATCCCACTAGCAGGAGAACTCAGAGCATCTGATGTCTTAGACTTTAGACCTAGAGTTTCTGATTTTACTTCCACTACACTTTCTCCTTTTGATTATACTGCAAGAACTTTCGCTACAACAGGAACCAATCCAACTCTTTTAGTTGCTCCAGATGAAAGTTCTTTAGTTGGAATTAGTTACTACCTCCCAAGAATTGACAAAGTAGTGTTTACCACTCAAGGAAATATTGCTGTTGTAAGAGGAACTAGTGCTGAGGATCCAAAAGAACCTGAAATTGGTGGAGACATGATGGAATTGGCAAGAATTCAGTTGCCAGCATACTTATATGATACTTCTGATGCAGTATTAACCTTTACTGATAATAGAAGATATACGATGAGAGATATTGGTAGAATTGAGGATAGAGTTGAAACTTTAGAAACTCTCACATCGTTATCTCTCCTTGAACTTGATACAAAAACACTTCAAGTTAGGGATGCTGACGGTTTAGATAGATTTAAGTCCGGATTCTTTGTTGATGATTTTGCTGACAATCAAAGAATGGAGGACAAGTCCGAGTCTGGAATCAAAAATAATGAACTCGGAGCACCAGTTGATTACTTTACTCTTAAACCAGAAATTGCTTCTAGTCTTCCTACTGTTGGTGGTTTTGACTTAAACTTTGACCTTCTTGATCCAAATACTCAGAAGACTGGTGATTTGATTACACTTAAATATGACAATAAAGAGTGGATTAAACAACCTCTCGCATCTAGAGTTGAAAATGTAAACCCATTCAATATGGTCGCATTCACAGGTGCGATCAACATTTCTCCTGCTCAAGATAGTTGGACACGAACAGTTACAATTGATGGTGGCGAAAGAGTTACTAGAGTTTCTACTGATTGGAGAAATGGCAGACGGGGGAGAGAACTATCTAGTATTAGCACTAGCGTAGAGAGTAGAACTGCTGATACACATATCAGATCTAGGAACGTACAGTTTGAAGCAACTGGTTTAAGACCTCTAACAAGACATTACAATTTCTTTGAAAGTAGTACAGATTTGGATATTATTCCAAAATTAACTGAAATTTCCATGACATCTGGGGTGTTCCAGGCAGGAGAGACTGTTAGAGGTTTTATTGGATCAAGACAACTTTTCTCTGCAAGAATTTGTAATCCTAATCATAAGTCTGGTTCAATAACGAATCCTTCTACAAAATACACTTTAAATCCATACAATAGAAGTTTAACTTTACCTGAAGTATATTCTGCGTCTTCCACAGTTCTGAATATTGATATTAACTCTTTAATGGAAGATGTTCTTGGAGCATTTAATGGACGTATTGTGAAGGATATGGTCCTACTTGGTGTAACAAGTGGGGCACAAGCAAAAGTGTCAGACATAAGATTGATAACTGATACTTTTGGTGATGTAACAGGATCATTCTTCTTCAGAGATCCCCTTGCTTCTCCAACACCAGCAGTTACATTCACTACAGGAGAAAAGACTTTCAAACTTACATCAAGCTCTTCTAATGCTGAACCTCTACCTGGAAGTTTGAGATTTAGTGTTGGTGAAGGCACTTATACTGCTAGAGGAACTGTAGAAACTGTTCGCAGAACTAGAAATGTCACGGAATTCTTCCGCAGACCAAGACCTCCTGTACGAAGGGGTGATCCTTTAGCACAATCATTTACTGTTGACGAAACTGGGGCATTCCTGACAAGTCTTGACGTATTCTTTGCTAACAAAGATGAAAATGAAAAAATAAGATGTGAAATTAGAACCATGGAGTTGGGCACACCAACAGATATATTGGTTGCTGATTATGCACAGGTAACTCTTGAACCATCTCAAATTAATGTTTCAAGTGACGGTACAGTTCCAACTAAAGTTACTTTCCCTTCTCCAGTATATCTTGAACCAGACACTGAGTATTGCTTTGTTCTTCTTGCACCAACAACTAATGAATATGAAGTTTGGGTGGCAAGAATGGGAGAGAGGACTGTAAATCTGTCTACTCTACCTGACGCTGAAAGTGTAATCGTAACAAAGCAATATATTGGAGGTAGTTTGTTCAAGTCTCAAAACGGGACTATCTGGACTGCAAGTCAGTTTGAAGATGCGAAGTTCACGTTGCACAAAGCAAACTTCATTACAGAACCTGGTATTGGTTACTTCTACAACCCATCTCTGGAGAATGGAAGTGATTTAACTGAAAAACTTATTAATAATCCAGTTAAGACTCTTCCAAGAAAACTGAAGGTTGGTATTACAACAACTTCTGTAATGGATAGTATTCTGAGCATCGGTAAAAAGGTAAGTGATAATACATCTTCTGCTGCTATTACCGGTAATATTGAGCAGGTTGGTGGAAACATTGCTAACACAACTAGCAATTTAGTTGGTGCAGGATACAGTAATGGAACCTATACTGGAGTCAATTTCTACTCTATTACCGGATCTGGAACTGGAGCTATTGGTATTGTCACGATCTCAAGTAATACACTTGATGGAAATCCACATGTGACGACTGCTGGCAATGGATACGTTGTTGGCGATGTTCTTGGAATTACAACTTCTGATGTTACCAGAGGTCGTGGTGCACAATTCTCAGTTAAAAACATCACAGGAAAAGATACTTTGTATCTAACTGATGTTCAGGGTGAAGAGTTTACTGAAGGACAGAATCTTGTCGTTTATAGTTCTTCTGATGTTGCAGTTGCATATGCTAATACAACAATTAGAAATTCTAGTGTAATCAGCAATCTCTATGATGGTAGAGTTCTTGAGGTTCAACAAACCAATCATGGTCTTCATGCAGATAACAATGTTGTTGTTCTTGCAGATATTGAACCCAATACAACTCCGACTACTCTAAATGCAGCACTTGGATTAAGTGATACAACTATTTCGGTTGCTAATACATCACTCTTTGCAACATTTGAGGGCATTTCCACTTCTACCGGTTATGCCAAGGTCAATAACGAAATCATTTACTACAACTCTATTACTGCCGGTGCTGGTGGTGCTGGAACACTCGGAATTGGCACAAGAGGTATTGATAATTCTCTCAAGAGATCTCATGACCTTAATGATCAAATCTTTACTTATGAGTTGAACGGAATCTCTCTTCACAGAATCAATAAGCAACATAATATGCCTAGTGATGCTACTTTAAAGAACGCTAGAGACTTTGATACTTATCATCTACAGATTGATCGTGGATCAAGAACAACTGGAGATAATCAACTTAGTTTCACTGATGAAAATAGTGTTGGTGGTCCAGTTGTGTTCTCTTCAAGTAATATTCAGTTTGATGAAATTACTCCAAGATTGAACGTATTCACGCCAACAGAGAGCACCACCGCAACTTCTCAAATTAGAACTGTCACAGGAACTAGTTCTGGTGGTTCTGAAGTATCATTCCTTGATCAGGGATATGAAAATATTTCTCTTAACAATGAGAATCGGATGAGCACTCCAAGAATGGTTGCTTCTAGAATCAACGAAACGACAAGACTATCAGATCTTCCTAATAGTAAGTCCCTGACTCTTGCCGTCAGTATGAACACGACCGATCCAAATCTATCTCCAGTTATTGATGTTCAGGGATCTGGAATTCTGTTTGGTAGAAATAGGTTAAATAATCCAATTTCTGATTATGCAAATGATGGAAGAGTAAATTCTCTTACAGAAGATCCACATACTGCGTATTACATTTCTAAAAAGACTGATCTTGCACAACCAGCAACATCTCTCAAAGTCCTTGTTTCTGCATACCGTCATTCTTCAGCAGACTTTAGAGTTCTTTATGAACTCTTTAGAGTTGATTCTAATGGTATTGAACAAGCATTTGAATTGTTCCCTGGATTTGATAATCTGACAGATACAAATGGTGATGGATTTGGTGATGAAGTAGTTGATTCTGTTCTTAACAATGGCAGACCGGACGCTTTCACTCGTGCGAGCACAGATGGTGAATATATAGACTATCAGTTTAGTGCTGATAATCTTGCTCAGTTTAATGGATTTAGAATCAAGATTGTTATGAGTGGAACTAATGAAGCAAAAGCACCGAAGTTCAAAGACTTTAGAGTTATTGCTCTTGCATGATGAAAAAGGTCAAAGATCATAAGCACCTGTACCGCACAGATACAGGTGCTGTTGTCAATAATGATACAACTGCTTATAATGAGTATGTTAAGATGAGATCTAACCGCGATCGTCAAAAACAAGAACTTGATGAAATGCGGAAAGATATAGATGAAATCAAGTCCCTTCTCACGGAGTTTATCAATGGATCCCGATCAAATCAAACTTGAAACAATGTCTAAAATGTTTGCTTATGAGCAACAGGCAAGACTAATTGACGAGTGCGATAATATTGGTGAACTTCAAAATATTTGCAAATCTTACGCAAAATTATATTTCAAGCAACAGGAAGTTGTCAGTGTAATAGGACTACCTTCCTAAATACTTAAAATACCTTTGAAAAATGGCAGTATACGTCAGTAATATTCAAATTGATCAGAGCACAGATTTTAGTCAGGTCTTCACTCTTGAAGATGGGACATCTAACTCTGTCTTGAATCTGACTAACTATACATTTAAATCCCAGATGAGGAAGCACCCAGGTGCAACCTCTGGTGTCACTACATTTACTTCATCTATTTACGGTAATGCAGCAAATGGTCAAGTTAAAATTGGTTTGACTACAAGTCAGACAGCTAACCTGAAAGATGGAAGGTATGTTTATGATGTTGTAATGACTGATAACGCTGGTATTATGAGTAGAGTTATTGAAGGTATGGTCCTAGTACGCGCTGGAGCAACGAAATTCTAATGGCGAATATTAGAGTTAAAACTAATAACAATACTACGACTGTTAGGGTCGGACAAACAAACGCTATAAAGGTCGTAGCATCAAATCAATCTGCTGCCACATCAACAGTTGATAAATTACAAAATGTTGGTGATATAAACATCGGTGCTAGAGCAAATAATACTTTCATAATGTTTGATGGTTCTGAATATATTCATGTTCCTGCACACCAAATTGTTGACCTTGCTGATGGTAGTGATGATGAAGCATATGATGCCGGAACTTTTTAAATGGTAGGTAATTTTTTAACTAAATAGATAAAAAGGTAAGAATTTTACAAGATGGCTGCTCCTGTATTACAGTTCAAGAGAGGTCTCTTTAGTAATTTGCCAGCATTGAGGGCAGGTGAGCCAGGTTTTACAACCGACAAATATGACCTCTACGTCGGTATTGACTCGACGACTTCAAACAATCAATTCGTAGGTTCAGGTAGATTCTGGACTATTGAGGGTGCTACTAGTGGATCTGGTGTCAACCTCGTAGAAGGTACGAATAACGGCACAAGTTATATTACACTTGCATCTCCAGCATCCCTTGCTGGTATCGTTACTTACTATTTCCCCGGTACTCAAGGTGGGGCAAGTAGTGTTCTTACCAATGATGGAAGCGGAAACCTCAGTTGGGGTGCCGGTTCTGCTAACTCAGTTCTGACTGGTGTTACTACAGTAACAGGTCACTTTGATGTTGACTCCACGGTTGATATCTCCGGTATCACAACAGTCACTAATACTACCGATAATACTCTCGGAAGTGCAGGCACTGGTGCTTTCCAAATTGACGGTGGTCTTGGTGTTGCTAAGAACGTTACTGTTGGTGGAAACTTAAACGTCCAGGGATATGCCGAATTCGTCGGTGTAGCAACATTCAAAGGTGGAACAATCAACCTTGGTGATGCTGACACTGACGATATTAACGTCGGTGGTGAGTTTATATCAAGTCTTGTCCCTAACGCAGATAAATCTGTTGACTTGGGTGAGTTTGATAAGCAGTGGAGAGATATCTACGCAGGTGGTTCTGTTTATGGATATGAAAGTCTAGTAAGTACCGAAGCTGCTAATACTACAGTCACATATACTGTTACTGTTGCTTCTAAGACTGCTAATCACAGATATAACGGCAGTGGTTCTGGTTCCGGATATTTTATTGATGGATCTGAGTCTCCATTTATCACTCTTGTTCCTGGTGTAACCTATCGCTTTGACCAAGCAGCAGCTTCTAACAGCGGTCACCCACTTCGCTTCTATCTAGAGGCACAAAAAACTACACAGTACACCACAAACGTTACAACCAACGGTACTGCTGGTAATGCTGGTGCTTACACTGAGATTACAGTAACTGATACAACCCCTCAGGTTCTTCACTATCAGTGTTCTGCTCACGGTTTGATGGGTAATGCTGTTGCCACACAGTCTAACGTAGTTCATAACAACTTCCAAGCAACTTTCCTGGAAGGTATTTCCGTTACTGGTGTTTCTACCTTCACCGGTCAGATTGATGGCAATGGTGGTGCCAATATCTCTGGTGCAGAAACAGTTCTCTCTTCCGCAACTGTTAGTGACCTGACAGATAACAGAGTTGTTATTGCTGGTACTTCTGGTGCTCTTGAGGATAGTGGCAATCTCACATTTAATGGTTCAACACTTGCCGTAACCGGCACTGCTGCCGTAACTGGTGACATAACCGTAAGTGATTCTATCACAGTTACCAAGGATGCTGTTGTTAGTGCTGGTCTGACTGTCACTGGTGCTATTGATGGTAATGGTGGCGCTAATATCTCTGGTGCCGAAACAGTTCTTTCCTCTGCAACGGTTAGCGACCTTACAGACAATAGAGTTGTTATTGCTGGTACTTCTGGTGCTCTTGAGGATAGTGGCAATCTTACCTTTAATGGCACTACCCTTGCAGTTACTGGTGCCGCAACTGTTGATAACTTAAGTCTTGACGGTAATACAGTTACAACTTCCTCCGGTGGATTAACTCTTGACTCTGCTAGTGGCACAACCACAGTTGCAGATGACCTGACTGTGAACGGTACATTCACCGTCTTAGGTTCTCAGTCTATTATTAACACTGAAACCTTGAAGGTTGAAGACTCTCTGATTGAAGTTGGTCTTGTTAATAGTGGTGGTTCTCTCGTAGCACCTTCTTCTGATGCCAACATTGACGTTGGTGTTGTAATGCACTATTACAGTGGTTCTGCAAAGACTGCTTCTATATTCTGGGATGATAGTGCCGGAAGAATTGTCGTTGCTGATGAGGTAACCGAAACCAATAGTGTAATGGGAAGTATCTCTTACGCTACTCTTGAGATTGGAGCACTGACCGTCAGTGATTGTCAAGGAAACAGTCAAGCAGTTATTTCTTGTAGTGGATCTACAAGAAGTTTGGAAAATATAACTGTAGATGGTGGTTCGTTCTAAGGTTAAGCACAACTTATAAATACAGGTGGGCGAGTCCCACCTTTTTTTATATCAATTATGAATGAATCTGAGATCAAAAATTTGATAGTAACCTATCAAAAGAAAGTAAATGATTTTTTATCACAATCAATTGCTATGGAAGCGAAGGTTCTAACTCTAACTCAACAAGTAGAATCTTTAACATCAAAAATTGCTGAACAAGAGGATGAGTTAGTGAAGTTGAGAAAACCAAAAAGAACTACTAAAAATATAGATTCTGAGGCATTCTAATGGCAAAACCGTCAACACGCCAAGGGCTGATTGATTACTGTAAAAGACAACTTGGTGCTCCTGTGTTGGAAATCAATGTTGATGACGACCAAATTGATGATTTGGTTGATGATGCTATACAGTATTTTCAAGAGCGTCACTATGATGGTGTTGAGAGGATGTACCTCAAATATAAATTTACGCAGGCAGATATTGACAGAGGAAAAGCAACCAATAATACTGCAAGCACAAATACTGTAGGTATTGTAACTACAAGTGCTACTTCAACATCCATTAGTGGATATGGAACAACAACTAATAATTTTTACGAGACATCTAACTTTATTCAAGTACCAGACTCAGTTATTGGTATTGAAAAGATTTTTAAATTTGATACTAGCAGCATTTCTGGAGGAATGTTTAGTATCAAGTATCAGTTGTTCTTGAATGATTTGTATTACTTCAACTCGGTAGAGTTGTTGCAGTATGCGATGACTAAGACTTATCTTGAAGATATTGACTTCTTACTAACACCAGATAAGCAAATTAGATTTAACAAACGTCAAGACAGAATGTATCTTGACATTGATTGGGGAAGTGTAACTGAGGATGATTATATAGTTATTGATTGTCACAGGGCATTAGACCCACAAAGTTTCACACAAATCTACAATGATAGTTTTGTTAAGAGGTATCTTACTGCATTAATTAAAAGACAGTGGGGAGCAAACATGATGAAGTTTGGTGGAACCAAATTACCAGGAGGAATTGAACTCAACGGCAGACAGTATTACGACGACGGTGAAAGAGAAATTGCTGATATTCGTAGTCGTATGGCAATGGAATATGAACTACCACCTCTTGACTTTATTGGCTGATGGCACTTAATCCCTTTTTCCTACAAGGTTCCTTTGGGGAACAAAGATTAGTACAAGAGTTGATCAACGAACAACTCAAGATATATGGTGTTGAAGTAACATACATTCCCAGAAAGTATGTACGTAAACAGACCATTATTGAAGAAGTACAATCCTCCAAGTTTGATGATAACTTCTTACTAGAAGCATATGTAAACACCTACGATGGTTATAGTGGTGCGGGTGACCTCATGACCAAGTTTGGTGTCAGTCTCAGAGATGAGTTGACAGTTACAGTATCTAGAGAAAGATTTGAAGATTTTATTTCACCTTTCTTGGATGACGAAAGTGATCAGGAAGTTGAAGTATCGGGAAGACCTAGAGAGGGCGATTTAATTTATTTCCCACTAGGTAAACGTTTATTTGAAGTAAAATTTGTAGAGCATGAAAACCCATTTTATCAATTGGGTAAGAACTATGTTTATGAACTTAAGTGTGAACTCTTTGAGTATGAGGATGAAGTCTTTGACACCTCTATTGATGCCATTGATACAGTTCTTGAGGACCAGGGTTACATTCTTGACCTTACGATGTTCTCAACGGGTTCTGGTGCCTCTGCGACAGCATCTGTAGGCACAGGATATATCCAGAAGATATTCCTTGATAATGATGGTTCTGGATTTACAGGCACACCAACTGTAGCTATTACAACAGCACCATCTGGTGGAACTGATGCTACAGCAGTAGCGATCACAACAACCAGAAACAATATTACCTCTATATCAGAAATCTTGCTGACTAATGCAGGTGCTGGATATACTGTAGCACCAACCATTACTATTAGTGGTGGTGGCGGAACTGGTGCTGCTGCTACATGTGGGATTATTACTGCTCATAGAGGTGTTATTTCCTTCACAATTACTGATGGTGGTAGTGGATTTACTACAACACCTCCAGTAACAGTTTCTGTTCCTCCACTGTCTCCAGCGATTAATGCTAGTGCTAAAGCAGTTGTATCCGCTGGAGGAACCATCACTGAAATCAGAATTGTTAATGCTGGTGCTGGTTTCTTAGGATCTGCTCCAACAGTTACAGTCGGATCTGCCGCGACAACTGGTATTGGAACTTTCTGGTTCAATGAGGTCATCACTGGATCTAGATCCGGTATGTCCGGTAGAGTCAAGAGATGGGATGCAGACACCAATATTCTTCGTGTCGGTCTTACATCTGGTTACTTCTATGCTGGTGAGACACTTACTGGCGCTAAATCTGGTGCTGCCTATGTTATTAAGAATACTGGTGTGGCAAACACTGAGACGGATAAATACAGAGACAATGATGAGTTTGAGACACAAGCAGATAGTCTAATTGACTTCAGCGAAACTAATCCCTTCGGAACATACTAATGTTAGGATCTTACTACTACCACGAAATTATCAGAAAGACTATCATATCTTTCGGTACTTTGTTTAATGATTTGAATATCAAGCACAAAGACTCAAGTGGTGGTGTTGTAAGTCAACTAAAAGTTCCTTTGGCGTATGGTCCGACTCAAAAGTTTCTGGCAAGATTAGAACAGCAGGCAAATCTGGACAAACCAGTTCAGATTACTATGCCCAGAATGTCGTTTGAAATGACATCTATTGCATATGACTCAACCAGAAAGTCTGGAATTACCCAGACCTTCAGAGCGGTTGATGGCAATGATAAGATGAAGAAAGTCTTCATGCCTGTACCATATAATATTGGATTTGAACTAAGCATTTTTGCAAAATTAAATGATGATGCTCTTCAAATTGTTGAGCAGATACTCCCTTATTTTCAACCATCTTTCAACATTACTGTGGATTTGGTTGAATCAATTGGAGAAAAAAGAGATATTCCTGTTGTTTTGAATTCAGTTAATTTTCAGGATGATTACGAAGGAGACTTCTCTACACGTAGAGCTTTAATATATACTTTACGATTCACAGCAAAAACTTACCTGTTTGGTCCTGTTGCTGAGAATCCTGAAGGTCTCATCCGTAAGGTTCAAGTTGATATGTATGCTGACACCAACACTCAGACAGCGAAGAGAGAGGTAAGGTACACTGCTGTGCCCGATCCAATTACCGCTAATCCTGGTGATGATTTTGGTTTCACTGAAACTTGGGAGACATTTACAGATTCTAAATCGTATAGTCCTACAAAGCAGTCTGATATTTGATACTTATGTCTGATTTTGATGCGATTGATGAGGCACTTAACGTGGAAAGCAGTATTGTTGAAACAGAAAAACCATCTCCTATAAAGAGACCGGTAGAAAGTAACGATATCAAAAAAGACTACGAATATACAAGAGCAAATTTATATTCTTTAATTGAAAAGGGACAAGAGGCAATAAATGGAATAATGGAACTGGCAGGAGAAAGTGCTAGTCCTAGAGCGTATGAAGTTGCCGGACAACTTATCAAAAGTGTGGCAGACACAACAGACAAGTTAGCAGATTTACAAAAGAAACTTAAGGATCTTGAAGAAGACGGAGCAAAAGGTCCTAATAGTGTTACCAATAATGCAGTGTTTGTAGGTTCTACATCAGAACTACAGAAACTTCTGAAGCAAGGATTTCTAAATAGTAATAACCAAGAAAAAGATAAATGAAGAAGTGTAAGCAGGGGTATTACTACTGCTATAAAGATAAAAAGTGTAAGCGAATCCCTGGTGGATATCGTGTAGGTCTGGGTGGGTATCTCCGCAGGGAAAGAGAAGAAGAGAGATCTGAGGATAGTGGCGAAACCGAAACCAAGAAAAATGGTAACGGAAATGGTAATGGTGGAAACGGCGGTAATGGTAATGGTGGAAACGGCGGTAATGGTGGAAATGGTGGCGGTGGTGTAAGTGAATCAGTAATGACTAAAGCGCAAATTAAAAAGCGTGATGAAATTGCTGACTCTATGAGTACAAGAGAATTCAATAAAAGATATGGAAAGGACCGTGGTAAGAGTGTGAAGTACGCTACTGCCACTAAA
>CEUT01000664.1_pt1 | contig 25320 bp, 36 predicted proteins | sample 531401 | NCBI WGS metagenome assembly CEUT01 (sample SAMEA2622821, study PRJEB7988) | marine metagenome | biome: marine biome (ENVO:00000447); feature: surface water layer (ENVO:00002042); material: "saline water (ENVO:00002010), including plankton (ENVO:xxxxxxxx)" | depth 5 m | reverse complement strand
GGGTGGCTTTTTCAATGGCTTGTCTTAGGGCTTGCTCTTGAGCAACACTAAATCCTTCTTTCGTTGCCTGTTCAAAGGCTTCTTCGGCAAATTCTTTTGCCCCTGCTTTTACAAACGCCGATGCACCCGCATTGAAAATCCGAGATTCGTTGGACATGAATGCTCTTGAGATAGGAGGCATCGCCCGATGACGACTTTCGGCGTTGAAACCAAGTGAGTCAATAGGGTTCGTGAATCCCTGTCCCGTAAATCGTGGGCGAGCCATGTAGTAATTTGGTCGCTCTCGTTATCTAAAGAGTATGGAAGTATGTTTTGGGGATTCCAACGACTGATACATTGGGAATGGCCTTCATTTTAGTCAAGTAGTTATTCCATGATATGACATAGCGAACTCCCTCTATTTCCGCCGTAGGTAGGACATTTCCACCTGCTTTTGTTCCTTCGGAACGAACTCTTTCATATTCCGTGAATGGGAAAATAAAGAATCCTTGTTCATAATGAGGCTCTTGAATTTGAAGTAAGGGTAAAGGTGGGCCATCTCCATCTTCACGCACGATAATTGATACATAGGAATCCATTTCGGGAGTGTGCGCTCTTACATCGTGTCCACATTTGGAACATTTGGCGTATGTTCCCGACTCATCTTGGTGATATTCTAAAGTGAAGGAGTAATCTTCCTTATTGACACTCCATTTGTCTTTGAAACCGCCATTACGAGTGTCTTTCTCCCGCACATTGGAACAGCGAGGGCAGTAAAGGGCTGATGCTTTCCATGTGGATTTACCGCTACGGTAAAAGTGTTCATGGACAACATCTTCTTTTGGCGATTCCCATGACTCTAAAGCCGAAGAATCGTGTCCAAAAGGCACGGTGATAATATCCACCATAAGGTATCATTGTCCGAAGGAGTAGTTAAGCGTTGAGTTTAGATAGCGGGAAAGACAAATGGGTAATATGGTGACTACCTGCGCTGTGACTGATTGCTTGCGACCACCTGCAAGTGATAATCCGTCTTGTAAGGCTTGTCAAGCAGGGATGCCACCTATGACGAACCCTAAGAGTCCTCATGCGGCGGCGAATGCAGGTGGGTTTGTTCCACGCATTGAAAAGAGTGGGAAACCGATTCAAGATGGAAAGAAGGAAATGGGTGTTGCCAAAGATGTAAAACCGTCACAGACAACCGGGACAGCGCAACAAAAACCCGCAAATACTTCTTCAAGTTCCAAAATGACTCCAAAAGAAAAAGCCCAAGCCAAGAAAGCGGTGCAAATGATTTTTGACACGACATGGTTTAATTGGGTGGATGGGATGCCAAAGATGTTTGAGGATTTATTCAAAGAGTATGGTAATTTCGTGGCGGTGACGGTTAAACCTTCAACAATGGTAGGGCTACCGCAAAAACACAGGGGAACGATTAACATTCGTGGAAAAGCCCCGTATGCTTTCATCAAAGATACTCTTTTGCGAATTGAAGGCCCATCAGCCATTATGAAGATGATTGAAACGAATCCGACCTATATAGAAGCAAGAGGTAATGTTTCCGCCAAAGATATGATGTTTGCCCTTGAAAATGATGGTGCTACCTTTGACTTCACTTTGGATAAGGTGACAAATGCAGGTGGTAATAATGATATGTCCACCTATACTTATAATACCCCATCAAAAGCAGATAGGGAAATCCCTCGTTGGGCGATAAGTTAAACAGGTTGAGGTCGTATGGAAGATTGGAAGGAAATCCTTGACTCCCCTCTTTTACATCAAAACGGCTATGTTTCGTGGGAAGAATACATCCGATTGTCCGTAAGTAGTGCGGGCATCATTTATCCAATGTATGCTTATGATGAAAAATACACCTTAGAACCTTTATTTGTTGGTTTTGTATTTATTCCAAGTCCTCCGATGTTGATAACAACAGAATTTGGTGAGGTCGTGGATGAAGTCATGCCGATTTTCTTTGACCACGACAATATAATGATGTTTGACGGATTCATTGATTATGTGTATCAGTTTGAAGAACCCGAAACTTGGGAAACTGATTGTGAATTACTCTTATATCATAACCGTGCCGCCGTTTTTGATGAATACTTACAGGAAGAAGTGGAGGAATTCGGCATAGCAGAAGTTTTATTAGCATCCTTGCGGGGTCAATATGATGGACACTCCGAGTGGGCTACGCATCCCGATGAATGTTGAGGTATAAATACCTGTTCGGACAAACCATTAGATAGAGGTTTGAGAACATGAATCCTAATCGTCAAGCAAAAGCACTTGATATTGTAAAGAACATGGAGGTGGAACAAAATTCCCCTTTCGCTTTCGTTGTCAAGGGACAATCTAAGACGGCCTATCGTGTTTATACACATGGCCCTGAAATGCTGTTGGCTGATGGCCGAGAGTATTGGGCTTGTGAATGTATGGACTACAAAACGAGATGCCGTAAGCAAAAGATTGATTGTAAGCATATTATGGCCGCTAAGGTTTTTCAAACCTTGAATAAGCGGTGATGAGAAGTGTCAAGAAAAAATCTATGGAAAGAACCTCTTTATGAGGCCATGAAAGAGCGAGCAATTTTGTCAAGTGAAATGCCAACCATTCTCAATGGTTTGTATCGGAATGTGCCTTCGGCAGTTAAGATTTCCGCCGTGTTATGTCGTGATAAGCGTTTCACTAAATTGGAAAAGCCGTATTGCTATGGACTAAGCGGTGCTAAAAGCCATCGTGTCATTCTTTTCGGTCTTGCTGACAGGGAATATGATGATGCACCCCCATTTAATTTCAAGCGAATGAAAAACTGATTTGCTTTGACCTTAAATACTCTCATGCACTCTCAATAGTGCATAGGTTTAGATAGGGCCGTGTTAAAGTATAAATACCTGTAAGGCGGAGAAGATTGATATGGAAAGTGTTGAACAAAAATGTGCTGATTGTGGAAGTCAAGAATTTGAAACGGGTGCTGATGGCTACACTTACTGCGTCATGTGCGGTTTGGTGCAACAAGCCCAAGTTATTGATTACGGCCAAGATTGGCGTTCCTATGAAGACGGTTCGGGTAAAGAAAATGAGCGCACAGGTGCGGCGAAAGACATTCTTCAACACGACTACGGTATCACTACGGAAATTTCACCCGTAATGAGTGGAATGAATTCCAAGCAAAAAGGTAAATGGGGTCGTTTGAAGCACATTGACAATAGAGGAAGAATCCGAAACTCCACCGAAAGGAATCTTGCTACTGCCTTAACAGAATTGAAGCGTATTTCCTCTCGTATGTCGTTGCCAAAGACGACTCAAAAGGAGGCCGCTTACATTTACCGTAAGGCGGTGGAAAAGAAATTGATTCGTGGTCGTTCTATTGAGGGTGTGGTGGCCGCATCTATTTATGCCGCTTGTAGGCTACATCAAAACCCAAGAACCCTTGATGATGTGGGAAGACATTCACGCACAGGGAGAAAGGAAATTGGAAGAACCTTCCGCTTTTTGAAGCGTCAATTGGTTTTGACGATTGGACTTTCTAATCCAAGTGACTACATTCCAAGATTTTGTTCCGAATTGAAAGTGCCAAAGGAAATTGAGTTAGAAGCCTCTCGTATTCTTCGTGATGTGGGGGCGGAAGCCATGATTAGTCGTGGGCCAACAGGTATCGCCGCCGCCGCTATTTATCTCGCCGCCAAGAAGCAAAAGAAAGACAGGACTCAAAGTGAAGTCGCCCAAGTAGCAGGTGTGACCGAAGTGACGATTCGCAACCGCTACAAAGAATTGTGCGAACATTTGAATCTCAATTCACAAGACCCAACCCAACCTGCAACGAAGGTTTGAATAGGTAATTGGTGAATGGTTGTTCATGCTTGAAGTGATGTTAGGCGTAGCGTTTGCTTCGTCTTTAGGTTTATCTTTGTGGTTATACCGCAAAATGACGGCTCTCAAGAACCTGCAATACCGAGAATCCTTAGAACGGGTGGAATCCCAAGAAGCGTATGAGAATCTTTTGTTCTCCGTTGAGCGTGAGAGGGAAACGATTGCTACTACGATTGAAAACTTACAAACTCATGTGGTTTATCTCCAAGAGGAAAACCGTTTGAAAGTGAGAGAAGCGAGTGACCTGATGAACCAAATTGAGCAAATAACGACCCAAAGTGAGGAAAAGTCCCAAGAAATCAAGAAACAAAAGAGTCGTGCCGCATCAGCCCACACTACCAAAGGTCAAATTCTTGAGAAGTGGTGTCCGTTCCTTGAGCATCCTGACATTGACCCCGATTGGGAAGCGAAGAATTGGTCGTTCATGGGTAATCCTATTGACTACATTGTGTTTGATTGGCGAAATGACAAGACGATTAACATGGCTGATGGAAAAGTGATTATGCTTGATGTGAAATCGGGCAAGAGCCAATTGACTACTAAACAAAGAAGGATTCGGGACTTGATTCAAGCAGGGAAAGTGGAATGGAGAACGATTCGCTTGGAGTAAAACATCAAGGTATAAATACCCGTTGAGATAATGGTTGAATTACAGGAAGTGAACCAAATGGTATCAGTAAAAGTAATCCCGGAAAAAGGTGTTGAATACAGCGTATATGAGAAGAACGGTAAGCACCGTGTCTATTTCAAAGTGAACAATGGTGGAGGTCGCCCTCTTGAGGTCGGAAACTACGACATTATTGAAGGCAAATTCTTCCCCGCAAGAGGCGCAACCCTTGTATGGAATGTTGTTGAGAAAGACGACAACCCTCAAGCCTTGATTGTCATTGGCGATTCTAAGCAAATCTTTGTTGGCAAGTCCAAGAGCGCACCTGCCCCTGCTACTCGTTCTTCATGGGGTGGTAATTCTAACAATAACAACCGTGATAGGGACATTAAGCGTGGTATGTGTTTCAACAACGCTACTGCACTTGTGGCTAACAACCCTGCGTATCATGCCGTTGATGATGATGAAGTCGTTGAGGCTATCATGGAATTGACCGACAAACTGTTCACCCAATACATGAAGCGATACGGCAATTGAGCGTGGCTTCAATGAAATTCCTCATTGAATGTATGGATGAGAACGGCGTGTGGGTCAAATTCAATTACTACGAGGGAAGCCTCTTTGATGTAAGGGCGAAGATGGCTACGGTCATTGGGAAAACAAATTATCTTGGGATTAAATGTTCTCAAGTGTAATTTTCCAATTGAATAATCAATTTTCCAATTGAAGTTTTGATGCTTGCCAAGTTTAGATTTTTCGGATATTCTTCATGGGAACATTTAAGTCGTGATTCGGCATAGATTCAGTTATGAGAGGGAAGAAAGCCCACAAATTCAATCCTTTCAACCCTAAAGATAGGGCAAAGGTTGAAGGTAAAATCTTCTCCGATGAATGGGTTAAACACAACGCTTGGATGGGCGAAGAAAACAAGAAATCAATGACCAAAACAGAACAATTAAAGAAGCAATTGGAATATCACCAATTGGTTGATGCTTGCCCTACTAAGATTCGGATGCCGACCTTTGAGGAATGGTTGGAGAATCCCGAAGTCATGGTGAAGTTTGTTGCCAATCAACCTGCCTTTGACCCGTTCCACCCGCCACTATTTTTCAATTATCAAGACGGTATTCCTGTCCCCAAATTAAGGAAAATGAAAACCAAATACGAAGAATGGAAGGTGGAACAGGATGAGAAATTTGCGATTTTCAACGAAATGTTAGGTGAAAAGGCTATTCGTGCAGGTAGGCCGGGAGTGGGAGAGGCTCACAAAGGTTGGGGTCGTTCCAAGAGGAAATACTGAATAAACGGAAAGTATAAATACTACCGACCACCACCTAATCTTAGGGGAAGTCCAATGATTACCGAAGATGAGATGATTTTGAAAGGCCGACGAAAAAAAATGTATGGGCTATTGCCTCGTCAAGCACGATTAGTCATGGAATTCATGTCGGGTCGTGAAGGCGAGTGGAAAGAAGCGGAAATCATGTCGCATCTTCGTGATGCTTGGGAACGCTTCGGCATGGACAGGGGCAAGATTACTTTCTTTTGCCGTGCCGTGAAAGATACTAACGGCAAGCACATTTTCAAGGTGTCGGGAAATCGCCCTCGTTCTATTCGTTGGCTTCCTGTTGAAATGCGTGAATAAGAGCCATTTCTTCCGCAAGGTCAATACCCATGAGGGTCGCTAAATCGTTCCAATATCGGAATGAGCCTCGTTTGACTTCAAGGGGATGAGGTTTCACATCAAGGGTTAATATCTCAATGAGTTTCACATTAAAAGAGGTCATTGTCCTTATCCTCCGTTGCTATATCAAGTGGGGCTTCATTTGTTAGGAAAGAAACCCTTGCTTGAGGATAATGGCGAAAAACCTTGTCCTTTACCATTTTGTCAAATTGCTCTTTGAGAAGTTTGTCAATCGCCTCTAAAGTGGATTGTATGCCCTCAAAACCACCAAGCCAAGCGAATTCGTAAGAAATGATTGTTCCTTTTGGCATTTGGAAAACCTGTCGTTTGATGGTATCAACAAAGTCGTAAGTGTAGCCCACTTTGCGAAGAAGGACATTCATAGGGCAGTTTTCATCGTTCTTGAAGTCCTCCGAAAAGAACATCATGTGAAAGCCTGTGGGTGGCATTCCATCGTCTTTCATTTGCTTCAAAGCGACTTCTAAATCAACCGCCGCTTGTGGCGTTTCATCGTTTTCATTATCCTTGCTGATGCTCATTGTAATTCCTCAAGTAGTTTCGGGTCGTTCCACCGCTTACAAATCTCCAACATTGTTTTGAATGCAGGTTTCAATTGGGAAATATCCACCTTTTGCTCTTGTTTTTGCGTGTCAGCAGTAGGAAAGTGATAGCGGGTCTTTTGAATGTAATAGCCGTGTTTGAGCATGGAGGCCAAAATTGCTGATGCTTGTTCCGCATTCTTAGCGGAATCTAAGACGACTTTGTTTTGTTCCTCTCCGAAAGTTAGCAATTGTTCCGTGCTTTGTTGAATCATCGCCGCATACATTTCTTCATTATCTTCCATCATCTTGTTGATGTGGGCTACATCTTGATTGTAAATGTTGGCGAGATGGTCGTTAAGGCAACCTGTGGTAATCACGGAAAGTCGCAACGGAGGTTGTAGGATGGTGAAAAAACACAGGAATAACGAATCTAAGTCGGAATCTTGCTTCATTTCTATGTCGGCTACCACCATAACTTCGGCGTTTTTGTTGAATCCTAATTTCACTTGCTTAATTTCTTTCATGGTATGCAACCTCCACATCGGTAAAATCTTCCCTCTTGAGTAATGTCAAAGGAGGATGAGCAGTAATGGCATTGGCGGATTCTCCACCGAAGCATGATAAGGGGTGTTTGGCAAGCATCGTTAAAGTGCTTGGGTTCTTCGTTTTGAAGGAGTTCGCCGTCAAAAGGATGGGATTCCTTATTGATGGCTTCCAAGACGGCTTGTTCCATATCCATACCTCAAAATGACTTCCCCAATCTTCGGATTTCTCCGACAGGGATAGTCCCGACTACGAATATGTCTTTCCCTTCAATGATGGAAACCTTCACCAATTTGGAGTCGGATTCGCCGTAATCTTCAACGACCATCTTTCTTCCACCGCCTGTGTCAAGGATGACCTTCATAACCTACGGTTATGGGTGTAAAGTATCTCAAACTAATGGCGAGAGTATAAATAGCGAGAAGGATAATCAGTAAATATGAAGATGCCCGATGATGAACCTACCAATCTTCTAAATCCGCCGGGATTATCGGGTTGGGGTTATTTTAACACGCATATTGGGCTATTCTATGATATGGGAGAATATGGCGTAATCTATACTGATACCCGAAGTCCTTACTTTGTCACCAAAGTCGCTAACTTGGATATTACCGATGGAGAGTCAAATTATCAAATGGCCGATTTCTTACGAGATAATTGGTATCGGAACATTGAAGGCTTAGTCAAAATTACTTCTATTTTCGTTGGAGAATGTGATGCCTTGCACAAAGCCTTCTTTATGAGAATCAAGAACGCAACGAGCGTTGAGAATACGCAAAAAGCCCAAAATGTCCTTGATTTAGAGGAAGGCGATGAAATTCTCATGGTTAGGATGGAATTATTACCGCATCTTGGATTGACTTATCCTAATTTGTCCAAGAAAGAAATGATTGACCGTGTGGCTGATGCCGCTTACAGTATTGGAAGCAAGACAGGAATGGTTTTAACCGATTTGAAACCTGCCAATTATGGATTTAGAGAAGATGGTTCAGCCGCCATTTTTGACTTCAATTTAGAAGAAGGCTTTCGCACTAAGGAAGAATATAAGAAAAGAATCACCGATGCTTCGTGAGAACCTTTATTAACCTGTTCGCACAATTTTTTGTTTGGTGATGGTCTAATGACCGAAAACAACAGTAGCGATAGCATAGACGAAACAAAAGCCCTTGACCCATTTGAAGTAGCCCTTGATGCACTACGGCAAGGTAAATACCGTGAATCTCTCGGTGGAAAGACAGGCGTTAATCCAACGGGTGCTTCGGCGTGGATGATAAACGAAAGAGGCGAAAAAGTTCTTGTAGGAAAATGCCTCCGTCAAGTTTGGTATTCCAAGAAAAAAGTCCCTCGCACCAACCCTGCTAACGACAATTCACAATTCATTTTTATGATGGGACACATGGCCGAACATGGTTTGCATGAGGCATGGGGTAATGCGGGTGTATTGCTTGAATCCAATGCTAAAATCCGACAAAATATCGCTAAAAATCCCGATACAGATGATGAAATAATGCTAAGTGGTGAAGTGGATGCTATCACCCGATGGGCGGAAATGAAAACGGGTAGTGATGGAGTGCCAAGAATGTATATTGACCCCACAAAGGCTATCGGCATTGAAGTCAAGTCCAAGTATGGATATGGCGCAAAAAAGGTAATGCAAGGCTCAAGGGATTCCACTTATGAGCATGGTTTTCCACAAATTGAACACTTGATGCAAACCGCTTTGTATCTTCACATGAGGAAAACATTTGAGCAATTCCATGATGTTGAAATTCCATACTTCGTTATTTGCTACATTGGTCGTGATAACGGACTTCACAAGTCCTTCCGTGTGGAATTGAGTGATGGCTACGATGGCCGAATCATTGTCAAAGACATGAACGGAAATGAAATCAAGCCTAAGATTGAAAAATCACTTGAATGGGGTGTGCAAGCCCGACCTATTGAATTGACGATTGACATGATGCGAGAGCGTTATTATCAACAGTTAGAGAATTTGAAGAAAGATACTCCCCCTGCAAGGGAGTTTGATTTGCGATATTCCGATGAGAAGGCTGAACGCTTGTTTAATGCGGGAGAATTGTCAAAGACCAAGTATAACGAGCATGGCAAGAAGCCTTTGGCGGAAGTCGGTGATTGGAATTGCTCTTACTGTGATTGGAAGGGTGTTTGTTATCCACAAGGTATCTTTACGATTGATGTTGAGGATGGAAAATTGACAATTGAGGAAGCCCTTGCGAACTATTCGGTGGGGGCGTGATTAGATGAGAACTTCACCCCAAGTAGTAAAGTGTCCTGTTTGTCAAAAAATAGGATATACGGATGAACGCCATCAAATTGACGGTCAATGGCCGTGTGCTAAACATTACCAAGAAATTGTAAAAGGTAAAAAATTAGTGTGGTCTTGGCAAGTTAATAATGATTAACCTAACTTGTAGCCAATTAGACCACCGATACCTGCACCAATGAGGGCAGGGAGAACACTCTTGGAATCGTCAGCACACTTGACTTCGCCTTTGGCTAATCCAATGACACCACAAGCGACTCTTTTACCTGCGTTGCCTGTTTTCAAGGATTCTTCGTGAATCTTTTCGTCAATGACTTCGCCTTCTTGGTTCAAACCACCACAACCTAAGTCATCGGGGTCAGCATGAACGATAATCATACGACCTACGATACCGTTTCTTTTTCCTAAGACAAGAGATAGTGTATCGGTGCTGATACGACCCTTTGAAACACCCTTTTCCGAAGAAATGTTCCCTAAATCACCTAAATGTCGGATTTTGGAATCTAATCCACCGTGTTCCGTATTATCGGGGTTGAAATGAGCGCAAGCGGAATCGCAACCATCGGTCAAATCTCCGTAGGTGTGAATGTGAAATCCATGCTCGCCATCGGTTAATCCTGTAATGTCGTAGTCAATGTGAACCGTATCTCCTTCTTGAGTAAAACGGACTACACCTGCAACCCCGTTATCATTAGGGGCGAGAACGGCTACGGCATGAGAAGTTATGGTAATCACCCTTGCTTCTTCAAAAACTCAATCAGTTTAGCAATTGTTTTTGGATTCATCATTGTCCACCCTTTATTTTATCATGGGTTTTCAAGATTCTCGGTAAGACTAAGATTAAACCTATATTCGCCGCTAAGACAGTCACCCAAACCGTTTTGTATAGTGTGTTAATGTCTTTTTTCGTAGCGGGGCTATCGCAAGCGTTATCTTTTTCGCATTCTGTCGCATCAAATATCCCCATCAATAATCAACCCCTGCTTCTTTGAGATACATGGTAGCGGCGACACCGCCACAAGCGATTACAATTGGCCCGATTGTCATTCCTACGATGTTTGATTCACCTTTAACGATGTAAGGAATAGAATGTGCAGTTTCAAGGACACCAATAGCCATCAAAGCAAGGGCGATTGTGTAGCCAACCTTGTGAATCATTTTCTTTTCGGTAGCGTAGTATTTCTTAGGGATAGCAGTTAGTGAACCCAACATACAGGGTTTTTATCAGTTTGACTATCTAAATTCGTCTTTTGGTTTGTCCCGGCAAATCTTTAGGAAAGATTATTTGCACATAGCCGATAACTTATCCTTGTATTTTTCAGCCAAAGCGATTCCACCTTCGTTATCGGAAGGGTAGTGAAGTCCAACACTAACTCTTGCATCAGCAATTCGTTTTGCGATACGGAAAAATTCAGCCCGATGTTTTGGATATTTATTAGAAAGGTGATAGGCTATCAAATATGATTGGAAGGTATGTCCCGCAGGGTAAGCAGGGGTCGCCGCCGTTTTGGATTCAGCAGGTTGAATGGCGGAATTGACTTGATACGGGCGAGGGCGGTTATAGTAGCCCTTATGTTCCATCACAATTGGATAAGATTTCCGAATAATTTGAGTCAATTCATATTCATGGGAATCATAACCTTGAGAAATAAGATATTCAATAAACGGTTTTCTTGGGCTTTCATCGGCTAATGTGAAAAACTCCATATCGGGATTTTCCATGCGTTCTAAAACGATTGCCGATTCTTCCTTTGAGTTAGGATATTCGCCCGACCTGTGAGGAAATCCAAAATAATATCCACTTTCCATATTTATTCCTCATTTACGATACCGACGAGAACGGTAATATCATCTTCCTTGCCGCCACGATAAGAAGCAAATTCATATCCTTCTTGTTTGGCTCGGTAAAAGAATGGCACAAAGTTATCATTTTCTTGAGAAGCGAGGTAAGCGATACTTGCTAAACCGTCAGCAAGAGCGACAGGGTTTTTGGGTTGTTTATTGATATAATCAAGTATTTCTTTCGGCCAAACATTATCAAGCAATCCATCCGACCCCATGACGACTACATCCCCTTCTTCTAAAGTAATTTGATAAATTTCCGCATCCGAAGGTCGGTCTTCGCCATGAGGCTCACCATATTTGTTTCTTCCTAATTGGTAAGGGAAATTGAATTGGTGTTGATGTTCCGAAGATTGAAGGAGAATTTCTTCATTTCTAATGATAAGGAAACCCGAATCTCCTATATTGGCTACTCTAAAGACACCATCGGAAGTCATTTTACCAATACAAACGGTGGAAGAACCTGTTTGACTTGTCATTTCAAAACCTGCTTCAAGAGCAAAGGAAGGGTTATTTTCCCCCGATTTTATGAATTCATAAGTGCGAATGAGTATTTCATCAGCAAAGGCTCTTGGATTAACACCTTTGCTTTCCCATCCCCCAACACCATCTGCTACCGCAAGGGTGGAATTCGTAGGTGATGAAACGATGTATGAGTCCTCTCCGCCCCGATGTGCTTTACGAGGGTTGGGAATGATTTTACCTGCGGAATAAAGTCGCAACATGATGAAACCTGTGCGTTCTCGCTATCTAAATCATCCAATCATTGATATAGAGCCTCGCACAATTTCATTTTATGGGGTTTGTTCTTGTTAGAGTATGTGGAAAGACCTTTTCCCATAGGCACGAATTGAAAAATACTCTTGGTTTAGAGTATGATTTCCGCAACAAGGATTTCAAAGGTGCATTTCCCGAAACAAGCCAAAGGGTTATTGTTATTGAAAAATTTTGTAAGAAGCATCGTTTAACTATGTTTGTTGATGGTGAAGAAAGATACAATCCATTGGAAGCCAAAAAGAAGCAAGGAAAGCAAACCAAATTGACACTTGACGAAATGGATAATCTTGACGAATTCAATTTAGGTGAATGGTTGCCTATTTTGGAACAGGTGGCTGATGAAAAAGACATTGGTAAGGTGGGTGTTGTCAAATGGAATGCCCCTGCGGAAGAAGGAAGCGGATTCAAAGAAGTCGTAATTGAGGAAACTACACCGCCAATTCAATTTGATTTTGATGGATTGAGTCAAAATACACACTTTCACCCCTTACGAGATATTCAAAAGCAAGTGTTAGGGCCGATGATGGAAGCCGTCAATGAAGGCTATCGTAATATCGTGGTGGAATGCCCCACAGGAAGTGGTAAATCAGCATTAGCAAAGTCAATTGCACAAGCATTTGGCGTTCCTTCTTACATCGTGACTCACTTGAAAGGATTACAGGCTCAATACTTGAAAGAGATGCCTTACATGAAATCTGTTATGGGTCGTGGAAACTACGATTGCCTTCTTGATGTGGAAGCGGGCTGTGATGATGTTAAAATGGCGGAGGAAGCATTAGAAAAAGCGACTAACAAAAGTCCCCAAACCTGCACGGCGGCACTTGCACCTTGTAAATATGCGAAAGGATTCAAATGCACAAAGATGATTCCTAAGAACGAAATGGGTCAATTTGATTACACGGCGGATTCTAATTCCATGTGCGATTATTATGGGGCTTTGAATCGGGCGCAAAATGCTATGTTTTTCGTAGGAAATACGGCTTATATGATGGCGATGAATAAAAGTGGTAGGGTTTTGCCTCAAAGACCGTTTTTAATTGTGGATGAAGCGCATCAATTGGCAAACAACATGATGAGTTTCCACAGTTTGACCGTTTCACAAAGAATGTTGGAAAAATTATTCCGATTACCCACACAGCAAGACATCTCTAACGCAAAAAGCGAGAAAAAGAAGGACATTTACCGAAAACAACGAGAAATCGTCTTGAAGGAGTTTGACGGCAAGGGGTCGTTTGGACTACCTAAACTCCAATCTATGACGCTTAACACCCCTTTACCGACCCGAAAACAGGCATTACAGAAGTTAGGGCGGTATTTGTTTGCTTTGAGGGATGAAATCAAGAGCAAAATGAAAGAAAAGGATGCTCAAACCAAGTATGACAAGAAAGAATTGAGTTATGCCTCTAATTCAGTAGCACGAATTGATGATTTGTTAGGTTCAATTGCGACTGATTGGGAAAATTGGGTGTATCAAGTGGATGAAAACAACGAATATCCAACATGGATTGCCTTCAAGCCGTTGGATGTATCAGCCTATGCTGATGAATTGCTACTCAATCTTGGACAACAACGCATTATGATGTCGGGAACAATTCTTGACTACGATATTTTCGGTAGGGAATTGGGATTGAAACCCGACGAAACCGCTTTTATCAAAGTGGAATACTCACCCTTCCCCGAACAAAATCGCCCAATTTATACTCACATTAAGGGAGGAAAATTGTCAAGAAAAGAACGAGGTTTTGAATCGTTTAAGAAATGTGCTGATGCAATTGCGAAGATTGCGAGTAAATATCCCGACCAAAAGGGATTGATTTTACCATTTACAGACGATATTGAAACAGGAATTGTGGAGGCTCTAAAAGACAATCACCCGTTGGTATATGCTCGGTTAAGACAACACTCTAAGATTCCAAAAGAGCGTGATGCGGTCTTCCGAGAGTTTGAAGATGAACAGAACAATGAAATACTCATCTCCACTTATGCTAATCAAGGGTTTGATGGTAAGATGGTTGATTTCACGGTGATTGCGAAAGTCCCTTTCGGGCCACTTGGCGATATTCAAGTGAAAACCAAAGCGGAGAATGACCCGAAATGGTATCAAATGATGACGGCGGTTGAATTGGCTCAAATGGCAGGTCGTTGTGTTCGGAGTCAAACTGATGTGGGGCATACTTACATTATTGACCCAAGTTTCATGTTCCACTTTGAAAGAGGCATGAGCAATAATCCGTTGGCGAGGGTGCTACCGCCCTACATCGCTACATCAATTATCAAAAACAGGTGATACTATGGGGGCGATTGTAAAGTGCGTTTGTGGAGTTTCCATTGATATAACGGGTGTGACCCCTCGTTTAGACGGCATCAAGGTTTGGTGTCGGCGTTGTGGGGCTACGACTATTCATCATTTGGACAGGTGATATGAAATGAAAATTGGTATTTGTGGCAAGATGGCAAGTGGAAAAACGACTTTGGCGAGAGGATTTGAGGAAGAAGGCTATCAAATTATGTCGTTGGCCGATGAAGTAAAGCGTGTAGGGAGGGAATTGTTCGGTATGACGGTGAAAGACCGCCCTCTTTTACAAAAAATTGGTATGAAGATGCGTGAAATCCGAGAATCTGTATGGTTAGAAGCCTTAATGCGTCAAGCGGAAAAGCATCCTAATGTTGTTTGCGATGATGTGCGATTCATTAACGAGGCTAAAACGCTGAAAGAAAATGGTTGGTATCTCATCAAAATTGACATTGACGAAAACCTTCAACGAAATCGGCTAATGATGACCTATCCCGACCATTGGGATAAGCATTGGAACAACCGACACGACCCTTCCGAAGCGGAAGTGGACAAGATTCCTCTTGAGATGTTTGATTTGGTGCTAACGGCGGAAGATAGCAAATCACTATTCAATCTTTGTCGGCCATCCATCAAACAAGACGAATGAACCGTCTTCCCTTTGACCAAAATTACCCTTGTGCATATCGTCTAAGGTATAGCCTTTGGATTCCGCCCACTCATTTAATCTCATTTTTGCCCCACGAATGCGGGCATCATCCATTGTCCCTTCACCGATAGTCGGAACATACTCCATAACCCAATAAGCAATCTTTTCACCAATGCTCAACGGATGGTAATTGTCTTCCGAATTGACTAACTCCACCATCTTTTGACCTGCGTAGCCCCTGTTGTAGTGTTTTATTTCCACGAAGTCGGGACTGAAAGAGCGTTTGCCATCTAACTTTTGCATCCACAAATCTTCAATAAACTCCGCCTGTTCTCGGTTAGGTTGGCCTTCCAAGTCATATCCATCTTTCTCAAGCGACACTATTTTTAACACATCGCCCGAAGGAAGTCGGAAGGTTGTGCCGCCAATTCCGTGATTGAGATATTCCCCGATAATTTCGGCTTCTTTATTCTCAAAAATTGTTTCGGAATACAGGGAAAATGTTTGTCCACCCGGTTTGATGTCTTTCCTAAATGCACTTTTGGGCTTAGAAAGAAGATAAATTCCCGAAACCCCACATACAACAGCAAGAACAGCCGTCATTGTTTTGTCCAATGTCATCACTTCCAAAAGTGATGTGTTTCAAAATCGGCATCAAAACCTTCTTGAGTAATTTCATCAGCATTCAAAACTGAACCTGTAAAGTAGTATTTGGCAACACCAATAACTCCGAGAATGAGAATCCCTAAAGGAATCATAGATTTTACATTCTCGCTTTTTTGAACGAACATAGTGTCGGCGGCATCCACTTGCTTACCACCTTTCGGGCCTTCAATATCAATAATACCCATATAGCCCAATTTTCCGAGTGCTTCTTGGAAAGCAAACCAATCAACACCCGCTTCATTTTTCAAAGAACCATCAACTGCATTCTTGTTGTAGCCGTTTTCTTCGGAAATAGCCATAATTTGTTCTTCCGTCATGTCGGGGTGAGCCATTTTCATCGCTTTGACAATCGTTTCACGGTTAGGGAATACAAGAATTCTAACTCGGTTGTGAATAACCTTTTGTCCGTTGGAATCTTGTTGGTGAGGATAAACGACATACTGCACAATCTTTTCATTGTTATCCCTTGATTTCATAAATTCTTGAAGAATATCGGTGGAGGAAAAGTATTGGCGACCTGTATAGATTTTACCATCTTTGAGAGGGTGGCCGTGAATAGTCCACTTTCGCTGTGATTCACTTAGTCCTTTTTTGGAATCTTCCCTTGCTTTTTCGGAAGGATTAACTTCAATTCGGGACTCATCACCGTAAGAAGGTGTTCCCAAATGATATTGACCATCTTTTTCATAAACATAACACATCCACTCACGGTGAAGGTGCGTTTGGTCGGAGTATTCTTTCATCTGCTCAATGGCTTCGGGAGTGAATTTATTCCATTCCTCCTTCCAATAATCGGGAGATGACATGAGAATAGATTGTCGTTCCCGTTATCTAAAAGCAACGAATCAATATGAAATTGTAATTTTAGAACCATCGCTCTTTACGGTGAACATTCTCATATTCTTGAGAGCCGTTATCAACGCCTCTTGCCCCGCACCCATAGAAAAGGGAGTGAAGGTAGCAGACATATTATCCTTACTTACTTTTACATCAATACCCATTCCTTGTGGTGCTTTTTGCGAAATTGCATTAACCATTTCAACCGCACCCGCAATTGTTCTGTCCACCACGATTTGTTTTCCATTTACAGTTTCAAACGGGGAGAAGAATTTGGTAATTTGAATCCATGTATCGCCAATTTCCTCATTTTCGGGGAAGGATGCAATTTCTCCTGTTTCCCAATTTACACATCGGATTGTTCCACGCTTGGCTTTGGCTCGTCGTTGAATCTTTTCCAAAATGCGCTTTTCCCGTTCACTTAAAGCATCGCTGAACTCTCCTTCTTCTCCAAACAATTCGTCAAGGAGTCCTTGCTTAAATTCTTCAAAATCTTCCTCGTCAAGACCGCTTTCATCAAACAAGTCATTGATTTCTTCCTCTAATTCTTGGGCTAATTCCGCAAATTCTTCCGCTTCATCGGCATATTCAATTGCTTTTTGCACCTTTTCGTTATCCAATGGGTCGTTTCCTTCGTTTTCCTTTTCGTGTGCATCCACAATATCATACGCTTCATCTGCCGCCCTTCTTGCTTGGTCGGATGCTTCCCTTGCATCATCACCGTTGGCCTCTTGCATAGATTGTTCGGCGGAATCCCTCGCATCTTCGGCTTCTTCCACTAACTGATTGAGTGCTTCTTCATCTTCGGGTGGGAGTGGTGGACTGTCGGATTGACCTTGACCTTCTTCGCCCGAATCTCCGCCATCGGAATCGCCGTCTTCGGAAGACTCGCCACTATCGGAATCACCCTTTTCGGAAGAATCCCCACTTTGGTCGCCTTTTTCACCATTTTCGTTAGAATTTGAATCGGCTGTTTCTCCATTTGAATCGGAATCGGAGGAATCTCCACCCTTAGCAGGGTCATAATCAAATTGTCCTCCATCAGCAATTCTTTGAATCTCATCACGAATGTCTTTAGCCTGTGAAATAAGTGCAGGGGCTTTATCGTAATCTTTCATAATAATTTTTCTAATCTCATCGTCATTCATGTAAGGAAGTGCGTTAAGGTCGCCGTAAGCCATATCTCTAAAGGCATATCTAATTCCCTCCATATCGTCTGTTTTCACATCAGCATCAGCATTGACTAAGATTCTTACATCAACATCTGCACCGAAAGCAATTTGTTGTGCATCATCATCTCGTTTTTCATACATGGCCTTCTTTACTTGTTGAAGCCTTTGTTGTAGCCGTTGGACACCGTGTTTCCAAAAACTGTCGGCTTCTTTGTCGGAATCGCCACCATCTCCGTCTTGACTATCGGAATCTCCTTCTTGAGAACCTTCTTCGCCACCATCACCACTTTCGGATGAGTCGCCTTCCTCTCCACCTTCGGAATCGCCATCACCATCGCCTTCACCTTGAGAGTCGGAATCACCATCTCCGTCACCATCGCCGTCGCCTTGACCCGAACCACCATCGGAATCACCTTGACCTTGACCGCCTTGAGAATCGCCATCGCCTTGTCCACCATCTCCTTGTGAGGGTGCGCCATCTTGACCTGTGCCTTGACCGCCTTCACCTGTGGGATTTTCAGCAGGTGCGCCACCTTCGCTACCATCGGGTGCAGGGCCGCTTGCTTCACCGCTTTCATCAGCAGGTTTTCCTTTACCCTCCATACGCTCTTTCATCTTTTCTTTGAGTTTATCGGAAACGGATTCGGCACTATCTTTGCCTTCTTGGTAAGCATCACGGCCTTCACCATCGGATTCACCTTCGCCTTCACCTTCTCCCTCTCCTTCGCCATCGGATTCGCCCTCTCCCTCGCCTTCTCCTTGACCTTCACCTTCTCCGCCTTCGCCTTGTGAATCGGAATCGCCTTCTCCTTCGCCCTCTCCTTCGCCTTCGCCATCACCTTGACCTGCTTCACCACCGCCGCCTCCGGGTTGGCCTCCTTGACCGCTTTTACCTGTGCCTCGTTGTCCACCACGCTTTAACGGTGTATCTTCATCTTCAAGTTTATCTTCAAGCGAAATACCTTCGGAAACAGGTTTAGCATCTTTACTATTCTTAATATAACGCACTTCAAGTGTTCCATCGGAGGCAATCTCCCACTTAATGTAAGGAAAATCACCATCGTTAAGCAATCGTTCCCATGCCTGTTCATTAGCATACAAGTTTAATCCCGTTTTATCCACCATCTCTATGTCTTGCGGGCGTGTAGTATAAGATGGAGAGGAAAGTATCGCTTTCTTTAATCCTTCAAGGGTGCTTTGTGTAATATCGCCATCAATAGTGGCAGGGACTACGATAACCCATGCGGCGGAGGGTCGTTTAGGGGATTCCACAACATCTCCTGTGGAGGGATTTAACCATAGCATGAATAGTGTTTGACTAAACGAGTATTTGAAGTTTCGCATTCATTTAGATAACTGCCCTTTTCCGCCCTGTGAACCTTTATTAAGGGCTTCGGACAAGTAGTTAATCAGCCCCGCAACAAAAAGGGTCATAAAACAGGAAGTGAAAAACATGAGCAACAAGAAATCCGAAATTGAAGCATTTTTGGCAGAAGCCGCAGAACAACAACCAAAGACCGAAGCCGTCTTCCCAATCCGTGAGAAGATGAAAGCCGAGTTTGATACTCTTTACAATGGCTACATCATTGAATCTTACAACGAAGGCATTGAGGGCGAATACGGTGTTTCCACCGCAGTAAATCTCATTGACACAAACAACGATGGCCGAAGAATGACTCTTTGGGTCGGTGGCTACGAAACAAACCACTTTGCACAATTCGTTGAGGCGCAAGCGGCAAACGGAAACTCCCTCCCATTGGCTGTTTCTTTCCTTCGCACCAAGCAAACCTCCGAAAAGAGTGGTCGTCAATTCAACAAGATGGTTCTTCGCCTTGACTCCGCAGGTGACGATGTGGTAATCCCACCAATCCCTGCTGACCAAGTGCCTGAATGAAGTCATTCTTGACTGATTGTTCAAACGCCTTAATAAGCGTTAGCGATAGCAAGATTCCGATTCACGCCCCGATTTGGGGTAATATCCGACTCCTGTGGGACTTCCCCTCTCACTTGAGAACCCCGTCTGTGCGGTGGTGGAGATTAGCAACGGACTTCGGTTCAAACCCTGTCTTCACCCCGCATGGGCCACCGAATCGTTATCTTTCCTTCGCTACCTTTCATATAGGGCGTAGGACAATGTGGTTAGTATGATTCCTCAATCCATTCACGACTTCGTGAAAAAGGTTGTTGAAGGCAAACACCCGCACCAATCCGAACCCATTGTGGATAGGCAAGCCAATGTGCTTACCATCATTGAAACTTTGGTATCGGGAAAGGACTCAAGCGGGTCGGGTGTCGTCACCAAGCGTGAAGTCAAAGGTGTTTCCACTAAGGATAGCGGGAAGGACAAAACCCTAATCAAGTTTGGCGTATCGGATGGCGAAAACGCTGTCCAATGTGTAGCGCATAACTGCAACGACAAATACTTGATGGGTAAATTATCCCCTGCTGATTTGGAAAAGGCTGACACCATTATTCGGAAATCACTTGCGGAAGGCAAACCTATCAAGATTAAGGGTTGCTACACCAATTTCAAGTCCGATAGGGTATTTGTCATTGATGAAATTCATTGGGAAGCCAACATTCACAAAGCACAAGTCAATGAAAAGGTCGTCAAAGCCTTCGTGGATTTATGCCAAAAGGAGAAGGTATCGCCACTTGATGTGATGATGGACAATGACGGCCTATGGTCGGAAATCTATGCTGACGATGATTTGAAACAGGCGATTTTGCTTTACTGTCTTTCTCCGTTTGAGAAGGAAGACATGATTCACATTGGGTTGATTACCAATCCGGGCGAAGGTAAAAATCACTTGGTTGATAAGGTCATTTCACCACTTGTCCGTTGTCGGATGGCGGGAACAGGAAAACTCTCCACATTCGCCGCTATGTTCGGGGCTATGTCCTCCGATGATTTGAATTCCATTGAGTTAGGATTACTACCTAAGATGAACCATGACCGTATCATTTTCTCCGAGTTTCAAACGCTTGAGGAAGATGTGTTCGGTGAAATGCTCAATGTAATGACTGACGGACACTATAACATTCAAAAAGGCAAAATGGATGTCACACGCCATGCTATGCTCAACATGGGCTTTTTCGGAAATCCTCCTAACTATTGGAACGAGGATGACCACAAAAAAGAGGAAATGCTTGCCGCTTTCGGAAAATATACACTTCCCATCATTTCCCGTTTGACACTCATTTTCGCCAAACCTACTTTGAGTAAGGGTAAGAATGCGTCATCAAAAATCAAAGAGAAGATTTTACAGAACATGGACAAAACAACGATGACAACCGGGAACAAAGACCAAATCAGCAATTTACGGTCATTTTTCCGAGAATATCTCAAATATGTTTCCCGACTTCAACCCAAATTAGGTGTTTATTCTCCTGTCATTGAATCATTATTCCAAGTCATTGAAGAAACCGATGGGTTCAAGCAAGCCTTCGCTAAAAGAGGCAAAACGGACTATCGGAAGTGGGCTGAATTTTTGAACATCATACGAGGTTTCGCTCGCTTGAACGGCAGGGACAAAATTGTGATTGATGACATCAATGTGGCCGCCGATTTGTTCCAAGAATCTCTAAGCACTTTGGCTGACAATTTCTCCAAGACCGCCCTTCAACACGGAATCAATTACGACCATGTTTCCCTACACAAGAAACTGATTATGAAGTTTGGAACTGAAATTGGTGGGGCAACCGTTTCCAAGAAGGATGCTCGCAATTTCGCTAAAGGCTTGAAGTGGACAACCCAATGGGATGAATTGTTGAAACTGAAACGACCCGATGGAACGAATTTAATTGAGGATATGGGGACAGATGTGTTCATCAAACCTAATTGGGATGGTGAGGCACAATGAAGAACCCTGCCGACTTATCATGGGCTTTCATTCAAGGGTATTACTACCCGAAGTTTCTCAAGGTCGTTAAGGACATGGAGTGGGATGAAAGATACCAATTTTTGAAGACCATTTACAATGACAAAAACCCCGAATCACTTTGGGAAGAACGGTCACTTGAGCCTATTCAAGACATGATGGAATATGTGGCACGAAAGGACTACATTCACTTCTTTTACATGGGCTTTACCGTCAATGAAACAGGTCATTACACAGTCCATAGATTGATGAGGGAAGCCGTAGCCCAATACCGAAGGATTAGATAGAGAATGGAACAAGTGATTCAACATGGCATGGAAACCCAATGAAGAAACCCAAAACAGGGTTCTCTATGCTTTGCGGTTGATGCAAACAAACGGTTGGGGTATTGAAAGGTCGGCTAAGGTTGCCAAAACCACCCGAAGAAGTGTTCGTAAATACGGTGAATTACTCGGTGTCAAATTCAAAGGTAAAGAAGGAAAAGCACTTCAATTCGTAGGATTACCAATTCAAAAGATTGAGGACTTCTTGATTAAGATGCACAGGGGACAATCCGCCACCCAAGCCGCCAAAGATTTGAAAACTACGGTTCGCACCATGAGCAAGCAAACCTACAAGGGACAACCGATTATCAAGAAGGAAAAGGGAAGATGGGTTTCGCAATTTATTCCCGAAGAAAAGATTGTCATGCAATTTTACGGACATATTCGCAACCCACAAGGGAACATTCTCGGTGGAAACAATGTAAGTGGCCCCGATGCCGCTTCACCTAAGAACAGGAAAAACCGCAATCCCGATTACATGGAAATATGGTGGGATGCTTTCGTGTATGATTTCGGAACGACCTTTGGAACTCCGGGCGAAGCACAGGTATTTTGGAAAGACCAAATTGTGAAAGTAATCAAAGAAAACATGGAAAGTTTAGGGATTCAAGACACCAACCTAATGAATCAGTTTAAGACCAATCAAACCGTCTTTGCTCAAATGCAAACCGACAGTCGTGTTCCACCACCTTACACAGTTTCCGCCCTTGAACAAATTACAGAACGATATGGTGTTGAGTTAGAAGGTGCAAAAGTAGGCACGGCAACCACTTACGAATCAAGAAGCAACATCAATTTGATACCAAGAAACAAATTCAAAGGTAAAGCGTTGGATAGGAAGGTGGACATTCAATTCCAAGTATCATATCTCGGTGAAGCCTTGAAAGAATACCCGTCAAGTAAGAAATTCTCATTCAAGTATTCATTGGCTGACGAAAATTGACGCATCTCCTTGTGGTATTCCCACAAGTATTCGGTGGATATGAGCGCAAGCCATATCGGGGAAAAATCAAAAAATCGGGGGAAATATGATTAAATGTTTGATTAGGTGTCGTCACAGGTGACAACATGAGGCAATTTAATTCACCTACTTTATCAAGAGTAAAAGAACCACACCGATACCACCATAAAGCAACCAATTAGTTTCGCCTTCATCGTCGTTTCCATTATCGTCATCGCCATTGTCATCGTCGTTTCCATTATTATCGGAGTCATCATCTTCGGGAGGGGCTATGTAAGTAATTTCAAGATGGTCTATGTCATTATCAAAACCTTCGCCAATTAAGCATTTTACCATGCGTGGCCCAACAAAAGTCATTTGTAATCCCGGAAATTCTTCACGGTCTTTGTGGTAATCGGAGGCGACTACGGTATATCCTTCGGGAATCCAAAGAGCCGATGCCTCGTTAGCGGGGAAATCTCCTTTTCCGTATGAACCTTCACCAAATTCTTTTACCCAACCCAAATTAAATTTTGGATTGTCTATACAATGTTTGAATACTTTTACTTTATCTCCTGTGAAATCATCTTCTGTTCCACCCGGCCAAGCATGGAAAACATGGGAGTTAATTCCAAAAGTATCATGCCCAAAAGTCATATTATCACCAAATGAAATGAGATTGAAGCGTCATGGTTGGGCCAAAAATTGATTCGGCTTCGGCAGTTTGACCTTCTAAGGCTTCAACTTCCGCATCCACTTGTGAGGTATCAATCCCGTATTCCTCCATGACTTGCTTTTGATTTTTCAAAAGACCGAGTGCGTTTTCATCAACATTGTCCCAATCGGAGGCTTCCACCACTTGACCGCTTATAGGTTCGCCATTCTTGTAAATGACAAGAAGGGGCTTAGAATCGCTATCGGAAGTGACGGGGAGGGAGGAATCGCTTTCACGCCATGTTCCCGTATGGAATTGGTAATTGTAAGTGTTGCCGTCTTCATCTTCTCCCAACTCTTGTCCTCTTACTGTGGATTGAACGGTGAGTCCAACAGGTGTCGTATCTCGGTTGGATATGACCCAATAGGCTAACCCCCCACCAAACACTACGATAAGGGCGGGAATCGTCAATGATGATTTAGTCATGGTTTCATTTAGATGCTCTCGCTATCTAATAATTGGCGTGTAAAGGATTAAATAGAGGGTATGGTAATTGACAGGTTATGAGCCAATCAATGCGTGATGCACTACAAGATGGAATAGCCTTACTCGGAACAGCCCTTGCTTCAATTGGAAGCGCAGGTTATCTTCCCGACTCAATTACAATAATTGGCGCAGGTGGCGGTGGTCTTGCACTTATCGCTATGTTGGAAAAATCATGGCGAAACAACAAAGATGAAATCATTGAAGAAATTGAAGATTTTGTTGAGGAAAAGACAGGACTTGAAATTGAATTGGATGATGCCATTGAAGAAGTCGTGGATGCGGCTATTGATACTGCAAAGGACTTTGCCGAAGATGGTGATTTGGATGTTTCACTCAAAGAAAGAGCAGACGATTTGAAGGACTCCCTTCAAGCATTGACAGTCAAAGAATTGAAAGCACAATTGAAAGAAGCGGGACTACCCATTGACGGTAAGAAAGCAGACCTCATTGAGCGACTTTTGACAGCAGGTGATGAACAATGAATTGGAAAAAGATTGGATTAGTAGCAAGTTTGGCCTCAATTTTGGGAAGCATTGGCGTTTATGCTATGCACGATGAGAATTTGGGTATCTTCGTAGGTCTATGGGCTTCGGCTCTCCTATTGCTATCTGACAGAATGGCTGAAATGCAAGAGTAAAACAACGCTTTATCAAGGTAGGATGAGTGTTCCTATCATGGAAATGTGTGTTTGCTTTGATTGCGGAATAGAGTTTGAGGCTCGGCCTTCACCTTCAAGAAACACATACTGTGGCAACGAGTGTGCTAAAAAGCAACACGGAAGAATCCATCGTGGATGGAAGCGTGGCGACTTTGCTAAAATCATGCGGGTCATTCAACATTATCCTAAAATTACGGCTAATGAAATCATCCGAAAAATTGATGGTGGAAAACGCCCTTACAATGTCATAGGGAAGTTTAACAATACCAAACTTGCGAAAGGTGCAAGGTTTATTTTTAACACTAATGCAGTTAAGGTATATCGCCCTAAGCCTAATGCCTCTTTGCATTATGAAATCGTGAGTGGTAATTCGGTTGATGAATGGTTAAACCCTCGCTTTGTTAAAGATTAAAATAGGCGTTTGTGTAATGGGTAGTCATGCCCGAAGGCCCCGAAGTTAAGCGCATTACGAACAGGTTGAATAAATTCTTTGCAGGTCGTGAATTGACCACCATTGATTTCTATGATGAAAATTATCGGGCAAAACAAGTCCGAAATGATGTGGATGA
>CEUT01028910.1_pt1 | contig 25348 bp, 7 predicted proteins | sample 531401 | NCBI WGS metagenome assembly CEUT01 (sample SAMEA2622821, study PRJEB7988) | marine metagenome | biome: marine biome (ENVO:00000447); feature: surface water layer (ENVO:00002042); material: "saline water (ENVO:00002010), including plankton (ENVO:xxxxxxxx)" | depth 5 m | reverse complement strand
ATACCATCTATTATAGGCATAAGATTCATAGCTCCTCCATAAGAGAAACCCTTTGCTTTACCCACTTTAGAATCTAATCCATGATAAAAGAAATTAGTTTCTATATATGAATTTAAATTAGCATGTATTTGAAACGAAGAAGCAAACTCTGCTTTTTTAGAACGAGCATGGGTATATCTATTAAACCTTGTTGCCTCTGTTAAGTTTTCAGTATTTTGATATCTTACAGCAGGTAATTTTGCAGCATCTATACCAGATTTTAAATGTCCTTCAGCCTGCCTTACTAGTCTTTTTATTTTATTCTTTCTACTCCAATCATTCACCGATAAACCCTGATAAGCTTGGTCAACTTTAGCCTCTTCTATAAATTGTCCTAATGTAGCCACCCTTCCACTTTCGTCTTTAACATGAATATCTCTTAAAGAGGAGTCATAATTGTGAGCTATATATGATGATGTCAAGTTTCTATTAATCATCATCTCAAACTTACTAGCTTTACGTTGTGGAATATATAGTTTTTGTTTATCTCTTTGTAAAACAGGTTTTCCATCATTACCCTTCTTAATAGATAAGTGGTCATGAAATAATCCTGTCATTTCTGTGTACATATTATAATAGTTAAGCTCAGCTTTAGTAAGATTATTGCCCGCAACCTCTTTTAATCTAAGACTTCTATAGTATTTTCCATCATCTCCAACTTCCTCTACAACCTCTACAAGATTACCAAATATATATTGATTAAACATTTTGACATATCTTACTGCAGGTATAGTCATATACACAGCTTTTAACATCCACCAAGGAATAATTTTACCCTTAAACTTTTCTTTTAATAAAGCATTGTAAGCGTCGTCTGTTTTTTTCTTTAACTTCTTAAGCTCTCTTCTGTATTGCATTTCAGACTTATCAACCTCTTTAAGCATTTCTCCTATCTCTGTTCTTTCTGCAGTTGTAATGTCTGGAGAAAACCACAAATCTCCTTGAGATATATCTTTATATCCTTTCTCTCCTTTTTCAATCTTTATTTTAAGATTATTAAGGTCAGCCTTTTCTTCAGTAGATAAATCTTTATTAATTTCTAGTATACGATTTACACTATTCATAGCCATTTTAGCGGCCATAATTTTAGTTATTTCTTTATATAGTTTAGCAGAAGCTGTTTTATCTAAAGGGTTAATATCATTTTTAATTATTAAATAAAGCCTTCTAACACTGTACTTTCTTTTTTCTAATTCTGTAACGCCTAACGCATCTTTCTTTAAATACTTTTCAGTTAAATCTTCTACTATAGTTCTATCCTGTATATATTTTATATGAGCCTTGTCAAGGTCTGCTTTATCTTCTGGAGATAAATTATTTATATCAGACACACCATTTTGTCTAGCATAATCTGCATAATTAAGTTCTGTTTTTTCATTAAAGAATTCTACTTCTTCTACAAGTTGGAACATTTGTTCAGAACCATACTTGCCATCATGGTCTAATATATTTCTACCATCTTTAGTTTTACCTATTGGTTTGTTTTCGTGAGTAGAGACTAAGCCCTCGTCTTGAAGTTGATACATCTTAACAGCACCCTTATCTTTCTTTTCTCTAGTAAGCTTTTCATTAGAAGGAATACTCTTACTATCAAATACAGATGTTTTACCAGCTTTTAACACAGGAGATAGTTTAACATTTTTACCACCATCAAACACCTCATATATCATTTCTACATTATGCCCATTGTTTGAAGGTAGATTTATTTTAACAAATGCACCTGGAACTATCTGGCTAAATCCAGCTAATCTTTTGTTAACATATATACTCCCAGCTCTTGTTTCTGTGTTTTTATAATCTAATACTTTAGTTACATCTTTAACCCCTTGTTTATTGTTTAATAACACAGAATGAGCAGACTTTCTAACATCTATATCACTCAAAGAGTCATTACTTCTATTGATAATATTATTTGTAGAAGCCTTTATAATTTTAGATTTTTGTTTACCATATAAATATGGGAATAAACTATTTACACCTCTGTTGTTGTTTTCAACTGCTTCGTATAAATAAAGAAAATCTTGAATGTCTGAAGGAAGTTTATCAAACAACTCCTTTACACGTTTAGGCTCCATGTTTTTAAGAACATCTTTATTTGGCTTTATAGTATACTCGCCATCTTTCCTAAACTCTCTTTTTAAATTTTTAAATTGACCATCTACAATTCTTGTTACAGCTTGGGTGTTAGTTTCGTTGTGTGTAACATATCCTGTTGGTTCGTCTTTCTTTTCTATTCTTAATAGATTTCTTATAAACTCATAGTTTTCTGAACCTTTTTGTGAATCTATTTGCCCTATAATGTCATGGAATAAATAAGATAAAGGAACACCATCTTTAAACATATTGTTTAAATTTTCTAAATAAGCTGTTTTATCTTCTTTAGTTAAGGGAGTTGATTCTAAAACAGAGTCCATCACCCTTTTTGTTACCCCAAAAACATCACCATAAACACCTTGTCTAAATAAAGATTCAACACGAAGTCTAGCCATTATAGATTCAACAATCTGTTTCTTTCCCTTTTTAGTAACTTTGTTTTCTATAGAACCCATAGTATCTCCGCCAATAGGGAAGATTTTATTAACAATCTGGTGTTCATTAAATGCTGGGTCCATCTTTCTTCTAACATCTGCATATCTTAAAAGAGTTTCAAAATTCTTTTGAACAAGAGGATTGTTAAAAGTTATAGCATCTTTAACTACATTAAAGTTTCCTTCAAATATTGCTCGTCTTAAGGTTTCAATATCTTTATTAGAAGAAACTAATTGAGAAACATCTAGTTTAGATTTTGTATCACCTGAGGCAAGAATTAATAAAGAATCTATAAGCTCAAACCCCTCAACTGTTGTTTCAGGCATATTAGAGTCAAGACTAGATATCTTTCTTATAGCATCTAATTCTTGTTTAGCATTATGATTGTTAGTTTTAGAAATTAAAGTCATTACATCATCTACTACCAAAGAGTCTGTGTTAATGTCTATAGAAACAGCATCTGTATTATTATAATCTAATTTTTCATTAACAAGAGCTGCTAAACTTTTTGCCTCACCATTTTGAACCTGCTTAACAAGGTTTCTAACTATAGGGCTTTGTAATATCTTAACAGCAGTTTCTAGTTCTACACCTCTAGAAATTAAATCTACATATGTGGGGAATGTGTATTCATTTAAGTTAAGGTCAGCAGCAAATCCTTTATTAGCATCATCTAAAAACATATTAAGTATGTATGCTAAGTTTAACCAAGATTTACCTTGGTCTTTATATGACCTAACTACAGGAACCCCATCTATCTTAGTGTTAAGTTCCATTCCAAGAACATTACTAGAGCTTAATATTTTATGTGCATTATTATATGTTGCAGATATACCAATATTCTTTTGTCCTTCTCTGTTAGACAAGTATATATCTCTATTGTCTTTAATACTCAAATCATCTAAAATAGGAGCTTCAATTTTTAAATTTTTCTTTATGTTATTAACAACACCATCCAATGCATTAATACCGCTTTCTGTATATACTTGATTTCTACCATCCATTAACATGTCAGCCATATTGTCAAAAGCATCATTCCACTTTTGTTTAGAGCTACCTTCTCTTGCGTTTTTGTTTTTACCAACTATATGTAAAGCGTCTCCATCTAAATCAGAACCTAATATACTAGACACATCAGATGAAACTATTACCATTGTTCCCTGTCCTTTTGTAATAGATTTAACTTTACATACAACGCCATCACCCATTTTAGATGTAGGTATTCTTTGAACTATTATAGTGTCGCCTTCTGTAAGTTTAAGGTTTTTAGCAGTAGACTCGTCTATTATAACTTCTGCTGGTGTAATAACATTACCGTCTAAATCTCTTTCATATCCCTTTAACCCCTCTGATTTAGATATAGAGTTAGCAGGAAGTTCTGCGCCTACAGCAAAGTCAGTAGACTGAACACCTAACCCACCAGGCCCTCTCATTTTAGTAGCCTTCTTAATTATATTGCTTCTTACTATTGACTCTATTACCTCAAGACTTCCGCTATCTAAACTTCCATCTTCTAAAAGTTTTATAGTAGACTTACCATATGTATCAGGGTCAACAGCACCCAACACTTCTTTTAATATAGAGTTTAACTTTTCACCAGTTATTGTTTTTTCATTTCCACCATACTTATTAAAGATAGCATCAGTTGGTGATTTAAATGCATCTACTAAAGATGACATAAGAGCATCCACTTCTTCTTTAATTTCAGCATTAGAATACATCATAAACATAAGTTGTTTAGATAAAGTAGCATCACTACCCATTTTATCTAACTCAGTCTGAACACCAAAGAAAGAACCATCTAATCCATACTCTACCTGACCGTCTTTACTGAATTGAAATAATTCATTTTGACTCTTAGCTAATGCATCTAAATCAGATAACTGGTCAACAGTCTTGTAGTGTTTACCAAGATTACCTGTTACCTTAATAGCAGACTCTGTCATTATTATAGGAACAACCTTAGTTCCTGCTCTACGAGTTTGAGCTCTTCTAGCTCTTAATGCTCTTTGTAGTGGTGCAAAATTAGGATTGTCTTTCACAAATTCTTTTGTAAGTATAAAGACATTTGTTTTCCCATAGAAAGGATGTCTCTTACCAACTTTAGATTCTAATGTTTTATTGTCTAGGTTTTGTCCATAGTAAACAAACTTATAGTGTTTTCCCACAGGTCTTACTGCACCATACTGTTGTTCTATATATTCAGCATCTTCAGGCAATATAAATGAACTTGCATCTGTTCTATTAACATCTCCCTTCATAACATCCTTAACCATAATAGGCTCAAGTCTTACATTACCCAGGCCAACGTGCATAGCCACAGCCCCTGCAGAACGCTTAATGTAATCCCTTGTGTTTTTAAAATATTCTTTTGGCCCAATAAATAAGTCTTTGGCATAGTATTTGTTTAAAGCATAGTTTAGGGCTATTTGTTCTATTAGTTCAACATTTTTTATTTCACTACCTGTTTCTTTTAAAAAGTCCTTTAAATCATTAACATATTTTTTAGTTTTTTCTGGACCAAAAATTTTATCAGACCATTTTTTTGCCTGTTCATTATTATACAAAGGAGCATTACTTAAATGTATCTCCATAGACTTATCACTAAAAATAGAAATAGATTGACTGTATTCTTTTTTATTACCCTCTATAGCGCTTTTCATAAGCTCTATTTGTAGTTCGTGTATTTGATTACCAGTTGACTCTCCCGCATTAAAACCCTCTCTACCTGATTCCGTAAATATTTCTCCGCCCAATATTTGTGTAAGAATAGGTTTTGTCCCATTCATCATCATTCTTTGCATAATATGGTTGTCGCCATATAGCTCTTTAAACCTTTCTCTTCCTTCAGGTGTTTTTAACATTTCCTCAAACTGAGGCATCATATCCATTAGGATATCCATCTGGTGTTTCTTAGATGTAATAGCAGTCTTTTCTCCACCAGGCATTTGATACATGGTTGCAAAGTTCTGTGCTCTTTGATTTTCTATTATAGCATTACTAACATCTTTAATAGCATATACAGGAGAATATCTTTGACCCTTTTGATTTTTAATAACAAACTCAGTAGTAGTTCTAGTAAACTTACCATTTCTTATTTGAAACATGCCATACAAAGCTTGTCCTTTTTGTTTTATAATGGGAACTAAACCTTTTGTTGTTTCTCTTTCTTTATTCTTTTTTGCAATATCTAAAGACTTTTTTGCAGCAGATATTAGACTGTTTATTTCTTGCTGTGTTGGCGGGTTTTCTAACTTTAATAAATTCTTTCCATTAGTTTGTATCCACTTTTTTAAATCATTAGTAGTTCTACCTGGAAAGGCGCTAAATCCTGCAGTGCCAGCAAACAATGTGTCCCCATTATCTTTAACAATCTCTTTAACAGAATCTGTTTCCATTAATCCCTCTACACTAATACCACTATTTTCATTCTTTAATCTATCTGGTAAAAGATTATTATATATATATTGAGCAGCCGCTTCTCTTTTTGCAACCTCACTTATATTACTGTTAAGTTTGTTATGTAAGTCTACAGCTCCAGATATAAATTTAATTTGTTCTGCTTGAGAATCTTTACCATTCCTCTGCATTTTATTCTGTATAAGCTCTCCAACTTCTACACCCCTTTTTGTTATAGCTTTAGAAATAGATTTACCCTCTACCTGCTCTACACCTTTAGGTTTAGTAAGTCTAGTAACTACACCATCCTTTCCAATTCTTTGGTTGTAAGTTAAATACTCTATTCTTTTAAAACCTTTTATGTCGTGGTGATGGTCTCTAACAGCATTGGCTGCATTTAATCCTTTACCTCTATATAAAGACTCTACGTAGTTATAGTATCTTACAAGAGTTTCTTCTCCTATACTTAACTCTTCCTTGTTTTTAAATTTGTTTTGTAAATCTCTTATTCTACTTACATAGTCGCTTTCAGAAATAAGACCCAGTGCTTTATCGTGTATACCATACCATAGTTGAGCATTCAAAAACTCCTCACTAGGAGACTTGCCTTGTATCTCCTGCTCTATTCTAACAAACCTCTTAGCCCACTTACCTCTTTGAGATGTGTCTCCATTACGATTATCTAAATAGTTTTCTAACCAAACCTCTTGTTCAATAGACTCATCTTCTGTTAATTCTCTTTCAGTGTTGAATATTTTTGATTCAATAAACTGTTTTTTAATATCACCTAAAGCAGGTCTTTTCCCCTTTTCTCCAGGCTTATCTTTAGTTCCAAAGTAATAGCTTGCTTCAGTTGGTGTAATGCCACCCTCATCTTCAAGGTCTCTCATTATATCCCATATCTTTTCTGCTGATTCTTCTACATGGTTTCTAAAGTCTTCTAATACAGATGCTTCAATCTTGCCATTATCATCTCTCTCCATATAATCCATCTCTTCATTATAGAAGTCTTCATACAGTTCTAAAGCAAGTTCTGTTACATTTTTAGCAGGTGTAGTTTCACTTTCCTCTACCTGCATAAGCTTATCTCCAAAACCTTTTCTATCTCTTCTAAACTCAAACTTACCTTTTCCTGTAAACACTTGAGCATCGTAATCTTTCATTACCTCATCAAGAATATCTCTAGCATTAGCAAGTTCTTCATTTCCTGTTTTTTCTAATAATTCTTTTTGCTCTGCTTTATTAAATGGTCTTTTTGCTAAACCCCAAATACTTGTAATAGCTTTTCGAACTCTACCTTTTTTCTTTGGAAGGTCTATTAGTCCATTTAAATCATTGTCGCTTTTCTTTAAAGACATAACTGTTACTACAGCTTCTTCAATAATAATTCTTTGGTCAGCATCTGGAAGTGGAATTATTTTATCTTTTGCAAGCTTCTTAGTTGCATACTCATAATAATCTTCTTTAAGTTGCTGATTACTTTTACCACTGTCTTTATGTCTTTTTATATACTTACTTCTAGAAATTATATCCTTGTTTTCAAAAACTAAATTTTCAAAAGACATTCCATTATTAAATATAATCCTATCCATATAAAGCATCTTAGCCTTTTGGAAAACAGCTTCACCAAGAACTAGCTTTTTCAAAGCTTTTACAGGAGCACTATCCCAATGCTCCATAAGATAAACGTGAGCTAACTCATGGAATAAAGTTAATTGTGTAGCACTGCTAGCATCAAGGTATACAGATAGTCCTTGAGCCATACCATAATATCTTAAACCACCCTTTGTTTGTGCAAAGAAATCAAACACAACAAGGTTAATACCCTTTTTAGCAAGCCTTTCTCTAAAAACTTTTTCAGCACCAAAATACCTGTCAGCAACAATCTTACCTCCTATTTTAACCTTATACTTTTTAAGGTCGTCCATTCTACTTTCAACTAAATCTACTATTTCTTTTTTAGTAAGCTTACGCCTATTTCTTTCTTTCTTTTTAGAGTTAATCTCTAGTTCATTATTATCCTTTACTTTTTTCTTAGCTTTATTTTTTTGTTTCCCTGCCCTATCCTGTTTTGCTGTTTCTGCTTTTTGTGCTTCTTGTAATGCTTTCTTTTCTGCCTTTAATGATTCTATTTCTTCTTTAACTACTTCTACACCCTCAGGATTAATTGCGGTATTTTCAAGATAATTTACTCGCTCATCTATCTCTTCAATTCTTTTCTCTCTTTGCTTAGGGTCAGTTTTTTTAGCCTTCTTTTTATTCTCTTCTATATTAGCTTCCTTTTTCTCCATCTCATCCCTTAGCTTCTGCTGCTTAACCTCGTTTCTTTTCTTTCTATTTTTTTCATTTATCTTATTAACCTCATCTTGTAAAAACTTACGAGCATCTTTTTGAATTTGTTCCATTCCTAAATGGTAGTCGCTTACAGTTTGTTCCTTTAAAGCAACAGCAGATTCTCTTTCAGCTTCAAGAGCTTCTATTTCTTTTGTTTTTTGATTTATTAACTTGGCGTTTCCATTATCTGGCCTAGCTTCTATTTCTGCTTTTTGAGCATCGTAATTGTCATTAAGGTCATTTATACTATTTTGTTCTTGAGCAATAGCATAAGCTAATCTAACAGCCTCTGTTCTAAAACCTTCTCTTACAGGTATTGTTTTAAGAACACCATTTAAATATGGTTGTACTGCAGTTTCTGCATCTTCTAATAATTGAAAAGCAGTTTCTATTTCAGCTTTATTAACTTTAAATTCAGTTATATTTGCAAGTAGATGATTCAATCTAGCTTTACCAAGTTCAATACCCCCTTTACCTAAAGCTACAGATGATAATACAGCGTTTTCTAATACCTCATATCTTCTGTTAACTGTTTTTTCTTCTTGAGTGAATTCACCACCTTTAGTTCCCTCTTGTTTTAATTTAGCATAAGCTTGAGCAAAAAGATTACCTTTACCACCCTCTTTAAATCCAGAAGCTTCAACCTTGTTATCTATTACATTAGCTCTTTCAGCCGCCTCATTCCACATAGATTTAACAACACCCCTAGCGCCCATTAAACTACCCATAGCAAAAGACACCAATCTTGTTTCAGCAACTTCAGGACTATTATAGTAGTCATAATAGCTCATAAACTCTTCATCTTTCATTTTAGCAAGATTAGTTTTTACTCTCCAATCTTGATAAACCTCTTGAAGCTCCTCCATCTTACCATCTGCAACAGCTATACCACTACTAACAAGTATATTAGTTGCAGCGCTTTTAAATGTCTGACCAGTTTTAGCCTTCATCATATTACCTAAACCCTTAAGTCTTCCATCAAAAATAGAATACTGAAGAGCATCAACAGCCATATAATAAGAATTATCTCTCATTACCTGCAAGCCAACTATTGCTGCTTGGTCTTTTGTTAATCCTTCTTCTAATGCTTGTTTGTGAGCTTCTCCTGCAAGAACAGCTCCTTCGGATAAGTTAGCTCCTAAACCACCTCCAAACCAACTAGCGGTCCCCATTCCTGTGATTTTAGAACCAAAAAATTTCATTCCTATATCTGGACGAGCTTGATATCTAGCTAGCAATTCTGTAGCTCTTTTTACACCATATTTTTTAACAGCAGCTGGGGCAACCATTCTAGTGTAAGCACCTGCAGCAGCTTTACTTCCAGCTCCACCTGTATAAGCAAACACTACCATGTTAGGTATTTGTTTAGCAACTTTAGTGAACCAAAAGTCTGGAATTAATAATTGACCATAATCAACTTTTATATTTCCTTCTGCGTCTCTTTTGATAAATTCTTCTCCATGCTCATCTCTAAATTGCTGTTCAACTTCATCATCAACAGTTTCTAAAGCAGCACCAATACCCCTAAGTGTATCAGTGAAGGATTTAGTTACATCAATACCTGTAAAATATTCAAATGTTTTATGTAAAGGAATAAGTGGATTTATTAAATTTGGCGCTGATAATTGAAGTTCTTTTCCCTGTTGATAAGGAGTTCCCTTTGGGTCTCTTTCTTCGTATATACTTTTAGCGCCTGTATCTTCCGCACCTCCTATCATTTCAGAAACAGAATCCGCCCAGTCAATAACATCTCCTGCTGCAGTAAATATTTGGGAACCTATGCCCGCAACAATACTTCTCCAAGCCATTCCCATGTGAGAAAAATCTTTATTTCCTAATTTAGAACTATGAGCAGCCTGTCTAACATTATCACTATGATGTTCTGTTATTCCTAATACATCAAAATTATTATTAACACTGCCTTGTTGAGCATAAGCTTGCCTAGCGGCATCCATTTCATCATAAACTTTAGGAGACTCATATCCCTCCATAACATCTATAGGGTCAAAGGTGTCTGCCTCTATAAAACCATATTGTCCATCATCACCTGCTGTAACGGCTGTAGGTGACATGTTTTGTTGAGGAATATTTTTAACATTAACTTCAGGAGACTCAAAAGATTCTGTTTGACCAGAGTCATATAGTTCTACCCCTTCTTTTTGTAAGGCCTTGTCTTTAGTAGCCTCAGGGACAGGATTAGCTGCGTTTCTAAAAAAGTTTATATTTGCCATGCTTTTTATTATTCAGACTGCTCCCCTAATATACGATATCCATTTAATATAGCTTGCATATCACGCTGTAAAGTAGCAACTTCTTTCTTTGTTATTATATTGTTATCCTTAAACACATTTAAATACCCTGGGATATCTCCTTCTTTTAATTCAGCAACAGCCTGCTGCATAATAGGGTCTTGTGATGTAGTTAATGTTTGTATAAATACTTGTGGGTCCATTTTATCCTCTGTATAACTTAATGAATGAGCCATAACAGCAGAATAAACAAGAGGGTCAAACTCTTGTATTCCTATTGTTTTCATAGACTCATCTAGTCCATTATGTAAAGATGTAATAGCTTGTCTTGGATTATCTCCTGTAAAAGAAAATTTTTGACCTGGAGTGTAAACGTATTCGCCTGGTGAAACCTCAGCTGCTGTTTTAGCCTTATAATCCATATCACCCACAACATCATCAAACTTTTTAGCCATTCCAGGATTATTCATGTCTATTTCTATATGTATATAATCATCTTTTCCTCTCCAAAAACCATCTTGGTCTCTTAAAACCAAAGTAACTACTCCATCTTTTGCTTTGTTTTTATTAAGTTCAGCACCATTCCCCTCTGCCGTAACATCATCATATGTTAATAATTTTGTTTTACCATTAACTCTGTCTGTTGTAACCTTAAGTCCATATTGGAATCCCATAACTTCTAATCCTCCTCTTTCATCATAACTACCGCCAAAAGTTTCTCCTAAAGACATAGAGTTTCCGTCTGTATCATATGCTGTTACACCTCCATGTTGTATAAGTTTATTTATTTGGTCTAAATCAACCCGCATATCATTAGAGTTTAAATCTTTCTTTTCTATATTAAACAAACTAGAAACAAAATCTTTTTCTTGACCATAAAATATTCTAGTTCCATAAACTGCACTTTCTCCCACTTGGTCAAATATTCCCCCACCAGCACGGTTTCTTAAGTTTTCTAACACTGTGGCGTTACTTCCTGTTTCCCAAAAATAATTAAAATCTCCCTGAAACCCTCTATCTAATTGCTCGTTCATTAATATTATTTGGTCACTAGCTTTAACAGAATTAGCTTTAGATATTCTTTCTTGGTCTCTATGCCCCTCAATAGAATGTTTACCACCCATAGTAGTATTAAGATAGTTTATTAACATATCATTTGTTATACTACCTCCATGAGACACATGAGTATCGTTTATATTCTTATCTAAAAGATAATTAAATAAAACTTTATCGTGATTATCTTTATGATTAAGATAAGCTTCCCCAACACTATTATATTGATTAATATCTAATCCTTCTTTGTCATAATCTAGATATTGTCCGTGAAATATAAAAGCATCATTTTTACCACTTTGCCAATCTTGAAAACCTTGATGGTCTATAGCAGAAACTAAATGTGGATTTGAATTAACCACATCTAAATATTGAGTTAAAGCTTTATGATTATGTCTTATAGTTTTAGCTTCATCACTCATAAGAACAGCATCTCTATAGTTTTTTAAATGTTGCATACCGCCCCCTCTCATAAAGGCAGTGAGGTCGTCACCATAAAATTCTAATTGAGATTTAATTTCAGCTTCAGCATCTGAAGCAACAGTTTGCATTTTTTGTAAATCTTGAGGCCTGTAATGTTTTGCTAATTGTTCTGCTTGAGCATTTATTTGGTCAAGATGATTTTGAACTTTCATCTCGTTTTGTTGTTCCAACAGCTTAGCTTGTTGCTCAATTTGAAAAGCTTTAAGTTTATTTTGCTTTTCTTGTTCAGCTCTTTGTCTACCTCTTTGTGCAGCAGAAGCCCAATTTCCAACTATTCTTTGATAATTTGCCATTTTTATTATGTTATTTTAGTTCTATTTGCTTGATTTACTTCTGAATCTATATCAGAGCCAAAACCTTTTTGTTCAAATAATTTAGCATAAGCATCCATTAAAGGTTGTTGAGTAACAGACTTTACAGCATAACTAACATTTTCTAATGCAGTTTCTATAAGTGCATTACCTATTTGCCCATGTAAATTAGATTTTCTAGCAGCTTCATCATAAGCCATTTTATTATCTATTTGACCACTTTTTTGTTTGTATGTATTTTGATACTGCAATGCCTTTCCATAATTTTTCATGTTTTCTCTTTGCATAGCAGCATCTGCAGCACTTAACTTTAAAAGACCTTCAACTCTATTGGCGTTTAAAACACCTGCATTAGCTAAAAAAGCTCCCCTACTACCTCCTGCTGCTCTCATTACATTTCTTACGCCCAAATTGTAAGCTTTAGATAAATCTGCATTAGCACTTGCTTTTTCTTCAGATGTTAATCCTGACTGAGCCATTTCTCTCATTTTTGTCATATGAGCATTCCACGCAGAATCTAATTTAGGCATTTCTTCTACAGGAATATCTTCTAAAGCTTTGTTCATGTGCTTCATCCCCATTCCTCCAGCTAACAAACCTAATGCTGCACCAGCAGCTATTCCTAAACCTTGACCAATTCCTTCTTTATTTTTTTTCCACCATTCTTTTCTTTTTTCACCTTTCTTTCCTTTGTCATCATCATCTGTAGGTAAGGTTAATTCTTGTTTAATAATTTCAGGCTCTTCTGTATCTGTTGGCTTAACTTCATCAACAGTTTTTTGCTCTAAAGTAATAGGTGTGGTTTTCTCTATATTTGTTGGTAAAGGTTCTGGTATGTCTACATCTCTACCTTCTACTTTAGACACCCAAGGTTCAATTTCCTTTTCTACAACATCATCCATAGTTTTTAGATGACTTACGTTTATTTGTTTATCATAACCTTCGTAGCCAGGACGCTTCCATTCCATGCTTCTATGAGCAATACTACCAATTGGTGGTTTTTGAACATAAACCTTTTTACCGTTTTCGTCATAAGTTTGATTCCAAACTTTTCCAGCATTGGGGTTTACAGTTTTATAAATATCTCTTAAAACTTTAGTAATCCCTGTTGGATTTCTTTGTTTTTGTATCCACTCAGGAACAGGCTCATACGGGTCTCCTTTTAAATCTTTTCTTTCTTGAGGTGTAAGTTCATTATATGATTTATTATGTTGTTGATATGACAGCCAATCCATGTGTGTTTTTGCCTCAAACTCTCCTCTTCTTCTTTGATTCTGAAGTCCTCTTTCTTGTAAATTAGCTGCTTCCCCTTCAGTAAACATATTATTTCTTTCACTCCAATATCTTGAGTCAGTTCCATTTTTTATAATATCAGCTCTTATTTTTATATACTGACCCATTCCCTCCCTGTAGTTTTCATCAGAAGGCTCTTCATTATTCATAGTGTTCAAAACCTTTTGCACTTCATCTTCTACACTAACATTTACATTTCCTTGCGAATAAATATCTGTTGGCTGCTTTGTTTGAAACTCTTCTGGAGCTTCAACTTTTTCAAAATCAAGTAACGTCCCGCTTGCAGGTGACGAATAGTTTTTTCGTATATAATCTAATTCTCTTTTAAGTGTATTAGAGTTTAAAGGACTTCCTGCGCTCTTTAAAGCCAATGAATCGCTTGCAAGAGTTTTTACAGTTGTGTCTATTATTTCTGCTGGAGAAGAATTATTTTCAAGATTTTGGTCTATTGTTTCAAAAAAGTTATTTACAGCCGCGCTTTTTCTTTTAAAAGGATTTGGGTCATTTATATCTCCTTTTGTTCCTGTCCCTCCATTAAAATGATGCATTGTAGTCATTGTATCATAAACAACATCAGGCACTTTTCCTATGTATTTATCTCCTATTTCTGAGTCAACTTTTTCAAAAACTTTTGCTGCCATTGCACGCTTAGTGTCTTCACCAGAATCTATTTTAAGTCTAGAAAAACTACCATCTTCTTGTTTAATTTTTATTCCACTACCTTTAGATTCTTTTTGTATTAACCCTTCAGATAAAAGTTGTTTTGTTGTTTTTCCTAAAATACCAAGGCTTTCCCATTTTTCAGCAGTTTCTTTAGGAATGCCATGTGCAACTAAATCTTCAACTGTTTTTACACCTAATAAATCTACACCAAAACCAACAGTAATTCCCGAATTATCATTAGGGCTATATGAATAGGAAACAAAATCCTCCATAGTGTTAAGGTGTTGCAATCTTTCTTCGAATCTATGTATATTATTATAATCTGTTTTAGCCATAATATTCTTTTATTCTAGTTCCATATTTAGCTGTTCCTGCCTTTTTCCAAGAATCCATCTCTGAAAAAACAAGCTCACCAGCTTTTTTATAATTTTTAGTTGCTTTGTATTTGTCAAGTTTAGACATAGCTCCCTTATCAAACACACCCTCGCCTCCTGTTAATTCCATGCCTGTATCATTTCCCTGTTTATCAACAACAGTAAGAGGGTTTGTTTTGTGAGAAAATTCACCAGGAGTCATTCCTCCTTTAACGTATTTTAAATAACCACCAGTGTAATAGTCCATAGGGTCAAAACTTACTTTACCCCCTTTAACTAACTCTGCTTGAGCAAGCTGTTCATTATTTAGTTTCCCCCCTTTTATATCTTGATATTTATCTTGTGCAAATTGTTTAATTTTTTCAATATTTTCGTCTCCTATTAAATTTTTAATAGTTTTTCCAGCTTTTGTGGTTTTAAAAGCCCCATAAGTTTTTTGCGCAAGGTCACTAAATTTTGTTCCTAAATCTCCCGCTTTACCCATTTTTCCTAAAATTTTCATTGGCCCTCCCGCTAGTCCAAATCCAGCATCTAATCTGGTTTTTTTTAATATATCAGAAAAATCTTTATCTTTATGCCAAGGCATCATAGAAGCAATTTTAACACCAATATGGTGCCCTATATCTTCTCCAGCGCCAATAGAAGTTCCATAACCAGTTAGAAGTGGATTTCCTGTAGCCATTCCTGATAGCATTGCTGTATCTCCTGCGTCTCCCATTCCAGATATAAGCTGCATTAAACCTGTATCCATAACTTTTTCATAATGCTCTTTAGCTTGTTTTTTCTTATGTTCAGTTACAGCTTTTGGTTCTTTAGGGTTTTCTATAGCTTCTCTTTGCTCATCACTCATAGGTGTATTAGCTGTAAGCTGTCCGCTCATTAATTGTTCGTAAATATTTGGCGTTGCTTCACCTCCATCTTCAAATTTTATTTTTTCTAATATTCCTCCTTTTTTATATTTCATAGTTCTTAAATCTAATGGTCTTGTTCCCTCATTTACACCCCCTTCTTCGTAATCTAATCTAGCTCCATGTTTAGCAATAGTTCCTCTAGCTTTTGCTCCAGCTTGACTATATTTATCCAACATAGCCTGCATACTTCCTTGAGCGTCTTCGGCCCTACTTTGTTGACCCCCCATAACAGAAGCAGCAACACTTTGTTCTACAGATTCTCCTTGTCTAGCAAAGTAGTCTTGCTTAGCTTGTTTTTCTGCAGCCCTTTGTTCTTTCCTTGCTTTTTTTCTATTAGTGATAGAGCCAACTACATCTCCTATTTCGCCTATAAGCTGTTTCCCCCCACCAATAATATCTCCTGACAACATTCTACCAACACCTACAGCTGCACCTGCAACATCAGCTCCAATTTCTCCCACACTATATGTTGTAGCATCATTATCATCTGCTAAAGAATCTAATCCACTACCAATCATTGATAAAGGGTCAAAACCGCCACCACCTGCAGCTTTTCCCATAATTCCCTGAACATCTAATCCTCCGCCACTTCCAAGGCCTTCTGTTACAGCACTTACAATTCCTGCTCCTGGCCCTTCTCCTTTTATTGCTCCACCAAGCAAATCTCCAAACCCCTGCCCTCCTGTCATTTCTTGAACTCCAAAATTAAATTGGTCTGCTCCAAATTTACTTCCAATGTTTTGTAAAAATTGTCCAGCTCTAGTTCTTTGTTGAGCTTGTGGCATAACTTGCTGAGACATAGAAGGTAATTCAGGAGTAGCTGATTCAAAGCCAGTAAAATCCATTGTAGGTAAACTTATCGTACCTCCTGGATTATACCTTTTTTGCACATATTTCTGTATATTACTCATGTTATCTTCTTGAATATCTATAATAAGGAACTAGCGATAATATACTAAATCCTTCGTTTTTCATAATTTTATCTCCACCTTCTACTCCAAAAAACTTATCTCCTTCGTCCCAACCTATTGCTGCCGCTACTATAGCGTAGGTTCCTCTTACTGCTGGTTCAGAATTATCTATCTGCGCACCCGCTCCAGTTGTTCTAAGAGGAATATGATGTGTTCCATCTTTTACACTGTACCACATTTTTTGTCCTGGGTCTTGAAAAAAACTACTTTCAGAACTTGAATAAATTTGGTCAACACCAGTAAATTCAGACGCATCATACTCTGTATAAGCCCCTCTATTAGCACTTCCTAAAAATGTAAATTTACGAAAATATAAATGCATAGCTCCCACATCTGATTGAGTATTTATATATATATCTATATTATCAAATATTTTAGGCTGCATTGGTTCGTCATTTAAAACAAAATGAATTTGAACAGGTTCTTTGCTAAGAAGGTCGCTCTTTACACCCCATCTTTCTAAGTTATCTTCTAAAGTAGGATAGTCTTCTGTAAAAACATAATTTGTATATGTATCTACATCATAGCTATAACTTTCATCAATTCCATGCCCTAGTATATAATAATCTACATCACCAAATGTTAAATATCTATACCCCTCATCTATATTTTCATTAATATGTCCATTTGATAAATATAGCATAGTATTAGAAAGTGTTCCTTCATCAAAATCAAAAGTGTCATATGTGCAATAAAGTCTGTTTTTAAAATTTATATAATTAGATGGTCTTTTAGAAATAAAAGAAGTAAACACCCCTAAGTTTTCATTATAAACAAGAGTGTATGGATTTTTATTAGAAACACTTAAAAGAACCTCACTAAACTCAGGGTCATAACCTATATTAATACCACCCCATTCGTTTAAAATGCTATCATAAGCACTTAAATCGTTTACATATTGTCCCTCGCTTACTGCTGGGTAGTTGATGTTTGGAGACATTAAAGGCTTATCATATATTATTTGATTAGAGTATTGTTGAAAAAATGTTTGCATTCCAGCAGAATCACCTAAAGATGTAACACCAAATCCACCCCCTTTACCAACTCCTAGTTGTAAGAATTTAGAGGCATTATCATCATAATAATAAGCAGCTCTATCTGTAACAGCTAGTCCATGAAAATGTTGAGTTCCTAAAGAAGAACTAACATAATCATATCTTTCTATTACATTATCAGTTCCTGTTACAGCTTGAATAGCGCCACCTTCTCCCGCTGGTATCATAACCCTTGGGTTTACAGCTAACTGACAAGTTCCTGAATCTTGTAAAGCAAAAAGTTTATTTTGAAGTTTAAACATTTGCCTAATAGGACCTTTAGTATAATCTAAATCTTTTATTTGATTTACTGGAAATATAGAATAATTATCTACCGTGTCTCCCGTCATTTTAGGCTCAGAAAACGCAACCGTTGACGGCCAATGGTCTATTTCCACAAACCCAAAAGGTTTAGGACTAAAAATTTGTATTTTATTTTCAGCATCATATGATGTGTTATAAGCATAACTACCAGTATCGTCTGGTATTTGTTTTGCTATATTTTGTGTATCGCTACCAAAGAAATATCCATGTCTTAAGTCTAGATTTGTTTCTGTTTCTACAGGACAAGTGTATGCTGTTAAAACACCTCTATCAGAGTATTCCGCATCTGTGTCTGGGTTATGAACTTTCTTTAAACTAAAGTTGGCTATAAAAGTGTCTCCACCAAAAACAGCAAGACCATTATTTCCTGAGCCATCATAAGCTGTTACTTGGTTAACCTGTCTAAAAGAGCCTGTTGAAACAAAAGTATTTTTAGCAAAAGCTAAAGAAGTATTGCCTCCATATAAAGTATTTGCATTATGGTTTTTTACAATAGAAGCCATAGTAACCTCTGGAGAGTCTACACTTCGCGTGGAGCCACGTCCCGTTTTACCAAATTGAGTGGCACCTGAAGCTCCAGACTGTGGCATTCCACTTATTCCCAAATCACCCCAAGCTTCATGGTCAGCTGCACACGCCCATCTATAACCTGAACCAATAACATTTGTTTGCCATTCATCTTGGTCCATATGGTCATTATTCCAATAACCTAATATATTAGGACCACCAAATTGATAAAAAACTCTTTCTCTCCAATTATTAGCATCTAAACAATGTCTAGTTATAGGCAGCATGGCGTGATGCGGAAGAGACATTACTATTGTTTTATGACTTAAACAAAAATCCGCTCTACTTTCTGAGTATGTAGTAGTTTCTTCACTTATATCACTACTTGTACCACCTGTATTACCACCTAAAGAATGGTTTCTCATATTTTTAGATGTAGAGTTTAAAGAAAATGGTAAATTTTGTCTATGAGGGTCGTGCCACATAGTAGCATTTCTATAAGGCCTGTCAGAACCCAATGTGCTTTCAGAAACTTCTTGTCCTGGACTAACCACCTGTGCATGATATATATTTGACTCTCTCCAATATGGGTCTAGTTTATTAGAAGATGTTGTATAAGAATCTATTCTTTCTCCTGGCGAATTAGTAGGTCCAGTCCAGGATGCATTAGCTAATATATCTGGAATAACATTAGTAGCTCTAACACCACCCCAATCATTGTATTTATTATAAAAGTCCCACTGTCGTTCTCCATTTAAATACCATAAATAATGCTCATCTCCACTTAAAGATAAGTTTGTGTTTACAAAAGTGCTTGTGTTAGTAGTTTCAATTTCATTAGAATAAGGGTTGTCAGAAGTAGCTTGCCAAGATGCTACACCTGTAAAACAAGGGGTCATCCATCTCTCAGCTGCATAAAATTTCCAATCCCTAACATTCATTCCAAATCCTTCTCCTCCATCATCTCCTGCACCACCGCCACCTTGAGTGTTAAAGGTTCTAGCTTCACCAACTTGACCATAATCATATTTATTCCAATCAGGTCTAGCCATACCATACATGGGATAGGCCCCTATTCTTTTTGAATAATATTTTGTATATATACCAAGATGAACATCTCCCTCTAAAGGCCCATCTCCATATATAGTTGGTTCATCATCTGTATCAACAAAAGCCTCATCATCACTCAGACCTTCATTTATAGCGTCAGTTAAATTTCCACCGTTAGGCTCATAACCTGTAAACCTTCTCCATAAAAGGTCAAAAGTCCAGAAATCTACTTCCCAGTCTGTAGACCATTTGTTATTTGGAGAAAGCTTGTGCTTCCATCCACCAAAATTTTGAACTGTTAGTTCTGCGTCTGCAGTTGTAGTTTCCTCTTGATAATAATATATATCTTCTCCTTTTAATAATTCAGGGTCTATTTGACAAGCAAACAAACTTACATATTGTGGCCCCAAATACATATCTGGCCTACTAGCACCAGCTAAACCACCATAATAACCATCAGATAAATATGAATTAAAAAAATGGGGCCATCTATTATTTAAATACCCTCCGTTTTTAAGTGATTGTTTAATACAATATCTTTGCTCTGTAATTTTTATTCTATCCCCACTACCAAAATTTAAATTAAAATCCCCATTAATAATAGCATCAGGAGAATCCATTGTAAATATATTAGAATGAGACCAATCTTTTTCTCCCCCTATTACAGGTGTGTCTGCACCAAATTTAGTTTTAAAAGCCCCAACGGTATATACTTGCGTACTACTAGTAGCGTCAAAATCAACGGCAGATTGTCCATATATATGTGAACAATAGTCTTGAATAGTTGGTGTAAATATACTATTATGGTAATTACCATATCTACCATCCATACCACATCTATTTGCTCCTTTCCATTCTAAATCACCAACTTCTGAGTCATCTTGAGAATTATCGTTCCAAACAGTATTTGGACTATTATCACAATATTTAACTGCTCTTTGTAAAATGCCAGACGTAGATATAGTTCTATTTTGTGGAGTTCTTTCAACTCTTACTATAGAATAACCACTAATTTTAGAACAGGTTTCAGAAGAAAGTTTTACCTCAAAATAAGGATATAAAACACAACCCTTTTGCCCTTTCCCCATGTCATGGTTAGAATATGGTTTTACGTAATTTTCTGAATCCCAAGTAAAATTAGGCCAATCTACAAAACCACCATCTAAATTACTTCTACTAGTTTGATAATAGTATGGCCACTTTAAATCAAATCCACTAACAGTACTACCAGCAAATGTTGGAGATATATATTCTGTACTGTGTTCAGGCATTCTAATATCACCTATTCTTTTAACAAACATAGGAGAGCCCTTTTTATCATAAAATAATAAACCAAATCTATATATCTCCCCCCTTCTATATCCAACATAATTAGAATTATACATTGGATTTGCATAATTAGCATAATAACCTCCTGTATCTTGATTTTTATCAACACGATAAAAAGGAGCTCTTGCAGCTATTTCACTTCCTGTTGAAATTAATTTATCATCGTTATCTAACTCTACAGGTCTGTCGTCACCACTTTCTGAACCAAGAATTCTAAATGTAACCCTAACACCCTCATATTCTCCATTATCTAAAGGAGTTCTAAAATGCTTACTTTCTGCGCCAAATATTCCTCTTTTAACTTCATAAGGAACTGGAGCTGTATTTTCAGCCGACCAATATTCTGGTGCTGAAAGAGAAGATGTATAAAGACCATTTTGCTCGCCTTCTTCATCTACTGGCCCCTTTATATATCTATGAAAATCATCTCCATTGGGTTTAGTGTATTTACCATAATCTTCAGATTGTGGGCCATGATAATCTGGAGATTCACCATTCGCATCATAAGAAACCCCTGCCTGAGAATATAGTAAGTCATTATATAAATCTGGATTCCCCCCCTCATAGGAGTGGGGTTGATTCCAGCTATTATAAGAAACAACAGTAAAATCTGTATCTACAGATTCTGCAACACCTTTTAAGTTTCCTACAAAAAGTCTATTGTCTTTTACCTCTAAAGCTTTACAACTATCCCAACTTATATAATCAGCCCCAAATTCTAAAGCTATTATTTCTTCTCTAATTATTTCTGTTCCCGTGTGAGTCCATTTTAAAGTAGTTTCTCCCGCTGGAAGAGGTATTGTTGCAAAAACTTGAGCAACTCCAGGAGCGCCCCCTATATAGGGAATATGAATCATTTCTACATAAGGATATCTTGTATCTAAATTTTCTATTATTCCTTTTATACTTTTAGATGTGTTTTTGCCAGGATTACCTCCTTGAGTAAAAGGTGCTGGGTTAGAAGAGCCAGAAACAGGCAAGGAGGCAGGATTACTAACAGGAGATATTCTAGACATTCTACCATCTAATGTTTTATATCTAAATGCATAAGAATGACCAATACTTTCTAAAGCCCCTCCATCTACAAAACCAGTAACCTTAGGTACACTAACCTTTGTTTCTATAAATAAATCAAAATATCCTGGGTCGTCAGTATATTGAGAATATATAGAAGGGTCAGCGCCAACATTCATTGTCCTTAATGGTATGTCGCCATCAGTAAAATATATCCTTCTTACATGTTCATTTTCTTCAGCTCCTACAACTTTTAATTTTTTCTTATTTGAAAACCCAAGATTGCCAAGAAAGAATAATTCATATATTCCCTCTTCTCCAACATTAACAAGCGTTCCGTCTTTTTTTTGAGATGTTTTTAAAACAAAATCAGAAGGATATCCAGTAATACCCTCTTGTTCTATCCATGTTCCTAAAATTACTAAATAATCCGAAAAAGCATAATGTCCTAATATTTGCATTCCCTTAGATAAATATAAATTTTCTACTGAATATCCAGATTCAATATCAGCATCTTCATTAAGAAGTTGAAAATCTTCTATATCAAAAGTTCCATTTACTCCACTTATAGTAGACACATACCAATTTATTCTGTCAGAAAAATAAGCTGCAAATTCAACGCCTATAAAATCTTCAACAATACCACTATTAGCATAGTCAGAATCAGACAAGTACTCGCTAAAAGCGTTTTGCCAATGATATTCAATAGCTTCGTTATCTATATTTGTAGTTACAACTATAGTCCCATTAACTTCTATATTTACATTTGTTACCGTGTTTTCATTAGAAGAAGAAAAAGTCCAAAGATTATTACCCCCAGAACTTGTAGTAACAGCTGCGGTAAGGCTATTATCTGCTAATGTTATTTGATTAGCAATTATATTTTCAAAATACAAAGGAGTAGAAGTTGCATCAGAAATTTCTGCAAATGGAGGAACTTCCACATCTATAACTTCTATATCTGCATTAGATAGAGTTAAAGTTACAGTAAACGTTAAACCAATACCATCTGAATTACTGTCTCCTACACCTGATGCAATAGTAGTTAACGGAAGAGATGTATAATCTAATAAAAATTGTTCATAAAAGGTTATATAAAAACCCCCCACACCAAAAGGAGGTAAAAGTTGGCCTCCCACTTCTGACTCTACAGTTACATCATCAAACCATTCTCCTGGAGTAACATATTCTCCAATAAACACATAACTACTACTAGGAGAACCTGTAGTATCATAATTATCAGAAAGAGTTCCATATGTAAAATATTGCTCAAAATCAAGACCAATGCTTGCATTTGTTAAAGCTGTAAAAAATGATTGCCATGTTAATTGAGACCAGTTAGTGTATATAGTTTCGGAAACAGCAGTCCAATTAACAATATCACTTATAGTGCCTGTTTCAAAAGTAGAAATTTCACCACCAGCTAAAGCTAACGCCAACTTATCGCTGTCATATGGTTGTACAGAAATATTTTTACCAACATAAGATGCTAATCTAATGTTTTTTGCATAACGATACGAATCCTTTGGTTGTAACAAAGGGTCAACATCCATTTGCATGCCTTTTAAAAAGCTATTTGGTTTTCCTGGTTTTCTCATTACACATTAAGTAATCCATTTAAACTTTTAAGCGGAACTAACGTATTCCATACAGCAGCCGCTTTTTTCATTTCTATTGGCGTAGGCATGTTGTCATTACCCCTAGCTTGAGCGCATAATCTTTGCCAATTTGTTTGCAAGTCTACATATATATTTCTAGCTAACTTACCATTATAATAATCTCTTGCTTTGTATTTAAACATAAGATAAGCAGACACTGCATCTTCATGACCATCCGCTATAGTAGGAAACCCTTCGTCATCAGTATCTATTGAATAGTAGGCTATATCTAAAGAAGATATATCATTATTAGATAAATTTATAGTATCTTCTGTTAAATAAAAAGAATTGCTTTTATCTGTGTCAGAAGGAAACGTTGCAGAACTTTGAGACAAATATGTAGAGTTAGAAGCATCACCCGACCTTTTTACATCTATTAAGCTTAAAAAATCATTAGGCATAGATGCTTGTTTATTAACCACATTAATAGTTGCTGTTTTTTTTACAAACGTTTTATAAGAGCCTATTTTTCTTTCTGCATCAAATGCCCATTCTACAAAATGATAAAAGTTTCTAGATGCATCTGTTATATCTAAATTTCTTATAACATTACCAACTACCCTTTTAACACTAACTCTTTTTCCAACCTGTCCATTCATATTAATATTCTTTTATTTCCTTTATTACACTTTTAAACCTATACAAAGGTAACACTTTACATTTTTTAAACTTTTTAGGTCTAAGCCATACTAACTTATTATAATAATTATCTAGTATAGGAACTTTATATTTAACAACTTCTCCACGTTTTTCACTTTCAGCAATATCTACCCTTATGTGAAAAGGTCTTTTGTTTTTACATTTTTTAACATAAATAGTTCCAAACCTAGATGGTAACTTAACCTTATCTCTCCCTACAGCAACATCTTCAATTAAAATATCAAAATAATTACTTACTATATTTCTATATTCTGTATAACTTAACTGCCTATCTCTTTTATCTCCTTTTACTTTTATGTTTTTCTTTATATTGTTAAACACATCTTTTAAAAAAACGTATTTATCTTTAAAGTCTCTTATATTCATATTTATCTTGTTCTACCTCTTCTAGACCTAGCATTTGCACTTGGTGATGCAGAAACTGGTGGAGAAGATGCATTTGCTCCTTTGTTGTCAACGGAATCGTTTATAGTGTCTGTAGACACCCTTAAATACATTCCAAATTCTTTTGCCAAAACCGATTCTATTAATGAGCTAACTAGCTCCATTGGAATAGGATACCTTCCTGATGATGAACCGCCCGCTAATAACGGGTCAGCAAAACAAGCTGTTATTACAGCCTGATACGTACTATCAGAAAAAATTTGACCATCATTTTCATAAAATCTTAAAGTTCCACCAGGAGTTATTGTGCAAAAAAATTGATGTTTATTAGGAGCAAATCTAGACGCTTCAAAAAAAGCTCTATCTGGCTCACTAACTATTCCTACATGATGTTTTTTTGTAGGGCTAGTTGATTTTTGAATATATATTTGCTTAATAGCTCTATTATTAGCCCAACCTATAATTTCACTAAGTTGTTGAGTAGAACTACTTAATGTTTTAGTTACTTCTTGAAATATAACATCCGAAGTATATCTACCGCTATCTGTATATTTAGTTAAAAGATTAGCCCTATGATAATGCACCATATGCTTTATTTGCCTTATAGATAAATTAGAATCCTCACCAGATATACCTCCCTCTACTAAGTTTTTAATATTATATGCTATCTTATCTAATGTTATCATATTTATAATTTTAAAAAGATAAGGGGCAGGGCGAACCTAACCCCTTATCACAAAGCAGGGAGCAAAATTATTTTCCCTCTAATTGTTTAATTT
>CEUT01011676.1_pt1 | contig 25694 bp, 39 predicted proteins | sample 531401 | NCBI WGS metagenome assembly CEUT01 (sample SAMEA2622821, study PRJEB7988) | marine metagenome | biome: marine biome (ENVO:00000447); feature: surface water layer (ENVO:00002042); material: "saline water (ENVO:00002010), including plankton (ENVO:xxxxxxxx)" | depth 5 m | reverse complement strand
GAAATCTATGTCTAATCGTGATGCATATTCATCTTCTTCATCTGATAAAAGGTCAATATCTAATTCATCAAACTTTAAAAAGTCTATGTCTAACGCATTTGCAATCACTTTTAGACTTCTTTCATATTCTATTTGATCCTCTAACTTAGGAGGTCGTCTTATAATTAATAAATTATTAATCAATGACTCGTCAAGTTCTACTATGACAGGGCTTACTGGTCTATTTTCTGGCACATCGACTTGTGTTGCTTGAAATGCCTGATTTAATATTACTTGACCTGCGTCACTTTCGACTGATATCTCTCCCACAAAACAATATCCATTCGTATCGCAACTAGGTAGTAATATAATAGTAGATGATCCAAGTTCATCAACTGTCATTGCAAAATCTGTTCCTCTTACTGAAACAGTTGCAGTTGGTGTTTTTATTTTTATATTTTGTGCTGAGTTCTTTGCGATTTGCCCACTTGCATATCTGACTGTTCCAAGTGCAGCTTTTAGTGATAATTTACCTGTGCCTGCATTTGGATCATATACAAATTCATCTATTATTAGTTTTGAATGAGATGTTACATCAACTCTTGTATCATCTAAAAATTCTATTGCAAGTTTACCTTTGCCTGTTTTTACTGTATCATATGAGAAAACATCTAGGTCTTTTTCTACTTCTACTTCAGTTTTATCTAATCTTTCAATGATTGAATTTCCTTCTTTCAATACAACATCGCCTATGGATGACCCATAAAGTGTTGTACTGAAAAAAAGGAATATTCCTACGATAAACTTAGTCGGTTTGTGAAATATCAATGTCTGCATTATCACCTGATGTTGTTAAAGAAATATAGTTATCATTGACACCTGACTGTGTTATATCTACGTCTGCGATACTACCTGTGTGAGTATGAATCAACGTATGTCCGTTGACATCACCGTCTCCGTCTATATCAATAAGATAATTATTTGTATCGCCATTTACAGTCAATGTTAATATCGCACTTGTTCCGTCAATTGTGGCTGCTACCACGTTGCTATCAGAACCAGATTGACCTGTGATATTTACAGTTGAGTTTGATGCATCACTTGTCTCACCAATATCTAAATCGATGTCATTAGAATTACCTGTCCAAGTAATGTTTGCAGTTACCGTTCCACAAGAACTATTGTTGCCTGTACTGTCACAATTTAAATCTACATCATTTGAGTTACCTGTTAGATTAATCGTACCAGTATAAGTCGCACCGTTGATCTGATATGTGATCACGTTTGAGTTACCTACTTGATCAATATCAAGTGTAGTAGATGCACCTGTAGATGAAGATGCAGTTGTTGAATTACCAACAGTGTTGTTCGATCCGTCTTGTGTTATATCTAAGTCTAAACTTGCACCAGACTGTGTTACATATATGTCATTAGCATATAAAGGCACAAAACTTAACATAACAAACATAATATAACCTGTTATTTTTAACATAGCTTCGCCCCTCTCTGATATTATTATTTATGTAAAGGATGATCCTCAAAATCATTTATTTCTATGATTTCTTCGGGTATCACCATTTCCTCTTCTAGAATCTTAGGAATGGGTAAATCTTCGATTGGTATCGGTGGTAATTCCTCTACTTTTTGATTGTTTGGCACTTCTTTGTATTTCCAATATTCTTTTCTCTCACCGTCTTTTATCATTTGTAAAACGGCATATTCAATCGCAGTTCGGATTGCATAGTTTACGGGTTCGTTAACTGCCACACCTGTTTCTATTTCTAATGCTTTTGTACCCATATCTAAAAAAGTAAACACATCTCCACCTCCACTATAACTTGCAATAGTCTTAGTAACATTAGTTGTAATTAAAATCTCACCTGTTTGCACTGAAATTAATCTCATTGAAATGGTAACTTGATCAACTCTATATTGTTCATTCATACCAATCCCAAAATATCTTGCACCTGCACCACCTGATGCAGTGTTACTATCATATCCTACTATACCACCTTCAATAATTAAACCTGCAAACACAAGTGGTTTTAAAACATTATCAATTTCAGATTCACCATCATATAACTCTCTAGTTGATCTAATAAGTTGTCTTTCCTTTACTAGATTATCTAAACTATTTCTCTCAACCACAGTAAACCAATCACCTTTTGATACTGATTTTAGTGCGTTAATTACAAATGCATCTGAACCTTGAGTCACTGCTGTTGATAATTGTGAAAATTTAGAACTTGGTTTTCTTTGACCTGTTTGATCTGTAAACTTATATACTGCGATTGTAATTTTATCTTGATCTAAGTCTGGTAATTGTTCAAGTAATTCTAATGTAGGTGTGCCTTCGATATAAGGCATATCGCCCTTGTATGTGTCAAAATCTTGATACTTTGCAGCACAACTGAATAAAGCCGTTCCCAACAATGCTACTAAAATTATCTTTAACACTAATCTCTCCTTGCGTCTTCTTTGCCATCTGCCCTACTTATTCTTTCTTCATCTTGTCTTAAATTCAATGCATCAGATATTTGAATATCTAATTTTATCATATCATTATTCATATTTTTTATTCTGTTATCTAATGACATAATAATTCCATGCATTCCTCTAACTTGACCTATAACAGATTCAAGTATATACTTTAATATTAGGAATATAAAGAACCCCATAGCAAGTGTTGCCGCCACAGGTAGTCCAAACTCCTTTAAAATTGTAAAAAATAAGTCCATTAAAAGACAAAATCCCCCACAGGCACAGTAATTGTAGTGACTGTACCGTCATCAGCGGTGACAGTAAGTGTAATTATGTCTGTAGAAGTGTCTTTTACCCAGTAAATTGTTGCACCTTCTATCTCAGCAGTGCCACTTGTAGGACATGTTGTTGTAGTTGTGTCACAACTTGTACCAAACATATTATCAACTAATTGTTTAGACAAGTTTGCGTATATCCTTGATTCAACATTTGAAATAAATTTATTAACAGTTTTATTCTTTTCTATCCTCTCAGCAGCTGCTATTGCAGATTTTTCATCATCAATCTTCTTTTGTTTTCTTTGTTGTTGTAACTGATCTACAGATAATACATGTTGTGAGTATCCATTACCACTAAATGCAGGGTTACCAAATTCTTGAACTAATTGTTCAGCAAATACTGAACTAGATAGAAATAAAAGTGTTAATATTATTCTCATTTAAATACGTCTCTGTCTGGTCTATAGTAAGTGTTAGGATCAAGTTCATCTTGTAATAACAAGTCTGTTCCCCAACTAATAACACAATACACTAGATACTTAGGATGATACTCTAATAATGTGTATGTTCTTGTAAACTCATTTATATATTTGGCAGATACTAACATCTCTGGGTGTTCTCTGTAAGTGTTGTCTGGTCCTTTTACTTTAGTAAATTGAACAGCAGTCCACACTAACCTTTCACCTTTTGCCTCGATTGCAGAAAATGTCTCTTCATAACTTGCACACATGATTGGTTTTTCATTCCACGCAGCACCCCATGCTGATGTGCTGAATAATAATAGTAATATAAAAATTAATTTGTTCATGTAATTATTTATCCTTCTTTTGTTTTTCTATCTCTCGAAGTGTTAATACTGTATTAAGTTTTGACCTTAATCTAATCAGATCATTATCTAACATTCTTATTCGATCAATCAGACCTATCAATACAGAATTCATTTCTGATAGTTTTACTTTTACTTGAGTTGTTATGTAGTTGTATATGAAAAAAATAAACCAACCCATTGCAATTGCAGCCATAGTTGCAAAACCATATTGATTTAAAAGTTCTACTAAGTCCATATTATTATTTATTTAATTTCCTAACATGTGTCCAAATTGCTTTGTCATAACAATCATAATAACTTTTACCTGTATATTCTTCAAACGCATGTATATATCTTTGAGGATCATCAGGTGACTCTTTCATACACCACTCAGCAGGTTGTAACTTTATATCAGCATGTTTCATCATGTCATAAACAAAATGTTGTTCACCTAGTCTTGGTTCTTCAACTAAACCCTTTTCATAATAATGTTTTCTAAAATATGCATGATGTTTTCTATAAATTGAAGCAACATGTGGAAAGTCATGTGATTTAAATTTGTAAAAGTTTCCACTTATAGGATACTCTTCCACTTGATCTAATGCCCACCATCTTGGTATTGAAACAAACTGGCCACTTTCAACTGGGTAAGTAATAACTTCACTTGGATTGTTCATCCAAAACATGTCAATATCCATGATGATTGTTTCATCATCTTTTTTTGCTTGTATAAAATTAGGATCAAAAAAGTATGTCTTTGCCCAGTGTTCGTGTATGTCTATATCAGATTGTTTGTAAACATAGTTTTTAATAAACGGTTCATATATTGGTTTATCAGTTAGTAAATGAAAAGTACACTCTTTCATTGGTCTGAAAAATGCATAATATTTTTTTATTGGTTCGTATAAATCTATGAATAATTTTCGTGTATTGAAACCCTTGAAAGAGTCTCCATACTTAACCATACAAAAGTGTATCAACTTTAAATACCTCTGCGTGTTTTACATGAACAAATGATCCTCGATATCTAGACATACTATCGATTCCTATGTAATATTCATCTGGCACATTATCATATAGTGACATTGCGTCTAGTTTCTTATATTTGTACTTTGTAATATCCACAAATAAGTTTGCTTCAAAACTCTTATATTTTTGACAATATGGAAATGCATTCATATACCATACATCAAGTTGTTGTTTTCTTCTTAGTGAATTACCTAATTCATGACAAAATCTGTGATCTTGATGCCAATCTTCACTCCAATGTGTAATTAATAAATCATATGATTCTATATCAACTTTCTTTTCTATCTCTGCGATGACTTTACTTGTTGGTGATTCATCTCTATGATTTAAATATATTGGATTATATCCTAAAATTTTTGATGATGCTGGAACATATTTTTTATGTTTAACATTTGAACACAATATAATATTATCTACTACGTTACCTTCATCAACAAACTTTGCAACTGTTCCACCACATGATATCTCTAAATCATCTGGGTGTGCTGACAACACTAATACTTTATTCATTATCTAATATCCTTTTTACACTGTCACTCGAACTGAATCTATGAACTCTTTCGTTATAATATATTTCTATATTTCTTTGATTACAAATATCTTTACCTGTAAATTCTCTACCCATATATTCAATTCCAACTATACGAACATCTATATGCATACTTGACAATATATCTTCTAAGTCTTGTTCAGTAGAATATGGAATTATTTCATCTACATACTTAGAACCTCGTAATTGCAAGTATCTCTCAACAACTGTTTGAATTGGTTTGTTTTTATTTGGTCTATCAACTGTGGGATCTAGTTGCATACCAACAATTAGATAATCACATTGTGATCTTGCTTCTTCTAACATTAAAGTATGACCTGCATGTAACAAATCGAAACTACTACAAGTAAATCCTATTCTCATTTAGTTAACCACTTCTTCACACTGTCAATTGGATTTCGTAATCCTTCATAAGTATTATCTATGAACTTAATGTGTTTGTCAAGGGTTTTCGTTAGTATATCTAACTTTTTTTCTAATGCGTCTAGTCTTTTTTCTATTCTGTCTAATTGTTCACTGTTTTTCATCATGTAATCTCACAAAGTAATCTGCATCAACTATAACTAAAGGTTTATGATTATTTTTTTTAATTACGACTATTGGTTCATAATCTTTTGAGTTTTCGACTGACTGTTTATATGATTCCCAAACATTCACTTTTTCTTGATTTTTACATTCTATAGAGTATGGAAACTTTGTCCTTGCAGATCTTGACATAATTAAATCTTCGCCACCTGCTCCCATACTCCTTGACTCTATATCTTCAGTGTGTATGTTAAGTTTTTCAATCAGTAAATCACGAAACCATTGTTGTAATCTACGACCTTTTGCTTTGGCCGATTGTGTTTTCATTCATCATATTCCTCTTCATACGAAACATATTCGTCAGACTCTTGATGAGCACCGCAAAATGGGCAGTGCTCAATCACAAAATAATCTGTATCCATGTCATGTTTGATTTCGTATGATGCTTCACACTCCTCACATAACATTTTTTTTCTCATTAAAATAAGTTTCCTTGTGCCATTGCTTGTTCTTTTTTAGTGTCCTCTAAAACACATGTTCCTTCATCGTGATCACAATTCACATGTGCCTCTGGGTCTTCATAAGCAACTTGCCAATCACCTGTCAAACCTGCAACTTCATATTCAGTTACTCTGTTTTCAAAAAAGTTTGTATGATCGGCTGCGTTTAGAATCCACTCTAACCACGGTATTGGATTTTCTTTTACCTTAAAGTTTGTTTTCAAACCTAGTTGTAGTAGTCTTCTATCTGCTATGTATCTGATATATTGTTTAACATCTTCTTTTGTTAATCCTTCTGGTTCACCCATGCCGTATGCAAGATCAATAAACTTATCCTCAAGTTCTACAACTTTTTTAGACATTTCATAAATCTCTTTTTTCAATTGATTATCTACTATTGTTGCATTCTCAGCACAAAATGCTCTAAACAATTGTGCGATACCTTCAACGTGCATAGACTCATCTCTAACTGACCACTCGACAATCTTACCAGATCCTTTCATCTTTCCAAATCTTTGAAAGTTTAACAACATCACGAAAGACGCAAACAGTGATATACCCTCGTTAAATACTGATTTAGCAAGTGCAAGAGCCATACCTTTCTTTGTACTTACATTTGAATTCATCATGAAATCAACTTTATCTGCCATCTCTTGATACTCTAAAAATGCATGAAACTCTTCATCTGGTAATCCAAGTGTTTCATTTAAAAGTGCGTATGCTCTTTGATGTATTCCTTCTCTTGATGCAAAAGAACCTAACATGTTTCTTACTTCATTGTTTTTAAACTTAGGAAGAAACTGATCATAATAGTTTTGCCCAACAGCAACATCAGATTGTGTGAAAAGTCTAAGAACGTGAGTCACATATTCTTTTTCTAACTCAGTCATTTTACCACCTTTCCAATCTGTCACGTCTTCTGATAAATCTACTTCATCTTCGATCCAATGAACTTTCTCATGTTTCTGTACTAAGTCGACCGCCCAAGGGTAGTGAAATGGTTTGTATGTTTCATTAAACTTGTATAATCCACCACCTCTTTTTTTAAGAATCTTCTCTGAACTTTCAAGCAATTGAGTATATCCACCAATTCTTTCACCATTAACAAAAATTTGTGGAACTGATTTAATACTTCCACCTGTTTTACCTAACTTTTCTTCAACATTGTTTACTCTTTGAATAAACTCTAGTCTGTCCTCATCGTTTACTAATGAGTGTTCGGTATACTCAATACCATGTTCTTTAAACCAATTTTTGGCATTTAAACAATAACCACAAGTTGGTGTTGTATAGATTTGTACATCCATTTTTTCTCTCCTATGCTTGACATGCCAGACATTCTTCTTCGTCTTTTTTAATGTCTGAGTAATCTTTTAATTTATCTAATTTAATTTTTTCAGATATATTCTCTGCTCTTTTTGAAACTTCAGTTCTTAAATAGTATAATCCTTTACATTCAGTTTCCCATGCTCTCATATGCACTGATTGTACATATTTTTTTGAAGTACCTGCTGGAAAGAATAAGTTTAATGATTGTCCTTGATCTAAGTAAACTTGTCTTTGACCTCCAAGTTCCACAAGTCTCATTTGATCTAATTCAACAGCAGTTTTAAATACTTCTTTTTCCTCGTCATTTAAAAATTCAAGATGATCAACAGATCCATTATTCGTAACAATACCCGTCCAAACTTCAGGTGTATTCATCTTGTATTCTTCAAGTATTTTTTCAAGATACTTGTTTTTAATTAAATGTGAACCTGCTCTAGTTCTATGAGTGTATGCGTTTGCTTTATTCGGTTCAATTGACGGTGATGTTCCAACTATCATTGATGAATTAGCGTTAGGTGCTATCGCAAGACAATGAGCATTTCGTCTGCCAGTTCCCTTCATATCAGGTGCCTCACCTTTTTCTTTTCCAAGTATCAAAGTTTGTGCATCTGCTTCACTTCTCATCCATGAAAAAATCTCTTTATTGATACGACCAGATTGTTCAAAAGGTATCATATGTTTTTGTAAATAAGAATGATAACCCATTGCACCAAGTCCTAAACTTCTCTCTTGTGTTGCTGAATATCTTGCACGACTTATTTCGTCACCTGCATTGTCAACAAAAAACTGTAATACGTTATCTAAAAATGTAATCAAGTCTCTTACAATTGTTGTATCTTTGAAATCATCATACTTTTCTAAATTTAATGATGACAAACAACACACGGCAGTTCTCTCATCATTTGTTGGTAGATGTATTTCGTTACACAAATTAGAACCATGTATTTTTAAACCTTTATCTTTTAATGGTTTAGGTAAATACTTATTCGCAGTATCTATAAAATTAACATATGGTTCACCTGTTCTAAATCTAACTTCTAAGATTTGTTCCCAAAGTTTTCTTGCTTTCATTGTATCTCTAATTGTGCCATCATTAGGATCAACTAAGTTCCATTCTAAATCTTTTTTTACTGCATTCATAAATTCATCAGTCACATTTACTGCGTTATGTAAATTTAATGTTTTTCTTCCTATATCACCTGTCGGTATTCTTAGTGTTAAGAACTCCATAATATCTGGGTGTGACACATCTATGTAAGCTGCATAACTACCTTTTCTAGTTTTACCTTGTCTATAAGCAATCATATCAGCATCAACTGTGTGTAAAAAAGGTATTGGGCCTGGTGCGATATCTGATACTGAACGGACATTTGACCAATGACCTCCAACTCCACCTCCCTTTACTGACAACCATCTTAGTTCAGATGTATGATCAATTAATCCGTCAAGTGTATCTGGCACATAAGTTAAGAAACAAGATATAGGTAATGCTTTTGGTTTTTTGCCTGGCAGTGGTGCGTTTGATAATACAGGTGATGCAAACATAAACCAACCTTGACTGGCGTAGTCATAAATTCTTTGTGCAAGTTGTTTGTTACCATAAGAGTAAGCGTTTGATGCTCTTGCAAGTGCAAATTGTGGGGAAGGTTCTTCACTTAGACAATAATAATCTTTTAAAAGTTTTTGTGCTTGGTCTGTAAAGTTTTGATCTCGATCTGTATCAATTTTGATATTACAATACTGTTTCTTCATACGCCTCTCCTATAATTTTGCAACGCTTGTATATATGCATTTCCCTTTTTGAACTCATCATCACTCGCAGTTTTCAACAACTCAGTTTTTACTAACTGATTTGGTATGTAATCTATATCATCTTTGTTTGGAATATTCTTTATCGACAAAGATGCTGGACTATATACAGGTTCAAATGACACTGCAAAATCCTTGTAATATTCTTCAATTTTTTTTAAATCAAAAACATTTAGTACACTTACTGTACATGCAATGAATATGATATGATCTTTCATGATTTGTAAGTTTTGTTCAAACTGTTTTACGTCAATTGGATATCTAATAAATTCAAGTTGTTTTCCATAGTGATCACATGATACCATTAGTTTCAAACTTTTAAATTTTTTATCAATATTAAGCAATGACCAATCTTTATATTTTATTTGTGTCAAATTAGTTGACATCACTATATCAATTTGTTTTGCATCACTGTCATCCACTGAATCTAAAAACTGCCACATTCTATCAAGTAATACAGGTTCACCTCCAAAAATTTTTACTTCACCAACCTTATCAATATTATCTAAAATATTATTATTAAAAATTTCAACTTCTTTAGATGATACGTTGTGAACCCATTCTTTTTCAAATTCAGTCAATCCTAAATCATTCCACACATCAACTAAACCAGCAGACTTTAATTCTTGTCTTCTAGTCGATGAGTCGTATGGACGACACATGTAACATCCTAAATTACATCGACTTCCAAAATTTTTTAGTTTAGTGATAACATTTTTTACTTCACTTACATTTTTATATTTTTCATTATACATTAGTCTATGACTATACCCATTTACTTTTTCATCATTGTAACAACCCTCACAACCATCTATGTTTTTACCGTCAAACATATCATTTCTAATTTTTTCTAATTCATCAGATAAAAAATAATCAAATGGTAATGTATTATCAGTGGTCATATGACTAATAGATTTATTTACATCTGCATGACAACACAATCTATATCGATTAGCGCTATCAGAATATATTTCATTAAATGCTTTTACACAATAAGTCAAACTTTTTTCCACTCAATAAATTTTGTTCTAGCCAACAAACCACTAAATGTGTTTTGTGCTATGATGTCTTTTATGTCTCTTTCTGTTTTACCAGATAGAATCATATCATTTATATCCTTTTGTTTAATATCACTTGGCCATATAACGACTTGAAAGTTTTCATTAATATACTTCTCAATTTGTTTTACGACTTCAAAGTTTCTTGGTTCATTGTCAGGTACCAAAACAACATTATCTTTATATATCCTTAGGTCAGACTGAGCAGTCGCAATACTATTATCAATAAACAGGCTATCAATAGGGCCTTCAAATACACAAACTGTTCTATCCCAATCGACTCTATCAGTTCCATATATTTTTTCTTGATTCTCGTCAATCTTGATTGTGATGTATTTAGGATTTTCATTGCCAAATGCCCTCCCTTGAATTGCAATTAAATCATTATCTTCATTGAAAAATGGAATCACTAATCTAGGATGATCACCAACTAGACTAGGAAACTTATTGTCAATAATTGTATTTACAAACTTATAAAAGTGTGGAGCATAATACAATAGATAATGTTTATCTGAGGGTATTTTTCTATCTTCAATAAATTTTTTGACTGGGTGATCATGATCTAATTGTGAAACTTTTTTTAATCTGTTTAATTTAGAATTAGAACTTTTCAACATGTTCTTAACAGTTGGGGATAAGTCATCTGTATCAATGCGAATACCTCTCGCATTATCTTTTGGTATCTCTGCACGATATGACTCTGTCATAAACTCATTGTATAAAGTCTCGTTTACATGTTTGATTAGTTTAGGAACAGTTGTGCCAACACCACAATTGTGACACTTATAGATGAGAGAATTTTCTTTTTGAAATACATATCCTCTCGCTTTACTTTTACTTTTTTGAGAATCGCCACAATAAGGACAACGAAAGTTAAAGAGATTATTACTCTTTTTCTTAAACAGTTGTAATTGTGATGAAACCAAAAGTAGATACTTTTGTTCTAAATACATTACATCATAATATATCAGATACTATCTGATTGTCAATCTATTTCTTTACATCTCTTAATTTTTTTTAACTTTTTATCATAAGTTATAGTTGGGTTTAAGTGCGACTTCTTGTCAACGTAATCACTTGCAAGTTGTTTGGCTTCTTTCTCGTCTTTTGCATTTACGATAATGTGTCGCACACTAACCCTATGGGTTTCAACCTTATACTTGGTCATGTGTTTATCCTACTAAATTTTATTGAAGTTGTCAAGAGATAGTGATACCGATATTCATTAACTTGTGTATAACGAATCCGATAACTATAGAACCACCAATTAAAACCCACCTAAACTTGTCTAGGACGGCCACACGGCCCGATAATTCTGACTTTAGATTGTTTATTGCGTCTAATTGTTCTTTACTATTTTTAGTGATTCTGTCGTGAAGTTCTTTGATTTCTTTGTTGAATTCCATTCTTCTGGCTTCAACTAAATTTTCTGCATTGATGATTGCTTCTTCTTGGGAAGAGAGTTTTTCCTCATGAACTGCCAACATTCGGTTGATAGAATTGGAAACGTCAGATATTTTTGAAATAGCATTATCAAGACGCCCATGAATTAACTTCATCTCTTCGACATCTTTTTTTAATAATTCTACATCTAATTGTATGTCTGACAAAACTCTCTCCCTAGTATTATTTATTATTTCTTAGTATAGATTGAGTAAAGTACCCAAACTGCCACTAATCCAACTAAGCCTTGAGCAGAAAACCCTGCTATGATGCTTTGTACATTTCCAATCACATTAATATTTGGCCAGAACGGTATGCCCTGCCCATTGAATAGAACTTCAAGAACAATGCCAAGTGCTATCAAACTAACACCGACCTCTGCAAGAGCAGATGCCCAAGTTCTAAATTTATTTAAGATTTCCATAAAAATCTCCTTTCGTAATGTGTGTGATAATGTAGAGGACTCCCCCTCGATATATTATTGTTCTTCAACAGGTTCGTAATACTCTTTATACTTAACTAAGATTGTCTTTTGAGTCAATATGTATCTTTTTATATCCTCCATATTAACTGCTAATATTTCATAAGTATCAGTATCAAGTGCAAACAACGCCACTGACTTTCCGTCTTTTTCTAGGTTAGTAAAAACTTCTTCAACATTTTCTCTCGTAAGTACAATCCATTTAACAGGTTTTAAATCTAGAGGTTCTACTGCATCTAAATTTAATTTTGGTTTCTCGATTTCCTCTGTAATTACTTCTATTTGTTTCTCTGATCTAAATGTTGAACAACCAGAGAATATTAGTAGTACAACTACCAACATCATACATGTTACTACGACTCTAATCATCTTGTTGCCTCATTTAGTTCATCCATAATTTTATCAGATCCTTTATTGATTATTTTTTCAATCAACCCTGGTTTCTCCACTGCAAGAAAATTTAAATCATGTTTTGATAATTTATTTTGTAATATTTGTTTTGATTTGTTAATCTCTATTATGTCATCATTCAACTCTTTGTTGATAGAGATAATTTGTTCATAATCTTGTTTTTGATTTTCGATTACTGCTTTTTGTGTTTCAATCGCACCCTCTAATTTTACTTGATTTGCTTTTAGGATTGCATTATCTGATCTTAACTTAAGCACGTAAGCGCCAGCGCCAATTAAAGTGGCGCTGACGATACCAATTAATAATAATCTAATTCCTAACATAAATGATTAGTCTTTACGAATTATGGAGATGATACCCCATATGATAGCGACCCATGCCAATAATTTGACAAATGGTCCACCTAATACTATCAGTCCTCCAAGAACAACCAGACCTGCGCCTGATATAGAAGACATCTCTTTTGATCTTTCTTTTAACCAGTTCATATTAGAACCTCCTTTTTATATCTTAGCGTTGACTTTACGGTGTTTGTTCCACGCCATAAATCCACCTAGTCTTAGTGACCAGTATGCTAAGTAATTCATAAGATAGAAACCATTTACTTCGATATTAATATCTCTAAAGATTTGATCTGCTCTTTTTTGAGATATGATACCCATAGTATCTTTCTTATTATCTTCTAATAGAGTTTCATACTTATAAGCATAGTCGTGTATGAGTCCACCTATTAAAAGCACTCCAACAGGTGATAAGAACATGTGCAAAAATTTTGGAATACTTGCACCATCAAAAGTAAAACCTGCTGGTATGACATAATTTTTACCCTCTAGTGAGAAAGTAAAATCTTTTGTAATCTCCCAATGTCTTACACCGAGAAGCCACATTAATATCATTTTAAAGAAACCTTTTCCTTTTGTTTCAATTCTAATTGGTTTCATGTGTGGATAGTCATTATATGAAAAATTGACTCTGTTGTCAACCTTTTTATCGAAAAGATTAACAATAAAACCAATAATAATTAAACTTATTAAAACAGTCCACTGCCAAAATTTCATGGCAAGTGTTAGTAATATTTCCATTTTGAACTCCTAATTATTTCTTACTTTTACTTGTGCCAGTGTATAATCCAAACCAAGCAGCACCTGCACCAACAACAATACTGATTAGACCTGATTGTTCCATAGTTGGAGCCGCTAAATTCATATACCAAATAACACATTTATATAATAATATAATGTAAACAGTTAAAAATAATCTAGGAAAAATTCTCCAAGCATCAACTGCTTTTGCAAGATCAATAAGACCTTGATATTTATTTTTACTAGAGTCAACTGTGTTAGTGTCAATCTCTAATTCTAAATTTACTTTTTTTGTTTGTTCTGACATTATTTGTATTTATCGGATTTTCTCTTAGTTCCGTCACTTCTTGCAATAAGACCCTTTGCTTTTAAATGTGCTTTATCTGTAAAACCAGCCTTACCTGCTTTAAATCTTTTCATTGCATCAGCAGTATTAGGTGCTTGTTCTCTATTCATTTGTCTTGCAGTATCAAGTCTTGCACGATCTAATTCTCTGTCTCTTCTATCTTTATCTGTTTCTTTTTCTCGTTTGTGTTTAGCTCTAATTCTATCTAAGGCTGTGTGTGCATCTTCTGATTTTGCTCTTGCCATTTGTGCTGGAGTAGGAGCGCCCTTCTCACCTTTTTTTCTCATTCTTTCACCAGAACCTCTTTTGATTCTTTCTCTTTTTTTATGAATGTTTGCCCATAAACTTTCTATGAAATGTTTGTAAGTTTTCATCACCCTCCTTTCGCAATCATGATTGCAGCCATGTAATCATTTGCATCTTTTTTATTACTATAAACTTTTTTAAGTTCCTTCGCATGTTTACCACCAGGTGTCATCACTCTTTTTTTATTTTTAAATTTGTCTGCGTAAACTCCATATCGACCATCTGGCATTTTTCTTACATCTGCAGCTATATATTGTTCGCCACCTGCATTGCCTCCACCATTACCTGATGCGGCTCCGTTTCCGTTGCCTCCATTTCCAGCACCATTGCCATTGCCATTGCCATTACCTGTTTGATTGTCAGTGTTTGATGTATCTGTATCTGTATCTTGATCTGAAGATGTTGATCTTGGAACTCCTATATAATATGTTTTTCTAAAATTTATAGGAACACATTGATTTAAATTTGTATCATATCTATAACCAGGTGGACATGTGTCTTTCTTTTTTTCATCTAATTTAACTTTAAATTCTTCAAACGATAATTTAGGTCCTTTTGTTTTAAAATTCTTTTTTCTCATCACAGTCTTTGCAACTAAATCAAGTTCGTTACCATCAACTTTTAAAACAAACGGCATGTTGATATCAGTTTGCATATCATTCAAAACTGCCTCTGCATCTGGTCCTAAGTTTTTAATTTTCTTGCCGTGTTTTCTATATGATTGTTTGAATAGTCTTGTAAGTTCAGATGGTGTGATTTGTGTTTTATTTCTTGCATCATTTACTCGATCCATAAAATGTTTAGTAAATTCTACATCAATATTCAATGACGCAAAAAGACGATCTGCGTATCTTTCTATTTGATCTATGTCTGATTTGGAAACTTGTTTTTCTTTTTGAGCTCTAAGATTGAGATCTGCGACAGGTTGATATAAACTATAAGCATAATCTCTACCAGATGGTTCATATGCAAGACCATATTCTTTTAGAGACATCAATCCCATGTTTATCTCGCTAGTTTAAAAACGGCATTTGAGATTTGTAAAAAATTTTTCTTTGTGCCGTTTATCATATTTTCTATCTTTTTTTTATTCACTGAATTAACTTTATCATAAACTTGTGTGATTGTACTTGCAGTTGTTAAATCAACTTTCATTCTACCATCTTTAAATTTTAAAGGTTTTGCTGATTTCTTTTTGACAATATCTTTTAACATTTTAAGATTATTTTCTACAACAAACATCTCTCTATAAAATTCATCAGTTTGTGTAAGTATTTTCTCTTTAAGTTTACTTCTTCTTTCACGCATTTTTTGAAGTTTCTCTGCATGTTGTTTGTATGCTTTTGTTCTTGCATCTAAGAACATTTGATTCTTCTTGTCTTTTTTTCTTCTTACTACAACAACTGAACTGTCGTCACCTGTTCCAGCAACAGCAGGCCCAGTTGCATTTGTAGGTGCATCCTCTTCTACTGGTCTACCATTAAAGACATTTACTTCTTTAAATTTTTTAAGCATCTTCTAAGTCCTCTAAACTTACATAAATTTTCTCTTGTGATTTTTCATGTATCACAGAAAAAATTTCTACTCCTAAAACTGTATCGACTGGTGGTTCATCATCAAATGCAATTACGATGTCACCCTTCTTTGCAGTTAACTCTTCTTCTTCTTTATTTAGTATATCTTGTTTTAATCTATATCTACCTTTAGGAAGTTGTTCACCAAATCCAATAACTTCTTCTTGTATTTCATCATCAAACTCTACACCTTCCTCTTTTAAATACTTTAAAAACTCTTTTTCAAACATATCTGGGTCTTCTATAGACTCTTTGAATGTATCTTTCAATAGAAACAATGCGGCCGCATATGTTCCTACTTTTGTTCTAAGACCCGGCACTTTGGAAAATATTTTTTTGATATTGAATACTAATTTATGAAGTATGGTATATGCAGCCTTTTGTTCAGATGTGGTAAGTTCAACTGCTGGTTTTGTTGATTTAGGTTTTTTAATTCTGTTTCCGTCTTTATCGATTATGCCTAACTTAAACGCTTCAGACTTTTCAAACGGTGTGGTTAACAGTTTGATAAATCGATATGTAACAAATAAATCTATTGCTCTTCCCATTATAATTTCCTTAAAATATTAAAAACATTTTCATCAGATTGTACACCTTTTAATTCATGTTTCTCTAACATATTTAGATATATTAAAAATGATTTCATAATACTCCAATATTGTTTCTCTATTTTAAACAATAATAATGTAATGGCTGCATCTGATCCAAAAACATTATTTAAAACTATGAAGTGATTGATAAGCAGGCGTTCTCGAAGTTCACCCGTGTCTTGATATTTTTTAAAGAGTCGTTTAATATATTTAAATCTTTTTAAATCATCATGAAACTCAATTTCACCCTCACATTGAGGATTATTATAATTTTTTATTGCAAACATAATGACATTGTCGGAAGTAATCTTCTCATACATGTCATTATTTATTCGATTTTTGCAGTAATCTTATAACAGTTTGCCTCGGTCATTTCATAACCTATATTCAGTGATAATCCACCTTCGATTTTATCTGATATGCCGTCATCATTTAAAAACTCATCGAAAGGTGTATCTGTGTCTTTTCCAAATCTTCCACCAAATAATGTTAATGGAAGTGAGAAACTACCACTCTTACCTTCGAACATAGGCACAGCACCAAAACTTAATCCAACTCTCATAAGTTTTTGTCTAAGATTTGAAATCGCATCTTCAACTATCTTTGTTTCTTCATTAGTAATTTTACCAACAAATGCATTTAACTTTTGCAAGACAACTGGGTTTGATAACGCAGACAACATGTCATTTGAATCAAACTGATACCCCATTGCGTGAGGACCGACCATTTCTGTGACAAATTTTTTAAAGCTTTTCATTTTTTTCCCTTCATAGCACCTGGGGCTTTACGCCCCAAGTGTTAATTAGTATTAGTCGTCTGATACCTCAGCGACACCTGTGTCAGCGGCTGCAGCGTGGGATGCAAGAACAACCCATGCAGAACCTGTCCACATACATGTCAAAGTATCACCAGCAGTCACAAAGTCTGCGTTTACAAATCCTAATGCACTCGCAGGTGTCATCTCAGTAGATCCACCATCTGTATCGTGTACGATGATTTTGATTTGACCTACAACTGTTCCATTAGCAAGTGTAGTTGCGTTTGATCCAGCAGTTTGTAGTAATGTCAAAGCAGTTGATACTGAGATTGCAGTTTGTGTACCGTCAGATATATCTTCCACTGAGTTAGAAAAACCAATGAAAGAAGGTAAATTATTAATAAAGTTTGCGACTGAAACTTTTTTGTTGATTGGTGTTCCACTTGGATCATCAATCACATGTAGTAAATCAGCAGAAGCAATACCTGTTGAAAGGTCTGTTAACGCTGTAATTTTCTTATCGGCCATAACCGTTCTCCTTTATATAAACCCTAAGTAGGGAATTTTACTTATGGCATACACCATAATCACATCTGGTCGTCAGTTTTTTCTTCTTTAGATTCATTAGGTAATCCACCTAAATCTCCAAGTCCACCGTCGGCCTCATTATTAATCTCTGTTAAAAACAATTTACATTGTTGTATCGCACCTTGAAAAGCATTCAATTGTGCGACTGCTTCACTTTTCTTCTTTTCAAAGTCAGTAATAGCATTCTGTAAAGTTACAATATCTTTTTCTAATTTAGATATTTGTTTTTCAAGATCTTCTTTTGATAAACTCATAATAACTCCTTATGATAAAAAAGTGACCACCATAAAGATGGTCACTTGAAAATTAAGATTAGTCAGCAAATGCCACTGCTGTGTTAGATGCAGTGAAACCTGAAATCTGCCATGTTGTTGTTGATGTACCAACACATGTGATGTCAAGTGCCTGAGCAAGCGCTACTGTGATTGTCTCATTTGAGTCTTGATCTGAGAATACAACAGATGATGTTTGACCAGTTTGGTTTGTATCGTGGTGTACTAATTGTCCTTTGAAGAAAATTGAGTTACCAGTACCAGCAGAGATAATCACTGAGTGACCATCAGCTGCAGCCAAACCTGTTGGGCCAATAAATCTGAATAACATTCCAACTTTAGGTGTTGGTAATGTGTATGTTCTATTTGCACTTACGTTTGGTGTAATTACGATACGACCAGCGTGTGTTGCCTCAGTTAATGTTACGTCTGAGTCAGCAAGTGTTACTGGTGCTGTTAATGCGTTGAAGAAATCTCCAACTGTTTCTTTTTTGTTAATCGGTGTTCCACTTGGGTCATCGATTATATGCAATAAGTCTTCTCTTGCTGAAGCAGCTGCTAGAGAAGTTAATGCAGTGATCTTTAGATCGGCCATTATAGGTCTCCTTCTATGTTATTAACCTCTTTCGAGGGATTCTACTGTAGGAAATCAGTTTCCCTATCCTACATCACTGAGCCTATAATAATAGACTCAAGTTAAACTATTTATATACTATGCGGCAGCGACATCAACACCTTTTAAGATGTTGGCTGTACCACTTGAAGTACCTGTCTGTGACAATGTTGCGGCATCGTTCAATGATGTTTCAACAACGATAGGATCAGTTCTTAGTGTCTTACCCTCTGCGTTTCTGCCATCACTGTCATTTGATGCGGCACTACCTGACTCTTGTACAAGTCTAAAGAAGTTTCCGTCACCATTTGTTTTACCTTCAAAGTCTGCTGTACCTTCTTCTAAAAGTATTGCAACACTTGTATCTTGACCAGTTCTTGTTATTGTAGTAATATCTGATCTTGTAGCAAACAATGGACCTGCAACTTTAAATGCTAATGAATCACAGATGATTTCTTCACCACCGTCTGTATGGAATAAAACATCAACATTATCTGCAACTGTGATTGCTTCACTTAGTGTTACAGATGTTGATCCGTTTGTAGCGGCAACTGTTAATTCATTGTTTGTTGAAATTGCTGTATTTCCGTCTGCGTCTGCGAAAGATAATGTACTTGTATCTTTGACAGTGACAACGTCACCAACTGCGATTGTACCAGAATTGCCGTCCAATACTAATGCTGTTGTTGCAGTTGTTAATGCACCGTTTACTGTTGCAGATTTACCAGCACTTCCGTTTGCGATAAGTTTTGCACCAAATGTTGGATCTGATGTTGTTCCAGCTTCAAGTCTAATACTTAATGCTGAACTTCCGTCTTCCTCAGTCATTGTTGCAGTTCCGTCAAAGTTAATACCTGTTACAACACCTGTATCACCAACTCCTTCGCCATTAAATGCTAAGAAACCTGCAGCTGCGTTTGTTTGTGCAAGTCCTCTAAATGTAAGTTGGTTTGTACCTGAACCAGAAAAATATTGACATGCCATTGTACTATCTTCAACCATGTCTGTTTTTCCAACTCTTGATAATAAGATGTATGCTTTATTAGTAATTGTTTGGTTTGCAGTTCTTGTTGCAGATGTAATATCTACTGCCTCATCAAATGTCACAGTGATATCAAATGTACCTGTATCTGCAACTGTTTGATCAGTCCAATTTATACCAATAATAGATGCAGAACCAAATGCTTCTGCTAAATTTTTTACACATACCAGTATTTCAGGTTGTGCATCCGTATTGTCGTTACCACTAGCAGCAAGGCCTGGTGTTAGACCCCAACCACTTTTGGTCGCTATTGCGTGTTCTCTTGCACCAGTTGAACCAGCGGCGTTTTTGTCTTCAGGCAAAAACTTTGGTTTTAAATTTGGTGTAACTCCCCATAAGCCCATGTTAGTCTCCTTTTTTTATTATTATTTATAATAATTCTTACTTAAATCCTTGTTTTTTCAGTTCAGATATTGTTTTCCTAGCGCTTGTATGCGTTATTCCTATTCCACCTGCACTTTCCCATTCCCTAATATTCTTTATATAATCGTCTATAAGGATATTAGGTTTATCATTTGTTTGTGCAAATCTGACTTTTTGATCTCTTAATACTAGATTTATATCACTTCTTTTAACTCTAGTATTCTTTTGAAGCCATTGCATCTTACCCTTCTTAGAACTTGATGCCATTCTAGGTGAATATGCTGATAGTATTTTAGGATTATATCTTGCGATAAACTGATATAATTTTTTACTATTAGGCATCCACTCTAAATCTGCCCAAAACTTCGCACCTCCCTCTGCAACTTTTTCCCAACGTGTTACTCTGTCGGCAGTGACAAACAAACCATTTACTGCGGCGTTTGCCCCTTTTATAAAGTCACAAAGAACTCCGTCCATATCACAGTATATCTGTGGTAAGTCCTCGGCACTTGTCTTCATCGCTTCGACAAGTGATTTCATGTTAAACCTTTGGATTTATTTGTATCTTAGTCTCTTTCTTACCAGTTAAAGTTTTCTCTTTTACTTGCTCTTTTTTGTCTTTACCTTTTGCTTTGTATCCTTGTGCAAAGGCAGCTCTTCTTGAAGCATCAGATGCAAATCCTTCAAAATAACTTTTGCCTGCATCAGTCTTCCAAATTTTCGCAAGTGCTTCTCTCATGGAAAGATTTCTGTTTCCTTGTATATCAGATATAGACTCTTCTTTTTTGATTGCTTTTGATATCGCTTTTCTTCTTTTATGAAGATATCTATCAGATGAATCAACGTCACCGTCATTATCTATATCCTTATCTTTTCTATCTTTAAATTTTTTCTTAACTGCTTTTGGTTGTACTTTGTCTAAGCCTTCACCATCATCAGACTTATCATTAGTATTATCTTCTTTCATTTTTTTCTTTTGTGATCTGATAACTACTGAATGAGATGGGTCTTCTTTCTTTTTAGGATCATCGTGGGTGTATCCCATTTTTGTTAATCTGTTATGATCACGTTCATCCTTAGCAACTTCTTTTTTACCAGTTTTTGGATCAAACATATCGTGAGGATATTTTACTTCATCACTTAGTGCTTTTTCTAAATCTTTTGATTGACCTGCATGAGCCTGTGATGCACCTTTTAGTTTTCCAGCAACTTTTTTAATTACTGACACATCTTTATCATCAAGTGCTTCTGTCTCATACTCTTTTCCGTTTACTGTAAAAAATTTTTTACCATTTTCTCTTGCAGCCATAAGTGCTTTAGTAAATTTATTACCCTCTCTTGCAGCTGTTTCTATTTGAATCTCTTTTACTTTTTCTAAGAGACTTTCTGGTGTGTTTTTAAAATAACTCATTACTTCTCCTTTGCCACTTTTAGTAAGTCTCTATATGACTTTGCTATTCTTTTTTGGAATATCTCTTTCTCAATTGGTTTTTTTAGCATGTTGTATTTAGTGCTTAGTTTTCTTGCGATTTCTAAAGGTACTTTTTGTTTTTTTCCGTCTTCAAATTCAGTTTTAAAATTACCTTTTAAATCTACAGTTTTTCTTAGTTGCATAACGATATGTTTATTTGCGCCCTCTTCATCCTCATCATCTTGTGCAAACTTTGATCTTCTACCTTCCTCTATTGGATTTTTGATATAGTCTCTAAGTTTGTTTAGTGAACTGGCGGCAACAGCAAGTTTATTAGTCCACCAAGTGTCAATGTTTTCATCACCCTTCGATGATAAAATCTGTTCTATTTCGTTTGCGTCTTCAATGATAGTCTTACACATTCTCCTTGAACTTGGAACATCCATATGACCATCTTCATGCATATTTTCTTTTTTTGCTTTTTTCTTTTTCTTATATCCACCTGCTCTGATCTTTGCCTGTAAATCTGGGTCTGCCTTACCACCTGTTAACATTGAGTTCACTCTGGCAAACGCCCATTGTTGTGGTGTTGTACCAGGTCTGTGACCTGTTCTCCATGCGGCGACACCTCTATCATAACTTTTCTTTAGTATACCATAAGGAACACCTGTTTGATCTGATTTTTTCTCAAGACCTGCAATCTTTTCTGTTAGTTCTACACTTTCTTTAATATCTGTTCTACCAAATCCTAGTTTTGGATTATTTTTTTCGACAGAGTTTATGTGTTGTAACATATAGTCGTCAATCTCATCTGCAAGTCCGACATCACCTGCTTTTGCCATAATCTTATTATACATGTCTCTTGCCTTTTTCTTTTGTTCATCTGTGGCCCCACCTGCATTCATGACTTCTTTTTCTAACTTGTAGAACTCATCTTGCATTCTCGTAAGTTCCTCTGCACCTTCTTTATCAGCGATTTGACTCATAACTTTTTGTGCAGAACCACACATGTGGAAAAATTTTGTAGTGTAATTACCAACTTTAATTTCATGTTCTGGTTGTTCAATAACAAATGTTTCATAATCATAATCTTCTTTCATTTGTATTAATGCAGGTGTTGAAAAATCACCTTTTGAAGTTTTGATTGTTTGATCAAAAAATCTATCAATAACTTGTGTTAGATGAACATTAGAACCTGCGATTTCCATACCACCAGGTATCTTTTTTACTTTGATTTTGTCAGTTCCTACTTTTTTGATAATATCTGAAACTTGTTTTACTATTTTAGGATTTTTAAATTTTGTCATCATTATGACACTATTTTTTGCACCCTCATTGACTTCATCTTTTGCATCTAGATATGCGGCGATTGCCATTTTGTCTCTCTCTTTTTCTGATTTTCCTTTGAATTGTGGAGCATCAGACTTACGAAAGTCCTTTATATACGCACCAGCGCCCATAGAAGGTTTCAATACTTCCATTACAGTGTTATGCATTAATTTTCTATATCTTGTCATTTTGATCCTATCCTTTATTTATAAATCCTACGCACCCACATGTGTCTCACTTGATCCTAAATCTGTGTTATCATCTGTGCTTGATCCTACAGGCTCTTGCATATCAAACACAAATCCAATACCTACACCAAAAGCATCTGTTGCTGAAGTATCAAAAGGTGTCTCAGCACTACCTGTATTATTAGATTTCGATAAATCAAAGTCCACATTACCTGGTAATACTTTCATAGTTGTATTTGTAAATCCTTGCTCTCCAAAGTTTGCGTTTGCATTTATGAAAGTAGTAACGTCAGAAAATGCGACTTGTTTCATAGTGCCATCATCATTTACAACAACTCTGTCAGCATCAACAAGTGTAGTTGATGAAGCACTTGTATTGCCATCCATGATATTCAATTCTGCAGCTGTTGATGTAACTGCTGTTGAATTAAGAACTAATTTACCGTCTCCTATTACAACTTGATCATTGAATGTTGCTTTACCTGCCTCACTACCATCAAGTGTAAGCATGGTAATATCAGAGCCACCATCTGTTCCTTTGAATATAATATCAGAGTCGTTTGCAGCTGCATCAATTGTAATATTACCTGAGGTAGTTGTAATATTTACTGCCGCATCACCAGCACTTAAATCATCAAATGCTGTAGATATACCTTCTTGAAAATATGTTTTAAATGTAGCAGCACTTGTAACTCTCATAGTACCACCATCGTTATGTATGATACCATCACCGTCTGCAACGGCTGTAGTTCCAACCGTGGCACCACCATCTATTAAGTTAAGCTCTGCAGCTGTTGATGTAACATTTGTTCCACCAATATCTAATGTTGTTACTGATAATTCACCTGCCACAGTTGCGATACCATCTGCAAAGGTAATTAAATCAGTGTCATCTGTATGACCAATAGTCGTTCCATTGATTATTATGTTGTCAACTGTGAGAGTTGTAAGTGTGCCAACTGATGTAATATTTGACTGAGCTGCACCTGTGACTGTAGCAGCTGTGCCACTTACATTACCTGTCACATTACCTGTCACGTTTCCTTCTACGTTTGCAACTAATGTGCCAGTTGTCACTGTTAGATCGCCAGTAGATGAACCTGTGAACGAACCTGTTCCAACTATAAATTTATCAGCAGATTCATCAAATCCTATAAACGCATTATCAGAACTTCCTCTTTCCATGACAAGACCAATGTCACCTGATGGTGTGCCTGTTTGTCCGTTTGCAAGTTCAAATAATTTATCAGAGACTACGGTATTAGTTGTAGATACAGTTGTCGTTGATCCGTTAACAGTAAGGTTACCTGTTATTGTAAGATTACCACCTATGGCATCTATCTCTGATTCCATAAGTGTAACTAATCTTGATAATGCAGCTTTTCTGTTTGTACCACCTGCACCGTCATCAACAACTATTAAATCTGATGTTGTTAAAGCTGCACCTATGTCTGTTCCACCATCTATCTCTAAAGCAGATAATGATACTTTACCTGCTGTAGATATCGTATCAAGTTTACTATCAGCGATAGCCGCACTTGAGTTTATGTCTGCGTTAACGATAACACCAGATCCAATGGCTGCAGTTCCACCTGATATTGTTATATCACCACTTATGGTTCCTTGAACATAAGTAGAAATCTGAGATGCGTTGACTTTCTTTTCAGTTCCAGCATCAGATATCGCAAAGTCGTCACCATCAGCAATAGTAATACCTGATCCGTCTGTTAGTCCGTCAATGTTTAGTATTGCCTCGACATTACCAAATTCTAGAGCAGACGCACCAGAGTTTACTTTTAAAACTTGACCTGCTGATCCAATAGATAATGATGCACCAATACCACCTGCTGATAAAGGTATGAACTCGCCTGACTGAAACTCAGCCAAACCTGTTGCATTATTACTTCCGTCAAAGACGACTCTTACTGGTGTTTTACTACTCATATTTTTATTTATTCCTAGAACTCAAAAAGTTGTGTTTGTTGAGTTGCTGATAAACTGTCTCCATTTGCTAGTGTTAAACCATTAAATACTCTTGTTCTTGATGCTGATGCCTTCATAGTCAAAGTCACTGCCGCAGAACTCAATCCACCTGATGCAGTAAACACTGGTACTTTTCTTACTGGTGTTCCCTCTGTATCAGATATTGCAATTTTATTTCCGTCTGCATCTTTTGAGTCATTAGGTATTGTAATAACTGTTCCGTCTGAACTTATTGTTGCACCACCTAAATTCAAAGTATCACCAGACAAAAATAAATCGCCAAATCTTTTAGACGCACTTCCTAAATTTCTTGTGCCGTTTCCGTCAGGTATAATGTCTTGATCAACTGCTGATAAATCAATTGATCCACCACCACCGCCTCCACCACTTCCACCGACGGTGTGTATTGTATCACCGATTCTAACATGAAGTGTATTTGCACTTGTATTATGTGCTATCTCACCATCCTCTAAATTAGAAGTTGTTGGAGTGCCTGCGATTCTTTTTAATTTTATTTTAAGAGCCATTAATTACCATCCACTTGATCTGTAAATTCTAGTTTACCTGAA
>CEUT01002525.1_pt1 | contig 25844 bp, 28 predicted proteins | sample 531401 | NCBI WGS metagenome assembly CEUT01 (sample SAMEA2622821, study PRJEB7988) | marine metagenome | biome: marine biome (ENVO:00000447); feature: surface water layer (ENVO:00002042); material: "saline water (ENVO:00002010), including plankton (ENVO:xxxxxxxx)" | depth 5 m | reverse complement strand
GGGTGGGGTGGGGTCAGTCTTTCTGGGTCAGTCGCTTGTTCACGTGGACGCTGAGATCCTTGAACATCTTTTCAGCCTTCTTACTGAAATCATCTTCAGTCAGGGCGGCATCAGTCTCATTCATCATTGACAAGTCGAGAATGATCTTGGCTTCTGCATTGTCTTTTTTCTCACTCATGGTTTTTCCTTTCCTAGTAAGTGGGATTAGTGACATGGCCTATTGTACCAGCTATCATCTAGCCTGTCAAGTCAGCCGATTTGTGTGATCTTTCCGCAGTCGCCGCAGCGGTAGTGATGTTTGTAAACATGCTCGTGTTCGCCGTCATCCCAAAACTCAGTGTCATAGATGTCACGGTCTTCACATTTGCACCAGTCATCAGCTTCGTTGTATACGGATGGGATGTCCTGGTCGGTCATCTGCATTGCCTCCATGTTCCTGATGAACGGACGCTATAGGTATTACCTTTGGAATCCTTACCCTCTTGATACGTGAAGAATGTTGTTCGGTTGTGTGTTCGCTTGCGTATAGGCACGCTTACACTCACAAGTTCAACCTGTCGGATGGGTATGCCGCTCGCAGTCCTCAGTGTGATGGTCTTCATTCCTTCACCTCTTCAATGAATGCGAAACCTGGTCGGTTGCCTTCCTCGTCGCATGACAGGGTGACGGTTACCTCGTCGCCTTTCTCCAGTCGGATGAGAAATGTCGGCCACTTCTCACCTTCTTCATCCGTTTGCCAGAACCCCAAGATGGTGGCCCCGACTAGCTGCCCGTAATAGTTGTCATAGAAGTCTTTCATTTGCCTGTCCTTTCCGGTAGGTGGGATGGGTTCATATCTCATTCATTTTTGCGGTGTAATTCGCGCAATTCAAGGTATCAACGATTTCGAGGGCCGCCTTCATGGCATTACATTTATCCGTTGCGGAATGTATGCGAATGACCCCGTAATCATGCCACGGATCACGCGCAAGCTCGTGCTGGGGATGCGACCCCGACAGAACGCGGTCGATGATGTCGTATATTTCATCATCATCAGTCACGTTTGCAATCAGATTCGCATCGTTTAGATCCTCAACATAGATGGGATATGTGAACGTCTTCGCCATGTCATGTGGGAAATCGTCCTCTGCATAGCCTTCATTCAACATGAAGATGCGTAGCAGCCGCTCGATCTCTTCAAGATCGTAGGAAAAGTAGCCGCTACGCTCGATCATGGTTTCATATCGGCCCTGGTCATCCACCCAGATTGGGAATGCCTCTGTTTCCCAGTCTTCGCGCTGAGTTTCTGCGTGGGATGGCAGCTTGACCATGTGCGGCTCGCAATAAAAGATGCCGGACTTGCCGTTGATTGTGACGATGGTTTTGTTGAATGTCATGGGATGGGTCTTTCTTTGTAGGTGGGATGGGTTCAGGTGAGATATCCAGGATCTTCAACCGCGTACGCGGGATCACCCGCGATACTGTCAAGGTATTCCCCGGCATCGGTGATGGATTCGGGATCGTCTTGATCACCAGTCCAGCCGAACGTGGAAGCGATGCCGGGATGGTCCCAGTCGGATTGAACTAGGACGGTACGGGATTCGTCGCGGGTATCCCAGTCGCCGGAATCGTCAATCGCGCATATCAAGTATGCACATGGCGCGTAGGTGGAATCGGTATCAATGATAATTTTCATGGGATGCTTTCCTCTTAGTAGGTGGGATGATTTCAAACGTAGATCAGGCCATCGTCGCCCATGTATGGCTCGAATGGTCCGTATGATTCCGATGCTTTTGTGAGCATTTCAGCGTATGGCTCAGGCCAATCGCCATCCCAGAAGCCCGCACCATGCCCGTTCCTGGTCAACCAGAAGTCATGGCCTGCCTGCTGTGGGGTTTGGTGGGATGGTTCCACGTAGCATCCGAACCGTCTCCAGAATGATCGACAATCGGCGGCAATGTCGAGCCGGATTTCATCGGACAATTCAGCCTCGCCCAATTCGTGTTCATTTGTCCAACACATAGCCTCAATGAATGCTTCGATGAATTTGTCTAAATCGGCCATGTCGTTTCCTCTCAGTAGGTGGGATGAGTATTGTAGTCTATCGGCTAGGCTATTGCCTCGCGTACAGAATAGCCCATCATGCCGCTAGGCACAATGGGCCAGAATGGGATCAAACGCAGTCCCAGTAGGTTTTCACGAATTCGCCATTAACGACATGGCCACATGTCATGTTGCCGTGATCATTCGTATACACGGCATCGCCGGTATATCCCTCGGGCAATGCTTGCCCATTGTCGTCGAATGAAAGAATTTCTCCGTCCTGGATTGCCATCTCGATAGACTCGACATCGGGCCAGACCCCCAGAGATGCGCCGTCGCCTTCATGCGTTCCCAGATAGCAGTATGGTGGGATGTGGTGATCCTGTAGGTATTCGATGATCTCATCCTGAACCTCTCCCAAATCGTCATGGGTGACGCCTTCTGGCCATTCATCCTGTTCTGGGATACATGCCCCAGCGAAATCACACACAAACCCCATTTGGGCCAGTTCATTGTGATACCCCATGGCGCGCTTGGGATTCAGCCCGTTCAATTCCCAGAGAAGCGCGCTCAGGGTTTCATTGATGAGGATTGTATTTTCTACGATTGGTCCGATTGCCATTGTTTCTGTGGTCATGGTTTTGTCTTTCCTGTTTAGTAGGTGGGATGATCTGAGGGACCTGGTCAAACGCTAAAATCCCAAACATGGCCGTTGAGCCATGCTGGGAGAGGTTCAGGCGATTCCGCCGCCGATTTCGGGATTCAATGGCTCTGTTGATTCTTTGCCGATTGTCCATGTCCAGAAGTAGTCATCCGGTCCGAATGCCAACCCAAAATTGACGATCTTGGCATCATCTCTCCAAGTACCCTCGCCATCTTTGATGTGTTTATCAATCCACGCCTGCGCTGCTGCTCTGTGGCCGTCCTGAACACGGTCGAATTGTCCACGGAATCGGATTCTTCTGGTCGGCATGTCGCACGCTGATCGGCATTCTGTAACGGACCATTTACCATATCCTAGATAACGGGTGCGGATACCCATTCTGGTCTGTGTGCGGTTTTCAAATGTAACGTCGTCGCTGTAGCTGGTCATGGCTTTGCCTTTCTGTTTCTAGTAGGTGGATGAGATGCGGGATACGGTGATGCGGCCATCGGTGATGGCGATCTGTACTGTGTCGCCAATATCGCCCAAACCGGACAGGCTGAGAGACTTTGTTTCTTTCATGTCGATGACGGGAAGCAGGTTCCCGTGATTAGTTACACCAGATACCTTTTTCCGTGATTCCTTGACGGGTTCAATGATTACCCGGCTACCCTTGGCCGTTACGCTGATGGGTTGACCGATGGGAAACCCTGCGTCGATCATTGCACGGTTCCAGATGCAAACCCGTCTAGCTTCTTTTGATTTGCCGATTTTCTGTGTCTGTTTCATTTGGTTACCTTTCCTAGTAGGTGGTTATTGATAGGTGGAAGATAACCTATCGGATAGGTCATTGCAACAGGTATAGAGAATAAAAGAAAAAAAACAGATCGGGCTTTGTTGGTGCGCGTCGGATATGACGCATGTACGAAAAACCAAACGGACCCAATACCGTGCCAAATGGCACGTTCTGTTAGCGGTTCAAGTCCACCATGGACCACACACTCACTGCGTGATCGCGGGCTGGCGTACAGGCACGGCCGATCCTGCCCCCTGCCCCTTTCAATCTGTGGTTTTGTTGTGGTGTTTCCCGTGGCTAGAATGGCTTGCGGGCTAGGGGCCAAGGGGGGGTAGAGCAGCGGGATTCATCACGTACTACCCCTCGTAAATTTCCCCGGTGAAATTTTCACCCCTCAAAAAACATCAGGAGCATTGTTCGCCTTCCATCCCAGTGCCGTGCAGCTTGATGTAGCTGTGGATCATTGTCTGCCCCTGAGGAGTACAGGAGAAGGCTCCTGTGCAGTTCCTCGCGGTAGACCTCTTCTGGGTCAAAGAAACTGAACTCGCCTCCAGAGAAGCTGCTAGGCGGCGTGAGGAGAGACACTGCAGACCACTTGCACCAGGGCATGTGATTTGGGGTCTTATCCAGCTTACACCCGTCATAGTGCTTGGTGTGACCAGCGGATCTGGTCTCTACTCTGAAGTAGGCATTGCCACCTACCTTTGCAGGTATATGCTCTGTGACAATTTGGCACAAGTCAGGCATTACTCCGGTATCCCAAGCATCATTCCTGTGGATGTGTTCTCTAGTGTGTGTGGTGAGTAGTGATTCCACCATTTCATCAGTGAGAACATTAGGAAGTAGCAGTCTCATGGGAACTCCAAACCGTGCCAAATGGCACGTTTCAAAAACGGCGTTTTTAGGGCCGTCAGCCATTGGAACAAGATAATGAGGGAAAGGGGGGAGTTGAACTCGGGGAGTCGAACTCGCCCCTGAAGTTTACGGCGGCTAAGAATTGGAGAAAAAGATCGACCGATCCTGTCAGGTTTCCGGTGGTTACCCCGTAAGCACCTTGTCGGGGAATTCGCCCCGGCCAAATGGAAAGGGTCAATTATGACTTCCTCGGTTCGGTTTGCTCCCTGCGGCAGAAATCTCCCAGTCATCAGAGTGCAGCTTCTTGATCTGCTTGGAAAGGTCATGGCAAATGCCACGCTCTTTGGTCAGGGACACTGGTGGTCTGGATTCCCTAATTGGAATCTCTTGGATGTTGGCGAAGACCATGTTGAAGTTCGTGAAATAGACGATGATGGTGGCCTGAAAATCCATTACGTCACTCGCCACATGATCCTGGACGCTTTCGACAAGATTGACGGCAAGATCCTTGGCAGGATTGTCGATCTTGAGCATGACGGCGTAGATATTGACGTACTTCTTCAGACAGCCATATTTGGCAAAGTTGTGTACGCCTGAACTATGGGGGGGGGCTTCGGCCCCCCTTGTTCTACTTCTTCCCTTTGGGCTTCCGGTTGGAAGGTCTTTTCTTCTTGGGAGTGGCCTTGTAGGGGGAGACTTTTCCGGTGGATTTCTTATAGGGCATAGTGTTCCTCAATCGACCCTGCGGTCTTGGTCATCTAGTTTTCCCAACCGTTCCCAGTCGGGGGGTAAATCCTTCATCAATCGAATCATGGTTTCGAGCCTGATGATTGAATTATCCAGGGCACGAATCCTGTCGATCAGCTTTACAATCATGTTCCACATCTGCTGCAGCTTGCTGAGAAGAGTGTTCATCATCCAGCGCAACATCAGATACATTCCCGCGATCAAGACCACGGCAATAAAGATGGGGAAGCCCAGCGTCTCCACGATGTGGAGAGCTTGATTAACGTCTTCCATTTATCTCTTGATGCCCTTGCTCAACAGTGACATTCTGGCCCGACCTCGTTGCGAAGGCGATCTCCAGTAGCCTTTGACCTGAGTGAAATTCCCACGATTCACGTGATACTGGTAATATTCCCAAATATCAGTTTCAAAGCATCCTGGCTTAGGATCACCTTCCGTTTTATCTTTGATCTTGATGCCCAGCTTGAGTGTCCCGTTGAGGCAAATCATCGTCATTGGAATGTGCGTCACATAGCTATAGCTAGTTCCCAGAGGATTTAGCTTGATGTAATCACCGGCATATTGCCAAATAGAACTTACGCCAACAGGCGGGGTTGTCCATTCTGCATCTTGTGTAACCCAAGGCATCAGTTGACCCCCTGATGCTGGAACCAGCGGCTCCCGCCGTATGTTTTGCCTAGTGACATGTATTGCTCCCTTAGTTTCGCCTGATATTCCATATCTCGATGTCTTTCGGCTCCGCGTGTAGGGTCGGCGTTCATAACGTCTTCCCACATTTTCACGCACATAGCTAGAGCTTCTAGTTCATCGTCGTGCCGAAGACAGTTCCGATCACGAGTGATCCGGGTGAACTGCCGCTGTAATTCTTCATTTCGAGCCACTGAGGGGTCAATCACAAGGCGGTGCTGATTGATGATGGGTTCCAGGGCGGATATCACGCGGACTTCTTTCTGGCCGCTGACTCTGACACCCTCGATGCTTGCTGCCCAGCCGTCTGGGCATTGATCGTCGCCTTTGGGTATGAAATACCGCTGTAGAACCGGCTGGAATAGCTGTTCAAGCATTCCAGTGCCGAAGTTGCTTTCAATGTAAATCCGATTAACTCGGTGAGTTTGAGCTTGAAGGGCCAGCCCTTCCAAGGTCATGGATGAATATCCGCCATCGAGTCCACCCACGGCGTGTGTGAATAGTGTCCCGTTCAGGTGGCTGACAATGGCGAATGCTGTTTTATCCGCACCCCGGCCCGAAGGGTCAATCCACATGTATGTACCTGTGTAATTAGCCCAATCGTTCGAGAACATGATGGGGGCGAAGAAGCCATCAAGGTTAAAACCAAGGCTTCGTATTTCTTGAATGCGAGTTGTGCCGCCACGGTCATTTGTTTGGCCCCACGCAATGGTCAATGGGGCGCGATTTACGTTGACAGGGTGGACAATGAGGTCCGAAAGCCGCAGCGGATACTGGTCGCCGTCTGCAGCATGGGTCCGAAGCATCATCTGCATGTTGAAGGAAGACCGGCCTAACGCACCTTCGCGTTCGTCAAGCTCTTGGGAGGTGAATCGGGTAGGCCATGTAGGGTCGCCTTCCTTGGCAAATCCCGTTTCCACATCCTCAATCATCGCATCAGCAAGGTCATCAGTCTTTTCGGCGCTACTAGGGTAGCGGCAGGGCCATGCTTGGAACGAATATCCGCCCTCGCGGAGCTTGTCATAGAGACTTTCTTGGTGGTGAGGCGTTCCCAGCACCACACAACCGGGTCCGCCGGGGACCAGGACGTTCTCAATTTCACGAACCTGATCCCTGAGCCGGTCACGCATCTCGGCACTAATCGAGTTTTCACTCGTTTCAGCGTCATCGAGAATGACCAAAGTAGCACGTGACCCTGTGATCTGGCCGGAAACCGAAGCAGCCGTAAATGACGGGCTTCGATCATCGGTAGCCGGGCCGATATCGAACTTTGTGGCACTGTCACGCTGCCCGGCACGCCGGTCAGGGGCCAAATGAGCCAGCCAAGGGACTTGATTGATCCACCTTCGGATCATGAACAGCGAATCCCGGCTGTGCTTTTCCGATTTAGAGATCAGCAAGATGCGTTCTTCAGGGTTGTTGAACCACAGCCAAAGGCAATACCCCAGCGTTAGCCAGGTCTTCGATGCACCTCGAAAAGCTCGAATGCCTCTTCGGTACGGGCCTTCCTGCAGCCAGCGGCATTGCTGCCTCTGGTGGCGAGCAAGTGGAGGCATGTCAATAGCGTCCCACAATTCAGCCGCAAAGAACTCCAAATCACTCGCAAGCCGCTCGACATAAGCCTCTAATTGCTTGCGTTCGTCCATTGACTTTCTCCAACGTGCAAATTGGCACGTTTATTTTGCTCGTGACACCGTGTATTTCACATGATTACCTTCCCGATAGAACCGGAGCCATTGAGCGCCGATTGGTTTCGGGGGTCCGCCTCGCTCGATATGCCAGCCCGAATGGCCGTCTCCGTACTCGTCTTTGTACGTGCCGCACCGAACGTGCAACTGCTCGTCCATTGTGACGGCCCCACGCTGCGTCAGACGCTCTCTAGCAATGGGGACGAGCCATTGATCGTGTGTGTGGCCTGTGACCACCAGATGAGCGTCAGGGAGGTATACGGCCATCCTGTTGGTTCTGATGACACCTCGCGTCACAGGGCCGCCTCCGCCCGCTCCGTGCCAGTATTTGAGGTTGACCACTTGCCGCCGGGTCTTGGTTTCATGGAAGATGAATCTAATCCATCCACCGTAGCCCCCAGCATAGACCTTCGACCCACTTAATTGGCTCATTCGCTCACATGTCCGCTCGGTCAAGTCAGTCTCATGCCGTTTCAGAATCGACTGCTCATGGTTTCCGCGACCTATGACGATGAAGTTCTCCGCGTATGGGGCGTAGAAATCGGCGGCACATTCGACCAGCGAGTCCAGATATCTTCCGTTCTGCTGCTCTGGGCGAGTAGCAGTCAAGTCTGATCGCTTGTCCCACTTGCCTTGCATGGCACAGTGAAGATCGCCCACATCTACAATTCCGGCCCCGGTTGCCTTGGCAATTTCCAGGTGCTTTCTTTCTAGCTTGTGACTGGTGTGGCCGTTGTCGTGGTGTCGATCCGATGAGAGCAAGCATTGCCAATCGAATCCAGAAGATGAGGCATCTATCCGAACCACGTGTACGTTTCGGCTTATTTCTTCGACTTGAAATGGAACCATCAGGCATCCTCGTTCGTGTTTCCGCTGAACATGTCCAGTGGACGGATCGCATTGATGGCGACACGCGGTATAGCAATCACATAATCAAAGGTTTCAAGTGCAGGCTTGAAACCACCAGCGACCACTATGTGGTCTTCTTCGTCATGCAGCAAGAACCCCACATTGAAAAGCCGTTGCGGCTCAGGCATGTCATAGACATCAATGTCTGAATTATCTGCTGGTTCACAGGAGTCCACCCAGTCCACGAAGACAAGGCTGTACCCCTCTTTCGAGTGGTCACAGTCATTGCATGACATATAAATAATCCCCTAAGCGGTTGCTGCGTCTTCTGAATCATCAAGGGCGGGTAGCTTGCGACCACGCCGCTGCATCTCTTCGACAATGTGACCAATAGGGTTGCTGTTGGTCGGTATGGCTGTTATGCCACAATCCTTCAATCGCTGCCTAATGACGTTCAGGTCAGAAGCAGACAGGGGTACTTGAACGATGTCGCCATTGTCATTGATAACAGTGCGACCGTTTTTTAGAAGCATCAGCAAATAATCGTCATACAGATTTGCCATGCCTTCAAGTTCAGAACTCATGTCAATTACCCCCCATAGAGCTTTGTTCAATCAACTGCTGAAGTTCACTTTCACGGTCCACAAGACCTTTGATAAACCGCCTTTGTTGCTGAATTGCTCCAGAAGCCGCTCCTCGGTCTTGGTCAAATTTCAGTTGAACGCGAGCCTCGTGCAATTCGTTTGCCACCATTGCTGATTCAACTTCAGGGATAAGTCCACCAACACGAGAGCCAGGTCTGTCAACATATCCAGTAAGCCGTTTCAATGACTCCCTGCGGTAACGAGTCAACTGCTCAGACATGAACTCTTGAATCTGTGTCACCTCTGGATCACTCTTAGACATTGACTCCGCCATTCTGCGGCCTTCATCTTTGAACTCTCCATTCCAGTGAGCAACCACAAGCTCTTCAAGTGTGTACATCTTGGGCCTTGCACCGGGAGTAGTCGGGTCGGAATACTCAAGGCGAATAACCCGATCACCTGCTGATGAACCAATAAGCATCTGGTGTGACTCGTGTGCTGTCCACTGTCCATCAATGCCGGGCAACGTAGTCAAGTCCACGTTGTACTGTTCTTCCCTTGGTGCGGTCTGTGGAATTTTCCACGCGGCCATTGCTATGCTGGCGGGGTCTGCAGTTTCAGGTGACATTTCAAATGGCGTAAACAGGTTTGCGACCCGCATGGCTATCGGAGTCTCAGCCACATTACGTGTAACTTCCCTGCCAAGCGTGTCGTACCTTGGTGGTACTTTAGTGGCGTCGCCCAGCAAGGTGTTCTCTCGATATTGGTCAACGAGATTGCGTGCCTCACGAATCTCAGGATTAATAAGCTGAATGACCTTACGCTGCAACGCTCCCAGAACATTTACGCCGGGCGTAGCGCTAACCATGAGCCGCCTCATTGTTGTCTTAGCCTTGTCACTACGAGGGTTACTGCCAACTTCTAGTATTTGATCCATACCTTGCAACATGGACTTGTCTTTGAAGGACATAAGGAGTGAGCATAGAACTGCAACGTGGACAGCTTCAGCTTCACGAATTTCTCCGTAAGCAGAGTTGTCAATAGACATTTCGTGGAAGTCGGCAATGACACCTAACATTGTTCCCGCAGGGTCCATCTTTCTGTAGGAATACCAAGTGTTGCCAATCTTGATCGAATAAGGCCGCCAGCCCGTCGCCATCCACGCTTTTCGTAGTTCAGGATCTTCCGGGCCTGCTCCCGAAAGGCGATCATTAGAAACAAGCTCAAATGCGGTTAGCATCATGCCAGTGCCAACAAGCTGCTTGGCTCGTGCTTCGGCTACACGGCGTGGATCGTTCGAGGCAAGGTCTTCCAGATGGCTCTTGTAAAACCATTTGATTTGACTGTCTTGCGGCAAGGTAAACCCCTTGCCTGTAAATGTCCGGTGCAACCGAATTGCAACTTCGCCAGCAGCCGAAGCAGGGGAAAGGTACACAGCAGCCCTTTTGAACGAGTTGACTGGAGTGCGGTAGAAGGGGACTACCACACGGAACGAACCCATTGGAGAAGCATCAAGAACGCCCTGGATCTTCTGCCCAAATTCCCCAAGCTCCGCCTGAAGCACAACGTCCTTTGATTTGTCTTCTACTTTCTTGACTACATCGGCGGGTTGCTTTCTGGCTTCGCGGTCGATGTATTCATTTATCATAAACCCAGCGCGGACTCGGTTCTCTTCTTGCATTGCTATGACAGCAGGGTCTTGCCTTGCTTCTTCAAGAAGTGCGGTCCTGTTTCGCAACCGGCCATCTTTGATAATTCGCTCATAGTCTCTCTTTACAGCCTTATTTAGCGCTTCTACCTGAGTGTCTTCCTTCATCCACTTCTGGAATTCAGGGTGGTAGATATCAATAGGCTTGCCATTGGCATCTTCAAACGGCAGTTTGCCGTGATCCTGAGCGCTTTTAAGCATTGTATTTAGGTTCGCAGTTGTGACCTCGTTCATTGCTGCAGTGCGACCAACAAGCTGTCGGAAGAATTCGTCAACACTGGTAATGGCTCGTGATGGAAGCCGAACAACATTCCGGGTAAGGAAGTTTGATAGGCCAGCAAGACCTTGAAGGATGAAGTTGTCACCTTCGTAGTTAATCTTCGTGGCTTGCCGCACAAACTCAGCATCGTCAAGGCGTGCCGATGGACCCATCATCACGCCTTCTTCTTTCATAAATGCCCTAGCCGCGTAGTTTGCCGATTTCTTAAGGTTGCTCAAATAAAGGCCGATGTTGTTCAGTGTCTCTTTGAAAACGGCTCGTTGCTCTCGGCTTACTGTTGCCATAAGTCCAGAGTAAAGCAGCTTGGCTCCACCTTCAGAGAACATAATTGCGAGCGGCGACACAGTGGACACACCGGCCCACGTAGTTCCACTGGCAAGCAGGCCGTTGACGTAGAACTCATGGAATACACCAGTAGCTCTTGAACCCCACTGCCTGTTAGCGTCACGAACAGTCTCAGCAATAAGTCGTGCATCATCCACAACAGTTAGGCCACGAAGGTTGTCAAGAAGCTCTTGCCCAGCAATTGTTCCTGGATCACCAAACCTCCGCTCTCCGCGAGCCTGCCTCAGATACTCCAGTGCGACTTCTTCGTTTTGCAATGCTTTCTCGGTCGGAAGCACATGGCCCGGCCATCGGTAGGCCCGCAACGCTCGGCCAGTTTGCGTTTTCAGCCTAGCGATTACATTTGAAAGTTCTTGGAACTTCATGTACTTCATTTGGACTATCGCCAAATCAGTAACCTTTTGGCTTCTGTCCGCTCGCTTGACGGATTCCATAAGGTCTTCAAGCACGCCAACAAGAATGATATTTCCAGCTACAACCTGATCGTCCAAGTCTTGAGCCACATGGTTGGTGGAGCTAAGCATCGCAATAGCTTCATCAACATCTTGCCCGGTCAGGTCTGCATACAACTGATACGCGCTGTCATTTAGCTGTGTATCGCCCTTGGGTCTGCCAAGTACGTTTTTCTCTCGCATTTCGCGGGCTAGGTCATCGGAGAGTGCAACGATTTTCTGAAGATCGCCCTTGCCATCAAGAGTCTGGCGAAGCCCGGCATTAGCCAGCAAGTCGTTGTGGTCGATCACGGACTGCCAAGGTATGCCCTGTTCTTCAAGCTCTGCAATACGTGCAGTGAGTGCGGACCAGTCCTGTGCCGGAATGTACTGGTTGTCTCCGTACCGAATAGGCAAGTTGCGCTTATTCTTCAGAATTGCCCACAGGTTTACGGAAGCGTCAGTTAGTTCTTGGGACAGGCCGCCATTCTTAGCGTCATCCAGGACAGTTCTTAGATGGGCAGCCATCCAAGAAAATTCCTTGCTTAGTTCTGGACTATCTTGGTTGTCCAGAATGAATGCTCGCATATCGCGGGCGAATGCTTCTTCTTGGTCTTCTGTCCATTTTCCATCGACAACGCCGTAGTGTTCTTCAACCTTTTCAATCTCATCGAGCTTGAGCGTACCCTTGTTACCTTTCGCCAGATGCTTTGCACGTGGGCCAAGAAGCTGACCCCGTAGCACGTGAGCCATTTCCTCGTTCACTGTGTCAATGTCAGCAGTTTTGTACAAGGTGATAAATGCTGCTTCATCGTATTCGTCAATACGCACGCTGCCTTTGACGTTGCCTTCGGCATCTGTCTGAAACAGTCGCCTGTCACCGGGTGGCCTAAGCGGTCCTTGGACTTGGCCGGGGCGAGAAGTACCCATAAGGTTGCCATCAGGGTCTTTGAACTTGTTAAGGAAGTCTTCGCGGTAAAACGACGGCGGCAACTTTGGGCGGTCCTGCGGTGGAAGAGCCAGTAGGTCTGAAAGGTAATCGTCGGCCAGCCCAGCATCATGGACTTCAAGTTTGCCATCCTTGTAGTAGATCCCAGCTTCCCGCATTTCTTGGGCCAGGCCGCCAGCAGCTTCTTCTTCCCAAAATCGCTTTTCAGCGGGGGTCAGTTTTTCTTGTACCCAAGGCCGTGGGTTCAATACGACTGCAGCACTGCCTCCATATTCCCGTGGATTGACGTTCTCTGCTTCAAACTTTTTGACTGCTTGTCTAACAAGTCTATCCGTTTCAGCGTCATACGCATCAGTGTCATCACCTATGCCGCGAGACTCTCGGATTTCATCAATTATAGATTGCCGCTTCTGGTCATACTCAACTTGAGCGCCACGTTGCAGCACCTCATCTTCAGATGTGGCTCTTTCTGGAATCGGCTTCCCTTCAGCCTCGGCATCTTTGACCCGCTGCTTATAGTCAGCTTCGTACACTTGCTGCAGTCGTTCTTCACGAGTCGGAGCCATAGCCTGCCGACCAATAGCTTCATCTGCTTCTTTGGTAAGAGCGGGGGAGACAAAGAAGTTGTTTGTTACATCTTGCCCAGCTTTAGCAAATCCATTTACAGCAATACGGGCTTGTCGCATGGTGACAGGATTGTCTGTGTTCCTCATTGCCTGATAGAACATGATTGCTTGGCCTTCAAGCCAATGCTCATCTTTAAGCTGTTGGACAGTGCCACCGAACTCATCATCGAGCCTGCTAATCACTTCGCGGTTAGACAAACCTTCAGCGTACAACTGCTCGGCTCTAGCTCCACGCGCAACAACTTCACTTACATAGCGAGCAAAGCGTTTGGCTGCCTCGGAATCCATCGGAAGATCGCGGATCTCCGGGGGCATTTCCATCATTAGTTTCTGGAACTGATCTTGCGTAACACCCGGAATAGGGGTGGCGGAGGCTTTAGGCGTACTGGAGTCGAAGCCTCTTCCGATAGCGTCAAAGCCGCGTACTGACCCGCCGATAGCCTTGAAGAATCCACCAATAGTCATGGCGGCAAAGAAGCCTTCTAGTGCTAATGCAGAACGGGCGACAGCCTGACCACCGCCAGTTTCGGCAATGTACTTAGGATCAAACAGCTTTAGGAAATCATCAGCCTCTTCACCAACAAATGGTGCAGCAAAGGCAAATAAGCCCCCCTTGTTCATCATGTACTCTTGCAATTCTGGGCCAGTGAACTCACGAGCCAGTGAGACAAGGCTTGGTTGGCGTGGGTCAAACGCAACCATGTCTCCGACAGTGCCAGAGAACACACCTGTAAAGCCCGGAGCAGCAGCCGTTGCACCAGGAGCAAGGGCGTAAGCACCCGACGCGACAGCAAGGGCAGTCAAGCCCCACTGTGTGCCGCCTTCGACAAAGCCCGGTCCCCAGTTGTTCTGGCTTGTTCCCAGTGCGGTGTCAGGATTTGGTAGCTCATCCAGTTCATATCCGGCAGCACCCAGAATCATATTGTTGACAGAAAGAAGCATCTTTCCTGCGCCGCGTGCAGCACTCAGGGCATAGGAAAGTGAATTGATTGGATCACGTGGAATAAATCCGCCATACATAGGCCGGTCAATCCACTGCTCGATAAACTGCATTTCTGGCGAAATATTGCCATGAGCGTCGTGATAGAAGCCTGTGTAGTTTTCGACCATCCTATCTAGGACAGGCAGTTGATCTCGCCGCTGCTTTTCAGCCTCCGGCGCACGGGCTTCTAGTTCCTCTTCCGTGATACCGCCAATGCCCGGAACATCAGGCTGACCAGCAGCTTCTATGAGCTTATCAGCGTCATACTTGGCTACTTCGCCAGACTGCATGGCTTGAACCGTTCCTGCTTCTTCAGGTGACGGCTCAGGCATTTGCTGACCAAATTCAGTTTGTAGGGCTTCAGTGATCTCTTCTTGGCTTTTACCGTCAGCGGACATAGTTGCCGCTCGTTCACTGATTGCCTTACGCAAGTCATCAGGCGACATACGTGCCTTGTACTCTTGTTCCGGCGTTTCGGGAGTTGTTTGGACTTGAGCCTCTGCATTTGCAGGCGTGCCATTTGGCACGATTTCTTCCGGGTTAATAGCCGGACCAGTTTGTGCTTGGCTCATTTACCATCATCCTTGTTTGCTTCTGGCGGGGTGTATGTTTCAGTCATCTTTTCTTTAGCATCTCCGCGATACCAAATTCCTCGATATCTAATTAGCCCATAGTTTTCGCCTAGTTCTCGCTCGGGCCAAGGAGTGTTGTAAGATTCTTTGGTCTGAATTTCGGTCCTCTGGTCTTTGCGAATCTCTGCCTCTAGGCGTTCCTTTTGACTCATGCTCGGACCAATCCACTTGGTGAACATTTGGTCGTATAGTGATTGGACAAGCATTCGCTTGTATACAACATCATCACTTGCAAGAAATTTGGATCTAAATTCTTCATCGTTAGTCAACATGAAGATTTCATATCGCATCTCATTTTCTGCTTTTTTCCAATCTGCCTCAAAGCCGTCTGGTTGTTCTCTTTCTACCCAGGTCCAGTGACCGCCTCCGCCGCCGGTTCGCGTCCATTGCCCGTCTGCGGCAGCGGCGTACTCGCTTCGAGCGGTTTCAATTAAACCCTCCCAGTCAACACCGTAAGCAGAAAAGTCAATTCCTTCAGAGTCAGTTCCAATTCCGGCCATTTTGCGAAGGGCATCGAACTGCTCATTATTGAGATTTACGCCGTCGTGATAACCCTCTTCGCCGTAAATGTTGTTGCGGAAGTAAGTGCGTCGTTCAGTAAGGTCAGAAATGTTGCTGAGTTTCATAGATAGATCGACGTACTGCTTGTCCTGATCCATCTTGTCAGCGGCTTTCAAGTCCCTGTCACGCCTTGCTTCGTATTGGAGCCGCCATGTTGCCGCTTGGTCAGGGTCCACTTCCTCAAGCTGGGCATAAAGAACTTGGTCACTTGGAGGCGGAACTTCAGTTTTCCCGCGAAGAATGTGCTGACTAATTAGGTCATTGGCTTTATCGTCTAAAGCCTCTCTTTGGGCTTTTCGTTTCGCCCGCATTTCATCTTCACCCGGAATACGAGACTTCATCTTGGTGTATTCAGGATCACTGAGACCGCCGGGCCTAAACGCTTCGACAGTATTATCAATTTGGTCGATTACCATGTCACGTGTAAACATTGGCAGAGTCGAGTTGACTGCCCATGACTCAATCGCATCTATAACTTGCCCACGTTCAGATGGACTTAGGTTTGGGTCAGACGCAATATCAGACGCGGCTTTGGCAAGATCATCGCTCATTATTGGAAAGCCCGCGTAGATACTTCCAGAGTTAAGGCTGTCCAGTTGCTCACCAAGCTGGGGTATTACCTCTCTTAAACGGACCTTGGATACCCGCTTCAGCGCATCATCTTTCAAGGTCTTGTATCTATCTTCGTCTGGAATCAAATTGATTTGAGCTATAGCTAGATCATAGTTGCCGTCATCTGTGTGTTCTTCGGCAATGTCCACCATGATCTGTGGGACTTCATCGCGTGACCAGTACCCTTGAGAGGCTGACTTTGATGTCTCCCAAATCTTTGCAGCGGAAATCGGCTTGTTATTCTGGCCGCTTATGTCTGCAAATTGGACCGCCCAAGCATTTTGAATCTGCTCTTTATGTGGAGCCAGGACATCATCGTTGTAATACTTGAGCATTGAGTCATACACAGGCTTGAATGCCCGTCTCATGTACGCACTTTTCTCAAGATCCGAAGCGTCCTCTGGCAACTGTGAGGAAATCAATTCCAATGTGGTGTCACGCACCGCCTCGCCCACATTCCCACCATTGGCTTCCATGCGAATGCCAATGCTTTCAAGGGTGTAATCGCGGAGATTTACCGTGCCTTCATCGGTAGCGATATCCATCTCAAAGTTCTTTTCGTCGTAGCGAAACTTCAACTGAGTGGCAATTCGCTCGCCTTCAAGGATACTGAGTCCTGCGGCGGCATTCTTGTTTGCAAGGCTCTTGGCTACAGAAGCAGCCTGAGCAGTGCTTGCCCCGAATTGCTGCAATGCTCTGCCGAGATCAAGGCCAGCCTGTGATTGAAATCTGGGGGTCGTTGCTGCAAACTGGATATTTGGACTAGCGGCTGACGGCATACTGTACGTAGGCGTACTGGTGTCCGTTGTGAAATCTGCTGTTCTATTGCGTTCAGCCATCTGGTGCGCCACCTCCCCCGCCGGGGTCGCCGGGTGGCGGGTTTGTTGAGTTGTAAATTGAAAGTCCACTGGCAGTCATAGACAATCCACCGCCAAACCCAGCCAGCCCGCTTCCGAAGCCTTGTCCAACAGAGTTGGTTAATTGGTTATCCATACCAAACCATTGTTCCTCGTATTGCTGTGTCGCGCCGATCATTGCAGCGTCATAGGCGTTGTTAGCGTTCTGAACTTCAATGTTGGCCCCTTCGGAAATCATGTACTGCTTCCACGAAGACTTAAGTTCAATTTGCTCAAGTAGTGCTAATGACGATGTGCCAGCAGACGCGACTCGACCGCCCGCAGACAATGCAGCCTTGGCTCGTCCACGTGCCACAGCACGAGCGGAAGATTCCTGTAGGGCGGCGTAGTCAGCTTTACGCAAAGCCGTCCGTGTCAGCAGATCCCTGTTCTTCTGGTGTTGCCCAGCCTGAACCTTAAGGTTCCGAGCCGCTCGTTTCTTTGCAGCCTCAATAGCCTCATTCTGTCTTTCAGCCATTTCTGACTGCTGAAGGCCACTGTAAATACCACCAGCAACAGAAGTCATAAGACCAATGACGGCGATAGTTGTTGAGACTGGCTCACCCATTTCGGTTCTCCCGCAGGCTTGTACTGTGTACGCCATGAGCTTCAGTTGACACCCAAACGCAAGGCTTGGCGTTGTCAGACTGCAGCTTGATAGTTGTCTCGTCGTTCTTGCCACTTATCCAGGCTGTTGATTTTCCTGTCTCAAGCGTCGATGCGCTTGCGGCAGTAAATCGTTCGGCACGAGGCAAAGCTAAGGCGTTAGTTGTTGTGGTTGTAATGTCGTATTCAGAAGTCCGGTGATGGCCGACTACCAACTTCTGGAGTGACATGCGGCCCTCTGTGTTGGCTCGCCCTTGTCTATCACGCGGAAAGATCGTTGACAGGGTTAGCTCAGACACGACCTTCCGGCCCAAGTACACCTTTTTCGAGGATATGTCCACATTGTCAGGACCGAATACATATGTGCCGTTGTTCGTGGCGGCGTACTCTTCACCATCTTCTGTAATGATAGTGTCAATAGTCAGCCCGTCACAGGTCCATCGCGTCTTATTGCTAGTGTAAGTTCCTCCGCCAAAGTATTCCCGATGGTCAAGGTGTGGATTCCACGGGAAATCAGTAGGTGAATCTTGGCCTTCTGACAAGTTGAGGGTGTCAAGTTTGAGCTTCCAGTAGGCTCCAACCTTTTCTTTGCGAAGCAACACCATTATGTCATCGTAGACACGAGCGTCCTGAAGACGGTCATTGCCAAATGTCCAACGGGACCAGGCAGACTGCTTGCGCTCATTGCCAATGGTATGACTGCGATGAACGTACATAACAGAATCGACCGCAGATGGGTCATCTGGTGCAGTGCTTGGGTAGTCAGGCGATGCTTCTGTACCTGTCATGCTGACGATGGTGGTCACTATGATTGTGTCCCACTGGTCAGGAGTATCCGTGCCAACCCATGTTGAAGTGGCGTTAAATGCCCCATCGGCATTTGAAGTTATTGTCTTGCCGACATCGACCTCATTTTCAATCTTAGGAATGATGAAAGTCATTTCCTGAGATGGCGCAGTAAGCACAGATAGCGATTCTTTAGGCAGAAGATCATCAACATGCGTTGTCAAGTCAATAGCAGTGTTGCTGAGTGTCCGCTCGTTACTGACGTACTCCAAGAGCGTGGAGTAGTCAGCGCTACTGCCAACCATAAGCATTCGGTTGCCAATTTGGGCAGGGCGACAATTCTGTGTCTCATATTTCGTAGACGGAGAAATGGAAGCAGTTGACTGTGTAAATGCCTCGGATGCTGTCATCTCGAATTGCTGCCCGCTAGAGGTCAGAACAATAAGTGACTTTTGGAACGGGACTACAAAGTCAACAAGGCTGACATCTGAGGAGGCCAGTTGAACGACAATCGGGTCCGAATCAGTAAGAGTGGGAGGCTCTTCCATATAGAACTGGTACAGATTGTCGATGGCGCTAAAACAAAGGTATTCGCCACAAGCAATACAAAGACGGTTGCGGGTAAAGCTGATATCCCTGATTGGAATGCCGCCATTTGCGCCAGTTACAGGGTCACGCACAAATGGGGGAGGGGGGTCAGTGTCGTTGTCGCCACGGAGAACAGTAGTGCCGCTAACGGACAACATGTGTTCCACAATCATGTCTGGTGAAACTTGGACAACAGTGTCAGCCTGATGCAAAGGTCCGCCTGTGCAAATCACCTTGCCCCATTTGAATGCCGCCAACCCTTCAACAGCCTGCGCCCAAATAGTGTTTGGGTATGGGTCGGTTTCAATAAATTGGTAAACAGGAGGCCATGTTCCAGGATTCAATGGATAAGTCGTTATCGTATTAGCGTGCGTCCACGATTGGTTTGTAGCCTCGTCTGTAACGCTATTCTGTTCGGTAGTCGTGAAAGACTTGATCTTCAGTGATGCACGCGGGCTTTTGCCATTGCCTTCAATGGCTTTCTGTACATAGTCTGCCCCCATGTCATAGAGCAGTGGCAGCGAAGTTGATCCGTTGTAGCTGATATAAGCCCAGCTTGTATCGCTTCGCTTTTTAATAATTTGCCGGTTGAACGATCTGTTTTTCCACGGGACAGCTTCAAACGAAAACCTTAGCGGGCTAATACTCGTCCGCTTGAGCAAGTGCGGCATCGTAGCAGCGTCAATTTCATCACACGTGTCGTTTGTGCAGAACGCTTGTCTGGCACTGTTTACTACAAATGTGGCATCTGCAATAGTTGAAAACTTGATTTGATCGGCCCGAGCGTTGCCAAGATAGCTTGAAGGGCTGCCGATAATTTGGGCCTCGGCCCCGCTGTTGATATCAACAATGTTCAGGTAACCAGTGCCATAGATGATTGCGTATTCCTCACCATCATCTCGTTCGATACGATGAATTCGATATTCAGTTTGGCTTCCAGCATTGCCGGTAAGTTCTTTTAGAGGAACAGTGCCTCGCCGTTTCCTTGCTCCGTCTACCACGGAGAAATTGACGTTCTTGGCATCTTCAACTTGACCTGGATATCGCAGCGAAGGAGCCTGTCTTGAAATGCCTTGTGAAAGGCTGGGGACTGACTCTATAACTGGTTGATTCATCTACGTCGTTGTTCCTGTTGCTCAGTCGCCCCAAGCATGGGACGAATGTTGAAGTTCTGATCGAGGTCTGGCTTGTTGCGGAAAGCCAACTGTTCAGCCTGCATGTATTCTTGAAGAAGCTGCTGATCTGTCTCAGGATTGCCCTGAATGCGCCGCTGGAACGTCATCTTTGCACGGGCAACAATTACGTCCTGTAGGTGGTTTGGCAGGTACTCAAAGTCAAGCTCTTCAACAGTGTCGAGATACACAGTTCCATCGGCATCGCTTGTGATGTCAAATGACTGCTTGTCAGCATCAAACAGCTTGGTGTTAGTGCCGTCTTTTCGCATGACAAGGCTTCGATGCTGGTCAGGACCGGCAGCGCGTACACTAAGAAATGACTCTACAAGCACTGTCTTCTCGCCACTTTCTGCAGTGACAGGCCGGGCCAAAGTGGTGTTCTCAGGCCACCCAAGAGCCTGCAGGCGACGGCTTTCGCGGTCAATAAATGTTTCCGCTCTTGCATAGATCGAAGTGGAATCAACAGGATCAGCCGCGCTGGGCTTAGCTGACCCGGACATCGGAAACTCATTGATTGTCTCCACAAGCTCGTTGATTGCCTCAACGAAAGTCATGCCTGTTGTAGCCATTACTCGTACACACTCCGATCAGGGGTTCTACGGCGACCCCGTATTTGCCGCATTTCCTGCGTATTTAAAACATTGACATCAGCGGATCGTATTTCTTCGCGTGTCGCCTGTCGGCGTGCGTCTTGCATTTCTACCTGCAAAGCACCATCGCTTGATTTATCACCGATGTAATGCCGGTTGTAGTTGAAACTCGCCAATGCAATAATCCAGGACTGGAACGCCTCTGGGACATTTTCAAACTCACGTTTGTATGTATAGGTTAGCTTTATGCTGCTAGTAAACGTGTCGGTGTTGTCCGTGAGGTTGTATAGATAATCACCATTGCGAACGACATTCACGTTGGAATCAGTGCCGTCAGTATCGACATGGAAAATTGTTGCATAGATGGGCGACACACCTATATCGGCAACATTTTCCAATTGATTCACTTGGATCTTGCTACCAGTAGGAGTAACAGTAATGTTGTGCTTAGTATTCCAGAACCAGCCTTCTGATTGAACGGAATTAGAAGCATCGTCTAGGACTCGCTCAAGCTGTGCCTGTAAGGAATTTCCGCCGGTGTCAAGTCCGGCAGGGGGGTGCTTGCCTAGCCTGCGTGCCATTTCCTGAACAGCTTGAAGTGTTGTTCTCATCAGAAGTCCAGTACAAGTATTCCGATGTGCATATCGGAAGTGGTTTCCGTTTCATCATTGCCCAAGTGGCATTCTTGCTTCAAGACCAAAGTAAATTGGCTTGTGCTGTCTTTATTGACTTCAACATTTACCCCGCTGACATGCACGTGATACGCCGTGTCGCTCATCGCAGGGCTTAGTGTTACCACGATGTCATGTCCACTTTGGGTCATAGACGCATTTTGGGAATTCTGCGTGTTCAGATTTGCCATCTGGCGAGTGACGTTGCCGCTGGCATCGGTGGTAGTCGTGAGGTCAAGCTCACCACAAATCGAGGCTTTGATATTGTTGGTCCCACCGCCGCCGCCAGAAAACGCGACACCATCAACTTCGAGGCCGCCAGTAATCGTGGCCCCTCCAGTAGAAACAGTTAATGCCCCGCCAAGGCTCGTGGTCCCAGAGGCGACGGTCATGTTGCCAGTCACGGACGTATTGCCCGCAACGGCAGTCGTGCCGTTAATGCTTGCCCCGCCAGCCGTGACGGTGAGTCCGCCAGCAACGACCTCTACACTCTCATCGAATCGGCAGGTTCCAGAGTCTACGATTAGTCCGCCGTCAACCTGTATTCCGCCAGCGTCAACGTCAATTCCGCCTGTAGAAACAGTAACAGCATTTCCAAGCGTAGTAGAGCCGGTAATTACCGCATCACCATTGACCCTGAGTTTCTCACCTCCCGTTGGAGCAGTCGTGGTCCCGGCAGTAACTACTCCCCCGACTAGGACATTTTCCGTGCTGTTACTTACAAGGTCGGACTTCAGCTTGATATCAGTGGCATCGTAGGTGTTGATGTTGTTTGTTTTTAGTTCTGACATATCGACCTACTTGCAGCCAGATCCAGGAAGCCATTTGCACACGTATGGACGGCAAATAACGCCTCCAACAAAGCAGGCAAAGCCGACGAGAAGCGTGAACCAGATGGTACTCATCATTTTTCAGGTAACTCCGATTTTGCTTTTATCGCATTACGAACTACAACAAAGGCATAGGTGACAGAAACAAGTCCTGATCCAACAAGGATCGGGACGAAGATTGCATGGGCGTACTGGGCTACTGCGTAATTCAGAAGCACAAGTCCGACCCCAATAGCTACGGCACGCATTCCCATGCTGCCGCGAGTAATTACTAGAGCCGCTATGCCGCCAAGGATTGAGAGTCCGCCAATCCATGAAAGCATTGCGAGGCTGCCGCAAGCGTCCGTTGTGGGCGTAGCAATACTTGTAATCCCATCAAATGCTGAAGATGCACTGGTGTTGCTTTGCTTTGGGAACATTGAACATCCCTGTAGCAATGCACACAGTGCCAAATGGCACGCTTTCATGTCATGCTCCTTGTCGGGGCTGTCAACTGAAAGTGTCGCAGCGGTGATCGAAGTCCTGGCCGGGTTCGCATCAATGGCTGTCCGTGCATTACACGAAGAATTCGTGTCACTTCATGTGCCTTTAATGATTCACCGAATACAGCAATAGGGCCATAGCGGTTTTGGTCTACACAGAAGTCATTGCCTTGTGCGGGTACATCTAGGCCCGTAGAGTTTGAGTTTCGATTGCAGTACAGGAATCTTGGCAGCGCTGGTTCACCATGACGATTTACACGAACAACAGTGTCCTCGGGATCTGATACAAATCCCTCGTATTGACTTGGAGTTCGATCTTCCCTGTAGTTGTCGCTGGTGAGGCCATTGGGATTGACCACCTGTACGGTCATTCCTGTTTTTCCAGCAGCAGTGCCAATGGCTTGATATGTGTTTGATTTGCCAGCAGATGTTGAAGTCGAGACTGTCTGATCCCGATCCGCAGTTGTGGTTTCCCAAGGGCAGTAGAAGTCAAATTTATTGACTCCTGTGTCATTGATTGCTCCGGTGCGAGATAAGGCAAAGCCGTCCGGGCCATCAATTCCCTCAACTTCGTCATTATTTTCTAGTGAGCTACTCGTACCCTCACTGAATGTCCATGTCATCCGGGGCGTGTTTTCACCCCCGCCCTTCATGTCCCAAATAACAGTGTGATCTCGACCCGCATTTTGATTGTCTGGATTAGACGAGGATGTTGGGTACGCGCTTCCTCGCGGAGCGTTGACTCCATCAAACCCGGCAATAATCGTCGGGCCTGACCCGATTTCTGTGGGGCCGTCAAGTCTAATCCTATAACCGCCTGTCGCCATCATTAAGTTGAAGCGATGCTTTTGATCTCTATCGTCTGCTGTCCAAGTTCCTGGATCAGCCAAATCGGGCTTTAACTGCCAGTGACGTGGTAACGCTCCGTTGTACTGCTCAAGCTCATCATCAAGAGTTTCATCCGAAGCGTCATATAGGGGTGAATTAAGCCTAATCATATTTACCCATCGGCCATCGTGGCGATGTTGCGCACGCTGGGCGGTAGGACAATATGTCAAGTCTGTTTCGGTAAAGCTGCCTACTGAGGTCATTGGCTCAGTCGAATACATGTTATTGAAGGAATTGTGGTTGACCTTCATATCCAAAGGCCGCCGCATTGAGTTGTAGTGCCGCCTTTGGTCTTGTTGATTCAAAGGTGCTTTATACGCGGACACATACGCAATTTGACCATCACGCATGGAGTAGTCAGTAGATGCGCCTATGGTCGTGTTGATTCCAACTCTAAATCGTGGTGTGGCAGGGAACGTGAGGCCGCTATATGTACGCTGTTGTACCTTTGTTCCATCGACCCATAGGGACATTGTTCCTGTGCCGGGGGTCGGTGCAGCGGCAATATTTAATACGGCGTAATGCCATGTCTCATTCTGCACCGCAGCGTCGTATGGCGTTTCGGCTGGGTCTGTTGTAATTGAGGTAGTTGCAGATCCAGCATCAGGAATGGTGTTTGACCCACTCATTTCCCCTCGTAGCCAGAACCCCGGAATTGCCCCACTGTCACATCTGCGTTGTAGAATTAGCCTTGCAGTAAAGCCTTTGGCAGTGAATGTAGCATCGTGATCCTGCACACCTACAAGCGTGATGCTTGTTTTGCCGCCATCGTCACCACTTGGGTTAAACGAAGTATCAAGATCATTGATACGAAACCAGCAAGCTAAACTAAATGAGGCAGTAATCCCCGCAGGATTCAAGTAACTTGATGAAGGGATTGGTCCCATCATGGAAGTTACTTTTGATGTTGTGCTTGTGAGGACATCGCGGTTATTGATTCCGCCGTTACGTCCATAAACACTGCTGATCGAGGAGGTCGGCCCAGTCGAAAAGGTTGGCGTGGTCTGGTCATAAGTGCCAATTTGCCCATTGACTGTTTCTCGTGTCGTACCCGGTGTAGATACCACGCTATCGTCTAATGGGTAATGGAACGCGAGCTTAGGGAAGCTCAGTTCGTCAAATGGCGAGCGATATGCGTCGTTAATAAGCCAATCATTTGTCCCATCATTGACCATCTCTCGCCAGTAAATCGCATGTACATCATGCTGCTGGCACAGGGTCGCAAATGGAAGGTACATCAGAAGAGGCTTACCAGAGCATTAAAGCTGTCAGGCTCCGTTCCTGGTGCAGTGTCCCACTGAACCTTGAGCCAGCTTGCGCCTTCAAGGTCAACCGTGACAGAGGCGACGTTGTTTACCGTGTCGGTAATGATCCGCACACTTGTATCGCCATCGACAAGCTGTACCTGATCGGCAAAGTTCTGGGTGTTGTCAACGTCTGAACTTGCCACGCCAACGAGCGTGCCAAGAGTCCAGCGGAAGCGACCGATGTAGCTTGGAACCCAAAGTGTCCCGCCTGCTACTTTGCTGTAGCCCGACAGAAGCATGTCTACAGCCTTGCCGTCTGCAGACGAATGGTTGCCATACACAGTCAGCTTTGCAAGATTGCAGCCATCAGTGTCAGTGAAACCTTGGTCAACGTCAGAATTATCAAGCCCACCATTCGGTGCTTCAGTAGTAGGGTTGAAAATTAGATCACTTGGATCTGGCGAAGCCGCCACATCACTTTGGTACGCCTTGCGCCAGTGCCGCTTTGCAGTGCGCAGCACGAAGGCTTCTACTCCATAAGCCATCAGGAGTCTCCTCTCATGTCGATCTGCGCTTCCACGCGCTCGATGCGGATTTGTAGTTGTTCTTGACGAGTAAGCACTTCTGTCAAGCGTGATTCGATTGTTATTCCTGCGATGAATATCGTCACAAGAATCGTGAAAGCGACGGCAAGAATTCCAGCCCAATCATTTGGACTGAGCCGCACAACTTCCCTTGTTCCATTACTGGTCTGTCTGGTCATGTCAATCTCGCGTAAAACGAGAATAGGGGGGAGGAAAACCCTCCCCCCTAGACTCAACCATGCGTATCAAGAGGTCGTAGCGACTCCGATCATTCCCGCGCACCAAGGCGAAAGAACGTCGTAACCTACTAGCATTTGGGACTTTAGGAATTTTACGTTCCTGCGCTCATCATCCTGGACAACGGTTCTCATGCCCGCAGCCTGAACCATGCCGATAGCTGCATTGCCTTCCTGCGCACCGCAGAGTGCGATAGCGGCAGGCTTTGCTGTGTCAGTGTCATCACCCGTGCAGTTGAAGTCGTACTTTCCAAGACGGGAGTTAATT
>CEUT01024669.1_pt1 | contig 25986 bp, 23 predicted proteins | sample 531401 | NCBI WGS metagenome assembly CEUT01 (sample SAMEA2622821, study PRJEB7988) | marine metagenome | biome: marine biome (ENVO:00000447); feature: surface water layer (ENVO:00002042); material: "saline water (ENVO:00002010), including plankton (ENVO:xxxxxxxx)" | depth 5 m | reverse complement strand
TCGCCAACTGGTTTTTTGAGACTAAACTTCTAGGTTATAGTTACTCAAATACCTTAAGAGATATATTTTCTAGTGAAGATAGCTCTCATCTAATATCCTCTCAAACAATTTCAGAGCTAGAAGCTCATAGGCATGTTAGATTTGTAGGAACTTTGACGGATATAATAAAAAGAACCAGTAGAAATGGTAATAAATACGCTAGATTAGACCTATGCGATGAATTGGGTAGCGTTTCTTGTTTATTTATGGACGCTCAAAACAACGAAAGATTTACAAACTACTTAAACTCAGGTAGAAAATTACCTAAAAAGAGTGACATTGTAATAATTACTGGTCAAAAAGGTGATGACATTGTATTTATAGATAAAATAAATATTTTGCAGGATAAAATATATATGAAACTCTCTGAATTAAAATGAGTGTAAACAATATAGTGGGATTAGACGAATTCAACTTAACTCCAAGAGCTAAAAAAGCCTTTAAGGACGCGCAAAAGTTCTCAAAGGACAGAGGCGATACTGTAATAAATAATTTACATGTATTTTATGGCTGTTTGCACAATGCTTCAGGCTCCATAGCTGATTTCTTAATTGATAATTCTGTCACTATGGATGAGTCAGATATGACTGAGGTTATAGAAATGGCCTTTGAAACACACTCTGAAAAATTTAAACTAACTCCTAATTCTGACCCTTGGCATGAAGAGGTTCCAAGAACAATAAAAGAAGCTAACAAAGTAGCTACTAGCTTAGATCAGTATTACATTGGAATAGAACACATGCTCATGGGCATATTCAAAGTGTCTGACTATGTGTTGGAATACATCGCCCTCTTCGGTGTTAACTTAAAAAAATTAAGAAACAATCTAGAGATGTTTTTATCTGGTGAAACGCCACCAAAATCCGCGTCTGATCCTATAAGAGATGTTTTTGGAATAGAGGATAATTTTAGATTAGCTGATTTCCAACAAGCAGCAGAGGAGCTGGAAAGTAAAGTCGCAGAAAGATCTGCTAATTCTTTTTCTAAATTTGCTACTAATTTAAATGATATGGCAATAAGAGATGAGTTGCCAGAAGTTCAGGGGAGAGATCAGGAGTTGGCGTCTTTGATACAAATATTATGCAAAAAAAACAAAAGAAATGCTATTCTTCTTGGGGAGGCTGGAGTTGGTAAGACTGCTATAGTTGAGGGTTTAGCACAAAAAATATTTAGATCAGATGTTCCATCTGTAATGTTGAGCTATGAAATATATAGTGTTGATTTAGGGTCTATGATAGCTGGCACAAAGTATAGAGGAGAGTTCGAAAATAAATTCCAAGCTTTACTTAAAATGGCTAAAGAAAATCCTCATGTAATATTGTTTTTTGATGAAATACACAACATTTTTGGTGCCGGTAACTCAGAAGGAGCGGTTGACGCATCCAACATGTTAAAGCCTTTGTTGGCTAGGGGTGATATAAAATGCATAGGATCTACAACCACTGCCGAATATCAAAAGATATTTGAGAAAGATTCGGCCATGAAGCGTCGATTTGAGCCAATAGAGATAAATGAGCCAGATGCGGCTCAGACTAAGTGTATGCTGCAAAATAGCATACATTCTTACGAAGATTTTCATAATGTAAAGTTCAATTCTCATATATTAAATTTAATAATTGATTATTGTTCTAAATTCTTATCTCACAGGCGTTTTCCAGATAAAGCTTTCGATATAGTTGATCAAATAGGCTCTAAGGTAAAAATAGAAAACCTCAGACCAACTGACGATATTGTAGAAAAACATGATCACGTTGTCAGAGAACTAAGCAAAGACAACAAATCTGAAGAAGAAACTAAAAAACTTCTAAAAGAGTATCTAAAAGTTATAGAGTCTCACACCACTCAGAAAAAAATGTCGAAAGTTCCCGTAAAAAAACAAGATGTCATAGATGTTATAGCTAAACAGAGCAAAATATCAGGTGATCATATAAAAAATAGCAGTAGTAAATTTAATCAGTTCTATAAGAGAATATCTAAAGAAGTATTTGGTCAAGATGAAAATATTAAGGTAATAAATGACCTACTGTCTTGTGCGAAAGCTGGTCTTTGTGAAGACAAAAAGCCACTAGCTAGCATGTTTTTTGTGGGTCCGACTAGCGTAGGCAAAACTTACACTGCCAAACAAATAGCAAAACACTATTTTGGTAATGAAAGGGCTTTTATTCAAGTAAATATGTCTGAGCTACAAGATGAGACAGGTATTTCTAAACTTATCGGCGCAAGTGCTGGATATGTTGGATTTGATCAAGGTGGTTTTTTGACAAATTTTGTCCGCAATAATCCGAATTCAGTTGTTCTTTTTGATGAGGTAGAGAAAAGCAGCCCTAAAGTTTTAAACTTATTGCTACATTTGCTAGATGAGGGCTATTTGACAGATAATCTTAATAGAGATGTTGATTTTAGCAAATGTGTTGTCGTGTTGACAAGCAATATAGGAAATGAAGAGAATAGTAAAAAATCAATGGGTTTTATATCTGATGAAATTTGTGAGGACAAATCTTATAAAGATTCCGTAAAAAAGAAATTAAAGCCAGAGTTATTAGCTAGGATAAATGAAGTCTTAGTGTTTAAAAACTTATCTGAGGTAGACTTTAAAAACATCATAAAAAAAGAAATTTCAGAACTTTGCTCTAAACTTTCTTCCAAAAACATTACTTTGACAGTGAGTAAGGGCGTTGTAGACTATTTATTTAAAATAATTAAAAATAAAAAATCACATGCCAGAATAATTAAAGATGTTATTAAGCAAAGCTTAACGATACCTGTTTCTAAGGTTATTTTGAAAGATGCTAAAAAACTAAAAATATCTGTCAAAGTTGTTGACAATAAGATATCTTTTGATTAACATACGGCATCATGACTAGAACTCAACAGAACATCGTTAGGACTATGAGAAGCACTAAAGGTCGCTTTTTTGGTCTTTATACAAAGCGGGGTGAAGCTATGAACGCTCAATACATTGATGACAGTCCATCTTATGTTACTGTCTATGATCGTAATGCTTCTACAACTCGCAAACTTGCCAAGAATAGTTTATCAGGAGTTTACTTCCGAGGCTCTTCTATTGGTAAAACTTTCTAAGAAAAATATTATCATAGAAAACTAGTTGGCCTGATCCATAATAAACGTGGATCAGGCCAAACTATTTACAGATAGAGCGTTTATATTCCAATCTAAAGAGAATGATATAAAATCAGACACATTTATTATTGATAATATATTCTCTTCTTTACCTGAGAGAATTAATGTAGATAAAGTAGAATTGATTGAAAATTTTGTTGATTTTGACTCTTATAAAGTCTTTTCAAAAGATAAAACTTATTTAGTTAAATTATCATTCACTGATCAATCAGAGATCTTAGATAGAGAATCTGAGGCTTTACAATTAATTAGTAATAAAGTCGCTCCCTCCTTTATAAAGAAGGGCCAAGTCGTTATTGGTGAGCCAATTAGCTACTTAATTCAATCTTATGAAAATGGTTTTGGGGTAGATGATTTTGGTAGATATTTTTTTGGTGAACATATAGAGTCTCTGTATCGTTCTTTACAAAAACTTGTTGATAACCCAGCGCCTTCAAAATCTATTAGAGACAATATTGATTGCATATTGTCATCTTTGAATATAAAAGAGTCTTTTTACAATGATGCTTACGAAGCTATAAAGGCTAATCTTGATCTAAGTGTAATTGATAGTTTCACACAAGATTTAAGTGGTGAATTGACTAATATATATGATATATCTGTTTTAGATAGAGATTATTTTTGTCATGGCTCTTTATTCTTAGAAAACATTATATTTAGAGATGGTTATTTTAAATTTATTAATTTAGGCAAATCTTTTAAAGGTCATTATTTTTTAGATTTATCTCAGTTTTTAATGGATTTCGGATTAGATAAAAATTCAAAGTTAAAATTTGCGAATAAATATTGTGAAAAATCTGGGTTCAAATATAATCCTGAAGAGTATAAACTGTGTGAAAAAGTAAACATATTGATGATATTAGCTTCGATATTAAGAGATTATTTCATAGAGATTTATATGTTTGATGCGTCTAGACCCTTGAAAATATGTAAAATAGTAGCGCTTTTCGGTCAACATTTCCATCAATTTTGCAGATTTGATTTTTTTGAGAAATATAAAACTTTTTTAACAAAAACGATCACAAACCCTGTCACTGGCGTAGAAAAAGTGTAGTAAATAGTATGCCTTTACCAAGTCCAAAAGAAAAAGAACAAAGAAAAGACTTTATGTCTCGCTGTATGCTCGATTTGAGCCAAAAAGGTGAGTTTAAAGATAGCAAGCAAAGAGTTGCCGTATGTATGAGTCAATTTAGCAAAGCTAGGGAGGAGGCACATGCATCTGCTGGTGAGGGCGATCAAGAGTTTTTGATGTTTACGTCAGCTGGTTACAAGAGTAACGAAGCTAAACATTATGGCGATAAGGACGAAAAGAAGAAAAAGAAGAGTGAGTCCATGAAAAAGTTCTCTAGCTACGGATCTCCAGATGTCATGGATCATTACTATGAGAAAAAAGAGGATGCCGAGAAAGATGCTAAGAAGATGGGTTTCACACAAGTCCACACTCACAAAGATAAGGATGGTAAAACTTTATACATGGCTGGGCCTGATCATCAAACCTTCATGAAGAAGCATAATGAAATCTTAAAGATGAAAAAGGACGAGGAAGATAAGAAGAAAGCGTCTGAGAGCATGGATATGGAGATGAAGAAGAAAGAGGATGAGAATAAGGAGAACTCTAAGGCTGAAATGGTAAAGGACGGTCAGTATAAAGGTAAACCTCCTAAAGAAAAAGCAGAGGCAATGGAAAAGATGGAGGATATGGAGAAGGTTTTCATGTCTCACTGTGCATCTGTTGATAAGGATTTAGTTGATACTAGCGGCATGGACAAAGAGGAAACTCATTCAGCTTGTGCTATGCGCTATAAAAGGATGAAGGCCGACATGGAAGAAGAGGGCGAAAATGGCTTAACCGAAAAACAAAAGAAACTGCCAAAAGCTCTTCAAGAAGCAATTTTGAAAAAAAAACGACAGGACAAGCAAAGTGGAGCATGAAGCGTAAGCGCTCTATAGATTGCAATAATCCAAAAGGCTTTAGTCAAAAACAATACTGCGATAGGCAGAAAAGAGGTGGTAAATATAAATCATAACGGGGATCACATAGAGCTTGATTTTACAGATCAAATCATAGCTCGTAAAAAATCTCGTATACCGGAGAAAAGGCCAGACGGGACTAAGCGCCCTAAGTCAGAACATTCTGATTTATATACTGATGAAGACCCCAAAGGCACTATCCAAGGGCTAGGCTTTAAAGATGCCGAAACTGCCCGTAAAAGCGTCAACATCATAGAAAAATCTAAAAAGCCTCATAAGCATAAAGTGCAAGCTACTATGGCTATGGAGCAAAGATCAAGGTTCGCTGCTAAAAATGCTAAAGATAGCGATAAAAAGAAAAAGTTGTTAGCTGCTAATAAAATCTATAAGTCTTATCTTGAGAAGCTCAAGAAAAGGACTGAAGAGTCAAAAGGTGATGAATCTGATAGTAGCTTGTGGGAAAACATTCGCAAAAAGCGCGAGAGAATCAAGCGCGGCTCTAAGGAAAAGATGCGTAAGAAGGGCGACAAGGGTGCGCCTACATCTGATCAAATAGAAAGAGCAAAAAGAGCTAGTAAATAAAATTAGAAATCACTATATATTCATTTATCATAGTGATATATGGTTCAATTTTATAAACCAAACTCTAAAAATCTAGGTAACGCTTTCGGTTTTCGTATGGGCGTTCAAGGCAAATCTGATGAGCCTTGCGTTTACATGAGTGCGATTCAACAACACTCATGGAATGAAAAAACACGTAATGGATCTTTCGCTGAGAATGCTAAGAATCCTGATAAGTCTATTTCTTTAAAGTTTAATGAAGTAGAGCTTGGAGGTTTTATTTACGCTATAGAAAATTATGATAGCTTCAAGGCTTATCATACCTATGAGGATAACTCTACAGCAATTAGTCTAAACCCTTATACCAAAAAGAATGGTGATAAAGCATTTTCTTTTACAGTAAATAGGAACTCAACAAACAAGTTCGGCATTGGCCTTGAGCTTTCTGAAGCATACCTGTTAGTTCAATTTTTTAAATTTGTTCTAAACAAAATTTTTATTTACAGGCAAGACTCATATAGACAAAACTCACAGTAAAATGAGAAAAAAAACTGTATTAATACACTCCAATTTCTGCAAAGCTTTGACTGGCTTTGGTAAGAATAAAAAAAATATATTAAAATATTTACAAAAAACTGGCAAATACAAAGTAGTAGAAGCTGCAAACGGTAGAGTCACTGGAGATCCTTATTTAGATACTTTGCCATGGGATTGCTATGGTTGTGTCCCACGTAACTACGATCAGTTACCGGAAAGTCAAAAGAAAGCAGCCGGTTATGGAGCTTTAGAAATAGAGAATATCATTAAAAAAGTTAAGCCAGATGTTTATATGGGGGTTGAAGATATTTGGGCTTTTGAGAACATGCCTCAACAACCATGGTGGAATAAGATAAACAAAATGATATGGACAACTTTAGATAGTGTTCCAATCTTGCCTCAAGCTGTAGAGTTTGCTCCTAAAATAGATAATTATTATGTGTGGGCCTCTTTCGCCGAAAGAGAGATGAAAAAAATGGGTTATGATCATGTTAAAACTCTTAGAGGCAGCTTAGATACGACTAACTTTTATAGACTAAGTGATGACGATAGAAAAAAATTAAGAGATTATCATGGAATTAATCAAGATGATTTTATTATTGGATTTGTCTTTAGAAATCAGTTGAGAAAATCTGTTCCTAATATCTTAGATGGCTTTAAAATATTTAAAAGTAAAAACCCTAATTGTAAATTATTATTACATACTCATTGGGCTGAAGGATGGGATATACCCAGACTTTTAGAAGAAAAAGGTATAGATAATTCAGATATTTTAACGACTTATTACTGTCATGTTTGTAATACTTATAAAGTTCAGCCTTATGCTGGTCAGGGTATACAATGTCCATCATGTGGTAGCCAAAAAACTTTTAATACTACAAATATATCGCATGGTGTATCTGAACAACAATTAAATGAGGTTTATAATCTTATGGATGTTTACTGCCATCCATTTACTAGTGGAGGACAAGAAATACCAGTTCAAGAGGCTAAATTAACTGAGTTAATAACTCTTGTCACTAATTACTCATGTGGAGAAGACAGCTGCTCTGAGGAGAGCGGAGGCATTCCGTTAAACTGGCATGAATATAGAGAGCCGGGAACACAATTTACAAAAGCATCTACAGATTCAGGTCATATAGCTGAGATGCTTCAGAAAGTCTACGACATGTCTTTAAGTGACAGACAGGAGATAGGGCAAAAATCTAGACAATGGGTTATAAATAACTTCTCTGTTGAATCTATAGGTTATCAACTAGAACAAATTTTAGACGCTATGCCTTTAATAGAAGATTTTGATTTTGATGAAAAACCTTTCAATGTAAATTACAAACCCGAAGGCGAGACTACTTTACAAAAATTTATCATTGATTTGTATGAAAATATTTTGTATGACAAAGTAGATCAAAACTCATCCGGTTTTAAACATTGGTTTAATAAAATACAATCAAAACAAATGACTCCAGAGCAAGTTTATGAACACTTTATAAAAGTTGCTCAAACAGAAAATTCTAAAAAATCTCAACAAATTGAATTTAGCACTTTATTTAGTGATGAGGATAAAGGTAAGAGGGTCGCTGTGGTAATACCAGATTCTCAGATTGATGTCTTACTTATAAACTCGTTGCTTAAAAATTTGCAAAGAAAACATAAAGGTCACAACATATACATTTTTACTAAATTAGAAAATATCGAATACATAGAAGACAATCCACATGTATTTAAATGTTTACAATACTCGCCCGAAATAGATAACCCATTATTCCTTGAGGGTGCTGGTCCAAGCCAAGGATTCTTTGAGTATGCCTATTTTCCCACAGCGACAACTCAAAAATTCCCATGTTACACTCATAACGGTAAATAAAATGTCACACTTAATTGAAGAATACGAAAAAAGTCTAGGGGTAAAAAAATCATATCCTGTTGTCAGTAAGCATTTTTTTCCTACTAATTCAGATGATTATATTGTCATCTGTAATCAACAAAATATTCCATCTAAAATCTACGCACATTTTTTAATGGCAGTTGATCTTATAAAATCTCTTTGCAGAGAGAGAGGAATAAAAATATATCAGATAGGATCAGACCCCAAAGAGTTTGTCAATGGTGTTGATAGGATGTTCACTAATCTTACATTCAAACAAGAGGCTTACATCATATCTAAAGCTAAAGTTTTTGTCGGCGTTGATAGTGTTTTAAGTCAGTATGCTAGCAGTCAAAAAGTTCCTTTGGTTAATTTATATGGCAACGTATATTCTAGTATTACAACAGGCGCTTGGTCTAAAAACAAAATAGATATTGAGCCGGAATGGAAAGTTAAACCCTCCTACAATGCACAAGATCCCAATCTATCAATAAATACTATCATGCCAGAGCAAGTGGCTGAAGCTATATTTAAATTTATTGATCCCAAAATTAAATTAAATTTTCGAACTAAGAGAATAGGTAAATCATTCTATGATCAAAATGTGATAGATGTTATACCAACATCATATGCTGATTTACAGATATTTGACGGTAAAACTTTGCTGCTCAGATTAGATATCGATATAGATGAATCTTCTTTTTATAATTATTGTCAAAGGCATAAATGTGCTTTGATAGTAAAAAATAATGTAATACCGCTCGCTAAATTACAACCAGTAGCAAATAACATACAAAAAATTATTTTCAGATTAACAGATTTAAAGGAAACAATAGATCCTAAATATTTCGAGGCTCTAAAAAAACTTAACATAGAGCATCAAATAATCATCGAAGATGAATCAATCATATCTGATGCAAGATTAGAATATTTCGATCAAAATGTTGTTTTGTATACGCCTCATAAATCAATGCCGGATGGCATTTCACAAGACGATTGTTTTTTTACGTTTAAAAAAGTCGTTGAGGGAGCTAATGTTTACGAATCCAAAGCTCATTGGAGAAATAAACAATTATCTGTTGACAAGCAGACAAAAATCTTGGATACTCCTGAGTATTGGGAAGACTTAGAGTATTACTATATTTATGAGCAAAACAAAGACAGCTAAAAAGAAGGCAGCCAAAAAGGTTTACGGTCCAGATATTTACAAGCGCGACGAGCATGGGTTGCTTCAGAATGTAGACTACGTTTTCAATGAAGATGGCTCTGTAAACTGGAGAGCTATGGTCAAAGAGGAGTTTCTCTATCCTAATAAGGGTTGGTTTGATTCTCGTAATCAACCTGTGCCGACATCCCCTGAAGGCTTAGAGGATAAGCAGTTACTTATTATGCTTGGAGGTATCAAGGAGCTAGCTAAAATGAGGGGGTATTCCACGGTTGCTTTTGATGTAGTTCACTCTTCAGATGATTATGTCACTGCTAAATGCATGATAAACTGGAATAAAAACTACGAAACACAAGATGAGGTTGTTTATGAAGATTACGCGAATGCGACTCTTGCCAATACAGACAACTTCTGCGCCAAGTTCTTAGAAACGATTGCTTGTAACCGCGCTTTCGTGCGTTGTGTTCGTAACTATCTCAACATTCATATCGTAGGTGCAGATGAGATCGACCGATCCGGTGGTTTTAGTAAGCCATCAATTACTACAGAAGATGCCGTAGAATCAAATATCGTTCCGGTGACACCAACTGCCATCTTGGAAAAAACGGCTAGAGAAAAGTTAGGAGTCCGTAGTTTCGAGGACTTTAAAAATCATCTACGAGACTTGTGGAAATCTGATAAGTATAGAAATGATGATGCCCAAAACTGGGCAGACTTTAGTGATATTTCTGCAAAAGAAGCTAGATTGCTATTAGCTGTCCTGTCTAAAAAATGATAGAGAGGATCACAAAGCCAGAGGATTTCGAAAAAGTTTTAGATAGTTTTTCGGATCATATTGAACTTCTTGAAAATAATGACCAAGCACACTGTTTTGTAAAACATGACATTGAGTCGATTAAAAGTAATTACTCCAATAAATATTTGTTAGCTTGGGATGTGTTGGTTTGGGCTAGTAAAACAAATGGAAAGTATGATGCTGTAATAATTTTTATGGCTGATAAAAGTATTAAGTTCGGTGTAAAAATGTTCTCAGAGTTTTTATGGTTGTCTAAAAATCCATCTGTGGGTTACAAATTATTAAAAGTAGCTGTAAAGTATGCTAGAGAGAAAAATTTTGACTTAATATGCATGAGTGTCGTAGAAAGTCACCCAAAGAGTAAAAAGGTTAAAAAATTCTATAAAAATATGGGATTTGTAAAAGACTGTGAAACATACGTAGCGAAACTATGAATAATAGAATGTCAAAAAAACTTAGAAAAATGATTAATCTTGATGACAATGTCATATCTAAGAGAGTATACAGGAGGCTAAAAAGACAATATAAAAAACTTTCTAAAGACGCTAGACCGTTGTTTTTAGAAGAAGTAGATCAATTTTTAAATGCAAAAAGAGACGAAAACTTGGAAAGATGATAAACTTGGAGGTTTTTGGATTAAGAAAACTAAAGAGGACCGTATGTATTTATCCGGTGTGGTAAATATAAAAATGCCAGATGGAAGTATCAAAAAAGTGCCTATCTGTATCTATAAAAATGATTTTAAAGATGGCAACAAGCCGGATTTCAACGCATATCAAATGGATGTCCTATAGATGCTGTAATCTGCTGGTAAGTTAGCTAAGACTCTAAGCTCTAAATATAAACTTTCAGAGTCGTGTTCTAGACACCCTTCCACATTATTTTTATAACTGGATGTTCTTCCATATTCTTGCACTTCATATTGATTTGCAGAGCTTACTGTCCCAGCTGTTTTAACGCTAGCCATATAGTTTGTGGTGTGAACAGCTGAATCATTAGTTGTTATTTTCACCATGTAGTGCATATTATGATGGACTCCGTGAGGTAAGGTATCAACTCTTGTAGCGTTGGAAGTTGTTATCCTGCCGGTTATATAACTTATATTGGCTTCGTCTGGTGTTGAGCTTGTTGTAGAGTTGGGTGTCAACCTTATCTTATCAGTTTCGATTTCGTTTATGGTTGGGTTTTTATCTATAAATGCATGAGGCCCGACTCCGAAGCGAACTCCTGAACCTAATTTACTATACGGCAAAATACTAAAATTATAATATCTGCTATATCCCTCATTAAATATTTCAGAAATAGAATCTTTTGATATTTCTATTTGCTGTCTTTTAGATTGGTGTAAGACAGGTATGCTTCTTACAAAATTAGCCGGTATCGCAGCTGGTAATGCCACAGGTTGTTTGCCTCCAACTGAGGATGGATTTCCTATTCCACTAATACCAGTCGTAGCGTAAATTTCTATTTTTTCAAATCTAGTGTATGTTGGATCATTTTGTAAAGTTAAATCAAACTTGATCACACCAGTTACGTTAGTTGTGGATAAAAAATCTCTATTGCCTGTTCTCTCGTCAATATTAGGTTGCCCGGGAAAAACCAGTCGATGGTTGTCTCCAGAAAATATATCTTTACTGCTTGATAAAGATTGTAGAGGGGTTGTATTTCCAGCATACTGAAAAGTCCCAGATCCATCTATGACCTTGGCGCTTAATATTTGTGGCACATTGCCGAAACATTTATAAAAGCTTTGGTGGCCCTCTACACCATCAGCTATTGTTGGATCATTTACTTTTATCTTTATTCCAAAATCTTTTGTGTAAGCTCCAAATACATCTAAATGATCTTGCTCATCAAAAGTAAAACTTTTTAAAGGCTTGCCAGAGTAATATTTACTAGCTACGACTGTGCCGCCAATGTCGGTAATATCTATTTGTTGATCTCCTAGATAAAAACTATTATTGATTTGCCCTGCAGTCGCCATTTCTTGACCCTCTCTGTTCATATAATTAAAAGAGAAAGTCACATCTTTTTCTAAATGCACACCACTACCGCTTGATACTAAGCTTGGTATACCTGATTCTAAAATATACTGCGGTGTTATTTCTACTAATGTCGTTGATTCTGGCATTTTATCTTATTGTTATATCTGAAATCATTGATTTTTCATGAGGTAATACAAAATTATTTGGTAATAAGTTTACTATTCCACTTACTGAAAAATCTGAATCATAGTATCTTTTTTGTATGGCAGATCTATCTCCTAAAGCAGCGACAGAAAACGTGTATGGCCCTAATGATGTTATTCCTGAGAAAAATCCGCTATGATGTTGTGTCGCACCTATGGTCGGACTGGCTATTGTTTGAGATGTTGTAGATAAGTTTGGAGACCTAAGAAGAACTTTGTATCCTGTCGCGTTACTTACGTCTCTCCAAGATCCAGTTATCATTTCACCCATACCACCCCCAATATTTGGGAAGTCTGTTAATCCAACCTTAATTAACTGAGGACTTGATAGAGTTTCATATATGACGCCATTAGCTTCATGTTGAGCTGTATATCCAAAAGTGTTTTCAGGCTCTTCGATTGATATTGAATTTTCAATTGTATCAAACTTTCCACTTTTATATTTAGTAGCCACAACTCCAAATTCATTAGGGTTGTCTTCTCTGATTGATATTATCTTATATACTTGGTCATCAGATGTTTTTCTTTTAATCCTATAAGGACTGCCTACGGGTATGAAATCTACAAGATTTACATTTACATCATTCTTGTCAATTAAGACTATTGATCCGAATCCAGTTTCTTTTATACCAGTTATAGCCAAATCAACTATTTGAGGTTTTGTAAATATGTCTATTTCACTTTCAACTACGCCTTTTGTGAATTGTGTTAACTGACCAACATCATTTGCAAAAATTCCAGAGCTAGAAAGAGGTGGTTGACTTCTCCTATCAACATCTAATCCTGCGCCGCCGTTTGCGTAAGAAAAAACAAAACCAGTGTTTAAGGCTGCTAAACTAGTTCCTGTTTGCGATATAAATTTATCAAAAGATGTGTTGTCTTGAAAACCTTTATTTAAAGCAAAAACCCATCCTGTATGCTCCGGTCTAAAGTAAATTATTTGATTGTCAGATCCGGTGTAGACTGGATAGCTTTTTTCGTATCTAAAAGATAAATTTGGATCTTCATTTTTAATTTGAAAATCTGAATACCCAGCTGAATATCCAGAGAACTTATAATCACTTACAAAATCACTAAAATTTGAAGTTGTTGTCCCCATACCAACATCGTGAGGACTACTACTAGCAGAGTGTGTAGGTGGCTCGATTCCGGTCAGCTGAAATCCCGTTAGTCTTTGCCTATCAAATCCAAGCGTTTCAAGATCCTCTTGAGTTTGTTGTCCAGTCGGTGAGTAAACTGTTATGCCACTTGTGTAGGTCGAAACTTTTACAGGTTCACTTAATCTAAGTGTTTTAGTATCGCCGTCTGCATTAGTGTTGATAGCTAAAACCCTACCAAAGTTAGATTCTAATGATTTTAATTCATCCTCGATTATGATAAGATCTCCCGGTTTACATAGTAAGGCTTCTCCACCAGTGGTAAAACTAACAGTCTGATTTTCTTTTATAGTTTGAAAAATAAAATGCTGTCCGACTCTGTTTGCCATAGCCCTTGACGTTATGCCTAAAGCATTTATCTGTTTTTTAAATAAACCTCTTTGAGCTATGTCCTCTTCATCCTCGATATATTCTATTTTAGTTTTGTAATCATCAAATCTATCTATGTAAACAACTTCAATCGCATTGAATTGTTCATCTCTTCGTTGATTAGCATAGGTGAATAGAGAATCTTTAACATTTGAGTTGCTAAATAAAGCTACTGGGTCTCTTAATCTATCATCTAAAAAGTTTATTTCATCTTGATTATAGTAAACGCTGCCCCTAAATAAATTAGCTATTATGTTTATTGAATCAATAGTTTTAGTTCCCTCTTGGAACATAATATTACAAGAGTATCTAGGCTCTAAACCACCCCTACCATCTTTAACACCTACAAATCTCCCTAAATCATCAACCGCATCGCAGAATCTGCCTATTTTATAAAGCTCCCATTTATTTATTTTGTTTTCATCAATATGTTGCCCTAATCCATATCTATGACTAGTCAATAAATCATATAAGATCCAAGCTGGGTTATCTGTCCAATCGTATCTAAATCCACCATCCCAATCTCCGACATAAATTAATTTATCGTCATCACTTGCGTTTGAGAATTCAAACTCTGTGTTGTAATATCTTTTGTCTTTTTCAAAATTATCCAATTGTAACGGATAATAATTATTAGGTATTTTTACTTTTTTTAATCTAGCTTCAAAAGTTCTATCAGGTATGTTTGAGAAAGTCCTTGAGTCTATTTTTAGACCGACTAGTGATGAAAAAGGATAGCTGCAATTTACATTTATTATTTCTGTGACTTTAACTAGATCAACGGTTTTGCTCACCAATACTGAATTTGTCTCAGTAGATAATTTTGTAATTTTTACATATCTTTTTTCTTTAGTCCCTTCAATTGTGTTAGACGGGTTTGGTTGTTCTAGCTTAGGTAGTATGAAAGGCTCAAAAGTATTATCTATTCCACCAGTGTTATTAATTTCACTTATGTATTTATAACTACTGTCCTCAAAAATCTTTGAGTCTGGGTTTCCTATGTCAATGATAGTTGCTCCCTCTACTAGAGCTATTATTTGGAATCTTTTAACAGATGTCGGTTCTTGTTGACCTTGTAAATTTAATTTTCCTAATTCGACCTCTATATTTAAAACACCCGGGAATTTATCTCCAGCATTTAGCTTATCATCTCCTGATCCCAAGCTTTTTATCGCAGTATCAAATAAAGAGCTTACTTGTAATGTAACAAATACTTTATCTACATTTGGGTTTTCTACTATGTGAGTAACAGGTATTGAATCTTCATCGAATGAAATTGTATTATTATCCCAGTCTGAAAAATTAGCCGGTCCACGATTGCTACCTTGATCTCTATCGTCATTAGATCCTTCTTCTAGTGGCAATCCTTGTTTTGCATCAACCGGATCATTTAAAACATAATTTTGTGTTAGTATATTACCATCATCGTTTATTGTTTGAACTTGACCGATAGTTTTAAAAGGCCCAAGAAGATTTGTATTTTTTTCGTGATCTATAAAAATGTCAGAAAAATATTTTAGAGGTTCTTGATTTTCAGATCCAATTTTCAACTCACTTAAAATATTAGAGTAATTATACTTAATACCTCCCACCTCTCCAGAATCGCCCACATCACGAACGGGTCCGATTCCAAAAGATTGAATATTTATAAGTGATTGTAGATCTCTTCTGTTTACAGTTGTCACCAAACCTTGATGTCGCGCCCTCGGGAGCGAGAGAGAGAAAAAGTTACTATTGGCTCCTCCGTTAGCTGTGATTGTGGTTGCTCCGAGAGCTATGATTAAAAACCCACCAACAGCCCCTGACCAAACTCCATTACTATCTAAAATTGGATACAAAAAATTGATTGTGTCATTAAGACTTGACCCAGCTCTAGCCACAAAACTTATTCTATTAAGTAGATTTACATTTCCTTCATCATCTAGAAAAATATTCTCAGCGTCTGTATTACCACTGGTTGAAATGAAATTTATCTCTGTTCCATCTATAACAATGAATGCTTTTGAAGTTGATGATAAAGAAAATTCATTGACACCTCTTTGAGATAATTGAGTATCAGAGTTCATCATGGCTTCTAATTTGGTAGTTATATTCTCTAAAATAGAAACCTCTGATTCTACCATGCCATATGACTGTATTAGATTGTTTATATATTTTTCTTGAGGTGTAGTATCTGTAGCGTCTGAAAATTGTATGTTGTTTAGACCTTTATTACCTCCTAGTGATGTAAGGTGTTGCAATATTTCATTTACAATTCTTGTTCTTGATTGAGATCCTATATTAGCATCTATGAAATCTCTATCGTTATCAGATCTCCACTGCTGATTACCAACATTGAATGGATGTTGACTGTTAAATGCTACAAAATATATTTCTTTGGAATTATGTTTAAGAAATGATATTGGCTCTCTTAATAATTGACCTGCAAGAAAATCATTTGTCCCCGCCTGACGAACATCTAAATTAACTGAAAAATTCCTTGGACCTATGTAATCAATAATTCTTAATCCATATTGTCCGAAAAACCCCGGGACGATTCTTGTTCTGTGATCTCTTAGATAAGCATAGACAGGACTAAACTTTGTAAAGTCAAAACCAAATATATTTAATTCTCCACCAGCTACTATGTTGCCGTCATCTGCATGAGCGTTAGCTGCTCTTGCTTGAAAAAAAGTTCTATTGCTATCAAGAAATCCATCTGTTAATCCCTCTGCACCTCTCCTAATGGATCTTCTTTGAACTATATCTGTTGCTAGCTCATTTAATATGTTTTCAACAGATCCTACGCCGCCAACTGTTTGAAAGTTAGAGTCTGAAATTTGAGAGCTTAAAGATACTGTTTCATCATCTGTTTCGGCTATTGCGGTGCCATCAAGGTATATTCCTTGAAGATTAGATAAACCTTTTAATGATGACCCATTGCGATTTACTAAACCCTTGATTGGCCCATCGCTTATCAAATCTATAACTTCTGCGTAAGTAAAAGAGCTAGCTAATTGATGTATACCTAGTTTTGGTGGTTGCAAAACAGGAGGTTTTGGCTTGGGTCTAGATTTTCCACCACCTTGTGCAGAAAATTTTCTTTTATTTAGTAAATGCTTCATAGTCTATTAGTTATGATGCTAGAGTCCGAATCATTGATTCTATCTGCAACAACATTGAATGGATTAGCTGTCATCGCCGCAATACTACTTTCACTCTGAGGGAAAGACTTAAGACAAAATTGAATTACCTGTGATCCAACTTTTAACCTCCCGAAACCAACTGGGACAGGTGTTCCTTGAGCTGCTACGTTTACTTTATTAGAAAAAAGAAAAGATTGCCTGAGAGCGTTAGTCGTAGCAGATATTGGTTCTGGATCTTCAGGTTTGGGCGCTAATGCCATTTGTAAACCCATGGATACCATTGATAATGCTGCTAACCCAAGAGCAGCTGATCCTAAACCAGCTAATGTCGCGCCAAGAAACGTGGTTGCTCCAGCTGCTAATATAGGTAAAAGAAAACCAGATCCTGCTATCACAGGGACTAAGTCTATAAACTTGGCATTTTTCGCTAACTCTAACTCTGTAAAATCAGATATTTTTTTGTTATCTACAACAATACAATATTCAAAACCTTGTTTAGCTAGATTTACAACCCTATTTGCAAAATTTTTACGATTAGCGTCTATAGCTCTAATTATATCTTTAGCTCTTAATGAATTAAATTTAAACTTATCTCCGAATTCTCTAGCTAAAATACCGTGTAACCTAACTTGTGTCATATTCTTTCCTTAAACCTTTCTACTATATTTACATCTGATTCAGATGTTTTGGGCGAATAAATATTAAATTTTTGAGTGTTTAGTGCATACACCAAGAATGGTATGCAAGAGTTTTCCGACATAACTATGTCAAATTCAGAAAAACTCTCATCACCTACGATATGACTGTGATAACACATTAGTAAATTATATTTGTTTTTAAATAATAAATATTGCACAGGATCTACACAAAAATAATTTTTTATATCAGTCGATATGTTAGTAGCGCTTTCTAAAACATATTTGCCATCTTTTTTGCCAATAAACCCACATATTTCATGGCCTACATTTTGATGAGATAAAATTTTAATTTTACCCAAAATATCAATAATTCTTTTAGATGAGTATTTCATGCTCGATAAGTAAATCCGTCTGTTCCGGGAAACCCGCCAAATGGCAAACAAAAATGCCTATCTGTTGTGGCTAGATCAACAACCACTGACCTACTAAAGTTTGTTTCTTGTGCAGAAACATCATATAAACCTGTCAAGTTTTTCGGTTTGTGGTTTTGTGCGGTGACACCATCAGTTATATTAACCTGATCTCTTCCACCATGAGAATCTAAAAATACTATAGGATTAGTTACTGTCGCTTGAGTAACCGAAACAGGACTTTGGGCGCGTTGATTAGTTAAGTTGAAAGTTCCGTTTTTCGTTGTAATATCTTGCCACCAAGCTAAAAGTTCGCTTCCTTGCCCAGTTAAGTTTTTGGGCGCTGAATTATAATCTCTAAATGTAGAAAATTCAGATCCATTCACTATATTACCGGCTGAATCTGTCGTAGTCTCTTTTACATTTTCCACTAACGTAGCTATTTCATCTTGTCTTAGTTCTCGTTTCCATATGGCGCATCCAATATAATCAGCTGTAGCAGATTCATACACTGCGTTTTTTTGTTGGAATGGGTTTTTACCATAGTGTGTTGAGGTATTAGATCTTTCAGATCTAGAGTGATTCATATTTGCCCCTAATGAAAAACAGTTAGTTCTCCAATCAAAATCAGATTCGGCACCGAAATGAGTGGCTAGATCTAATATGGTAGATGGCAATGCTTGTTGCCCTGAAGTTTGCAAGTTATAAGTTTTTGCTATTTTGTCATTTCCATTTACTGTGAGAACTAGTAAGTTTCTTCTAGTATTATTTCTTCTTACTCCAAAACTCATACCGGCTCTGGTATTTTTGTCAGAGTCCTTAATAGAGATTCCTGCTGCAACTCCGGGCGGCCTTGAAAAAAAGGAGGCTCCTTTGATTGGTATATTAACTGCCACAGCATTATCTCCAAAGCTTGATGATGCAGAATCTGTAAACCAAGTAAACTTACCTCTTTGTGCTGTGGCGGTTCTAGGCCCTCTTAATTCAGAACCTGTAGGTGTAGGCATCTGTGAGACGCTATTAGAAAATCCTAAATCTGCCCACCCGGTCCTAGTATCTAAAAGACCGGCTCTATGTTTACGGTTGTTCCCGTTTATATCTACAAATAATGCTATTGTGAAATTAGCAGAACTACCATCTGCGTTAGTATAAAAACCAGTAAGCGCGTCATCATTAGATATTATGATGCCAGCTTGTCTAGTTGTATTAGTCCCCACTGAATTAAATAACAGAGTTCTACTTTCGGAAGATCCATGAACTTGCGGCAGATGATTATCTGCTCCGCTTATTCTAATTTTATCTTCAGTTGATGTGACTGTTACAGTCTCTTGATATGGTATTGAAGTGTCTTCGTTAAATCTCAGCTTACAAGATGATAGTTTTTTATTACATCCGTCTTTTTGCCAGTAAGTAGGATTATTTTCTGGTCTTTGTCCTGTATTTCCAGAAACGCAAACATACCAAGTTTTTAAACCCATTGTTGTAGAATGACCATCCTCTGATGGTCCGCTTAATCCTACAATTACTCTAGGATTCTCAAGATAGGCGATGTCAGATTTGGAATAACCACGATTAGAACTCCACTGAAATCTTGGATCGTCATGAATAAAATTTTGTATACTGGGAGTTACTAAATCTCCAGTCCCAGCAGTCCTGAATCCCTCTCCGTTTTCTCGATTTATTGGGGGTCCACTATAATTACAGCCTCGACCTCTATAGGTCCAATAGCAATACTTACCTAATATTCTCCTATGGTTAACTTCATAGTTTTCTAGGTCTAAAGGCGAAGTTAATTCTAACTCTACTATCGCTTTATTCTCTTGAGTTTTCTGACCTACAACATAAGTCTCCTCTGATATTTCAGCGGTTGAATCTGCTTGTCCGAATGGATTGCCAGCATCAAAATTAACATCATCTAAATATTTAACAAAAGTTCTTTTTCTTACTATCTCAGCATTTTTGAAATCAGCATGATTTTGCAATAAGCTTGTGATTAAAAAATCTTTGTTAGCAAATCTTATCTTTGGTCTTGGTAATTGTCCGTTTGCTTTTAGCTCAAACCCTTCAGCTTCTATCGGAACAGGGCCATATTTTACACCTTGCCAAGTTATTGGTTGCTTAAATATCGAACCTCCGTGTAAATCTATTGAAAGTGTTGGCTTATTGATAACGTCTGGGAATATTCGATAAAATTCTACAATCGCAGTAGGCTGCAATTCTAGTAAACTCCTAGCTATTTTATCTTTGCCTTGTCCCATATTTAAATATACACAATTCTAGGTATTATAGTTCAAAACAATGAAAATTAAACGACTTACGTATATAAGTGATACCTTTAAAAAACAGTTCATTTTATTTTGTAGTAGGTCTAAACCTTTTGATTTTTGTCAAAGCGGATCAAGATTTTTAAGAAATCAGAAAATAAATGATTATTTATCTGGCTGGAGCCAAGGTTTTGACATCTATGAAATATACAGAGATAACAAATTTATTTTTGCTGCTGTATTTAAAAAAGGGTCAAAAAGCATGGAATTAGAATTTGCTTTTGGAAATTTTGAAAATTATTATCATAATAAGATAGCAGAAGCTTGGCACTTAATTATTAAAAATGTTTTTGCCTCTTTTTCTTACGATAAGATCACAAGCCCGATAAGAAGAAAATTTAAGAGAAAAATATTACTAAAATGGCTTGCAAGATATGATCCTAGCTGTAAACTAGTCGAAACTGATGGAGAACTAATAGCTATTTGGAGCAAAAATGACTGGTAAATTTGAGATTATTGGCACAAACGAGCCTTTAAATTACCTAAAAGGTAAAAATTTTAATGGTGAAATAATCCACAAAGATAATGTTCATTCAATGACTCTCTTTACTGAGGGAGATGATTCTGATAAAGAATATTGCTTTGAGGTGAAAGATATGCTTGTCAAAGAAGATTTCATCATTATAAATGGCTGGGCTAGCGATAAAGATCTAAACATAGGTAAAATTTGTGTGGTTTTTAAACCTGAATCTAAAACAAATAAAAATGAAGGAAATTAAGTATAGGGTCTTCGACCGGAAGAATAACCATCAGCAGACATACTCTCCTGAGTTACAGGGGAGTTTGGATTGGGCCATACAATGCGCTAATCATACTCATGGCAGAGTAGATGAGGTAACTTTTGAGAATGGGAAAGCTGTATCTTCTATTACAATCTACCCCGTCAAAAAGAAAAAATGAGCTTAATAAAGTCTGTCTTAAAATCTCTGGAGCTTTATCTCACATTAAAAAATAAAAAGTTCTACTATGATTTGCACAAGGAACATAAAAAAACTGAAGCTGAATTAATAAATGAAATTGAAAAACTTAGGTCTACTGGCTCTAGCAATGATGCTGATCGCGCTGACATCTTGCGGAGGCAGCTCGAAAACGAATATCAAGAATTTAAACATCTATCAGCCTTCTACTCTAAGGTTGGAGAAAAATAATCCCATATCTACGAAAGACGGCATATATAGTCCTTTGACCGATGAGGTTTGGCACTCTGATGCTCGCTACAGGAGATTAGAGAGGGAGATATACTACAAAGGTATATTTAACGGAAATTCACCCTTGACAGGTTCTCATAAATAAATATAATAAGTAATAATGAAGACACTAATTAGTCTTATCACAATGTTGGGCGTTGCTATTTGCAACGCAGATTCTCATGCTAACCTGTCTGATGTTTCAGTCGAAGCTGGCATTTCTTATAGTAATACATCGACCAGTGGTGGATTAGCGGTCAGGGACGATTCCGTCTCTGCTTCTATTTTACTCGGCGCTCCATTCTCTGGTGGGGTCGCTTCGGTCGGAGTTGATCTTCATAGATCTGATGGAGATACAGAAGCTGATCTCATGGTCGCTTGGGATGTTCCTGTCACTATTCTAAATCAAGATCTTGATGCAGAAGTTTACTTCCAAAAAATTGATTCTAGCTATGGAGGTTGGGAAGAAGTTGGAATTGGATTTAGTCATGATTTTGATTGGGCAGAAGTTGGTGCCAGCTTCTGGCATGAACTCGGAAATACAGCATATGGTGTAGAACTTTCGGCCTCGCGTGAATTCTCTACGCCAATTGAAGGCTTGACTGTCAATCCCTTTGTCGCTGTAAACTTCGCTGATTCCTATAATGCAGTAGAGGTTGGCGTGGTCGCTGAGTATCAACTCACAGAAAACGCTGCTTTTTCAGCAAAGGTATCATTTAATGATAATGATGCTGATGGCACAGCTTACTCACTTGATAAAGATTGGGGTTTTAACGCTGGCTTTAGTTACAGCTTTTAAATTATATTAATCATAATTAACATATTAAAAGCGCAGCTAAATGCTGCGCTTTTTTTGTGCCGTTTTACATATTGCGTGTAATATTATTATATGGAACCGGAAAAATCTATTGTAAAGGAGTTTTTAAATGGGGGTTGGCTGGTTCCACTAGTGGGTGCGGCGGCTATGTTCGCTAGACTTTTATCAGCGAATAATGAATTATCCTGTAAACAACAACTTAAAAGAGTCTTAACTGCTGCCTTAGCAGCTGGTATAGCTTGGTTTGTTTTAGAACAAACAGATGTATCATCTCTCACAAAAGCCATAATTTATGGTATAATAGGTGTTGTAAGTCCAGAAGTAATAGGCGGGATTGTTCGTTTAGGGCAAAAGTTTGAGAAGAACCCAGAAAAATTTATTAAAAAATGAGACCAAAATTTTTAGTATATTGTCTAGCTGCTATATGTCTTGTTTTTGGTTGGAAAGGCTTAAATTTGACAAAAGATATAGAGTCAACTTTACAAGAGAACGCTAGACAAGCCGAATCATCAATCATGGAAATAGGAATGTGTTTTGATTGGTATGGCGTAATCATTGTAGATTCAGTTGTAAAAACCTCTAATGGAGTGATCTCAACTGATCAAATGATAGAAACTTTACAGGAAGAAAGGGCAGCCAAGAATGAATACTTGGCTGGATATAAAAAGGATATAACCGTAGATGAAATACCATATGCTGATTTTGTCTTTTCTCAAGACGAGAAAATAAAAATTTATGTTGATCGGTTAATCAAATGGGCAAAGGAAGATGATCTAAAAAGCATAAGAAGTTCTATACCTATTATGTATGAGATGACAGATCCTACTATTGAAGCCATAAATAATATTATGGATACAAAAATGTATTATAATGAGAAGCAATCGGGATTACTATACATAAAGATAGAAAACTTTATGAACTTTATGATCTTAGCTGTTGTTTTATCTATTGTAATGTCCATTTGTGCTTCATTTAGTAAAAGATGTCATTAAATCATGGGCAAGAATTTTTTAAGAGTCGAGAATTTAGATGTAGAATCAAATATTTCCGGTGTTAATTACGGAGTATCTAATACATCGAATGGTGGCAACTTAGACCTTAACGCCACTGACGGGTCTTCAGCCTATGAAGCTGGCAGTGATTCAAATAAAAGGGGTTTTCAAAACCTTTATAATGCAGCTGGGGATTCGGTCAGAGTTAACTTTTCAGTTGACAGTAATGATCAAGGTCAATATACACTTAGAGATTTTGCTGGTGCTGTAGGTATACAAGCTTCATTAAGCGCTGCTCGCGAAGCAGCGTTCAGGATGCAAAGAGCTGGTAGTGAAAAATTAAATTTAACTACAGCAATAAATCAACAAAGCTATCTTGATTTACCTAAGATAGCTTTTGGAACCTCCACCCCCCAAACAAACGCACCTTTTGAGATTGATTATGTCAAGTCAAGTATCTCTGCGCCCGGTTCTGTAATTTATTCAACTGGATGTGTTATAGCTGGTGGTTCTGGTCACACAATATCTGGTAACTATAACGTCATAGCTGGTGGTATTTTAAATAGTATTTCTGGAGGTGATTTTAATTTTGTCGGAGGTGGATCAGGCGTAAATATTGTTAGCGGCAATTTTTCCAGTATTGTTGGCGGCGAAGATAATGATATTACTCTCTCTGATCATGCTTTTGTTGGAGGTGGTTTTAATATAGATGTTAGTGGGTCGAAATTTTCGTCGTCCATAGGCGGGAAGAATAATGATATTACTAGTGGTATTTTTTCTTTTATTGGTGGTGGTTCTGATAACAGCATCAACAGAGCGCAACAAGCTTTTATAGGCTGTGGCAATAGCAATGAAATTGGATCAGGGGCTGCTGGAGCTACTATAGCAGGTGGCAGCTTTAATAAAATAGGAGCTAATGATGAGGGCAGAAACTCCCAAAGTGCTATTTTAGCAGGTAGGGCTAATAAAATTTCTGGTTTATATAATGTTATTGGTGGAGGAATTACTAATATTACCTCTGGAGAAGCTAATAGTATTTTAGGTGGATTTAATAATATAGTAGAGGGTAAGTATAATAGTATAGTTGGAGGGCTTAGAAACTTTATTTCTGGTAATCCGACCACCTTAGCCAGCCCCAAGAGGCATCTTTACCCAAGTGGCTCTTTTATAGGAGGTGGTAAACACAATAAAATAACTGGTTCATATAGTGCAATCATAGCTGGTAGTGGTTCTGAAATCCGCTCTGATTACTCTGTTATCATTGGTAGAACAGGTTTTATCCCGCAAAGCCATGTCGGAGCTGCGATTTTCACAGATGGGAACGCTAGGAAAGCGCAATCAAGTGGGGCGCATACAGCTCTTTTTGATTATGCAGGTGGTGTTTTTGTTGCTAATTCAGGTGATCTTAGCACTATTTTGACATTAGGTGGTGGTATAAGAGGAACTGGTGCTGATGGTCGTATAACTTTAGGAAGTGTTCCATATTTGTTGTCTGGTGATTTTAATGGTGAAAGCTCTAACACATTCTTAAACGCAGCATCTTTTAATACTAGCAACGGAGTTTTAACACTTACAAAAAATGATTCGTCTACTGTTACAACAGATCTTGATGGCAGATTCGCTCTCTCTAGCAGCTTAGGCACAGCAGCTTCCTTAGACGTTGGGATCAGCGAAAATAATGTATTACAAGTTGATGCGACCGTTGTTGATGACGATTTCCTTAGAATCAATGGAACTAAAGTCGAGGGTAGATCTGCCTCTGAAGTTCTATCAGATATTGGAGCGCAAGCCTCTCTTACGTTTGGTATATCTAATACTAATGCTGTAAAGATAGACAGCGCAAGTGTTGCTGATGATGAGTTTGCTAGATTCACAGCTAATGGTTTAGAAAGTCGCTCTGCTAGTGAAGTTCGTAGTGATTTATCTTTGGGATCATTAGCGACTTTAAGTGCTGTTGATGCAGACAGCGTTACTGTTACTAACTTAGAAAAAGATAATTTAAAAGCTAGTTTCTTAGTTATTGAATCAGAAGGCATAGCATCAAATGATAATGATGATACGATACCAACTTCAGCTGCTGTAAAAGATTACGTTGATAATAATGTAATCGCAGACACCAACACATTTGTAAACTCAGCTTCATTTAATACCAGTAATGGTGTGTTGACACTAACTCGTAATGACGCCGGGACAACAACTGTTGATTTAGACGGAAGATTTAAAACTGGAATCAACGCAACTGATGTCACGGGAGCTTTAGGATTCAATCCGGTTAGTCCAGCTTCTACAGGAGCGTTTCTTGATAATGGGGACTTGGGGACACATGGCGGTGCTGTTCTTCAAGTTAGTTCCGATGGGGCTAATGATAATGAATTTTTAAAACTTGACGGTGCCGGTTTAGTTATATCACGATCTGCTTCTGAGGTTCTTAGTGATATTGGTGCGATCACTGGTATAAACGCAACTGATGTTACAGGAGCGTTAGGGTTTAATCCTCTCTCAGCTGAGTCTGATACACTTGCCACTATCACCGCTCGCGGTAACACCACCACAGATCCTATAATAACAAGTCAACATGTATCAGGTTCTACAGGATTGTTTGGAGATGTCTTAGCGAAGGGGGACTTTGGCACACATGGATGGGAAGGAGATCCTAACACCCATATGAAGGGTTTTGGTGATCGTATTATCTTTACAGTTGGAGG
>CEUT01011612.1_pt1 | contig 26006 bp, 35 predicted proteins | sample 531401 | NCBI WGS metagenome assembly CEUT01 (sample SAMEA2622821, study PRJEB7988) | marine metagenome | biome: marine biome (ENVO:00000447); feature: surface water layer (ENVO:00002042); material: "saline water (ENVO:00002010), including plankton (ENVO:xxxxxxxx)" | depth 5 m | reverse complement strand
AAACAATGGCTTACCTCTGGCGATGACAAAGTGCGCGACACACACAGGGAGCTCAACCGGCAGATCGTTGGGGTTAATGAGGATTTCGTGATCCCTTCAACAGGTGAGGCGGCCCCATCTCCGGCAGAGTTCAGCAATCCCGCTGAGTCGATAAACTGCCGATGTACGATTATACCGGTAATTGATTAAAAATATTTTGCTTCTTGGTGAAAATAATTCTTGACTTATGTTGTTAAGTCAGGTAAGTTAATAACATAACAACAAAACAAAGGAGCACAACAATGACGTACAAAAATAATCAGCACTATACACATAAAGAGTCAATAAAAGAAATTAATCATATTATTGAAAATGTGGCAAGATCTGGAGAGGTGTACATTTTCACAAATTTAGAGGGTAAAAACGGAGGATCGTTTACTATCACCATCAAAGAGTCAAAATATAGTGGATGGCAGATCCACAGTCAGGAAAATAAAGGAGCAAAATAATGGGCACTCTCATCTTTATCGCCGTCAATGTAGTCAAGCCGGCACTTCTCACACTCACGATTACTGCAACACTCGCTGCCGCAATCATCATCACAAAAGGAGCACAACCATGAAAACCATTATCGTAATTACATATCAATCCTGAACGTAGACCAAAAACAAGAGAGCAATGATTAGGGTGGCCATAACAAGGTCAATCATTTTCGTTTAAAAAATAGATCCGTACAACTTTCAAGGGCTTCTTCTGTGAGGCCCTTGCATGCGTCTTGAATCTCTTTTGTATTGGCAATATTGGCGATCTCGCTGCAATCCTGCTGTGATGTTGCGGCGTCGATTCCTCTCTGTTGCATTCTGCAAAACATCTCACGACAGAGGAGAGAGTCTTTCTCTTTGATGAACTCCTTTGAGCACGGCTCAACAAGGAGATCCAGATCGATGAGCTCCTTCTGTACTTCGGTTTGGCCCTTGGCGACCTCATCCCCGCCGACGGCGATAACAACCGGATCGGGCTTTGGTTTTGGCCTCGTCGCCTGCTGGATGCCTACTGTGCCACCGATGCCGACGACCAGACCAACGACGGCCGCGATAATTATACTTGTCATACTCACCTCTTTTTAGGATAGAAGACAATATAACAAATAATTTATAATACTTCTGATTCTTGCAATTCTTGCAATTCTTATATTGCTTGCAATTGTTACAATTTAGCTGTATATAGTATGAAGTGAGGTAGATATGGAGATTCGTAGTCTTGACGCTGAGATCGTCACCCGTGCGGCCAAAAAGGGAGAGCGTGAGATCGTCTCTTTCGTCGCCAGCACCGCAAGCCCCGATCGATATGGAGACGTCATAAATCAACGAGGATGGTCGCTTGCAAAATTTCAAAGAAATCCCGTGATTTTGTTGAACCACAACGCAAATCAGCTCCCCATCGGACGCGGTGATGTTGAGATCGTGGACGGCAAATTGATGGTTGATGTTGAGTTCGATATGGGCGATCCAGTTGCCGCAGAAGTTGCCCGCAAAACCAAAGCCGGATTTATGTCGGCGGTATCCGTGGGGTTCAATGCAATAGAGAGCACACCCCGATCCTCACTGAGCAAAGACAACCCATATTATGCAAAGAGCGGATACTTCTTTGATAAAGCCGAACTTCTGGAGATTTCGATCGTGACCATTCCCGCAAACGGCGAGGCTGTTGCGGCTAAGTCTTTAGATTTTAATCTTGAATTAATTATTAAAGACAAAGTGAAATCTTATATTAGCACCATAATTGCAGACTATACAAAACAAGAAATCACGCGACAATTTATTGATGTTGATGCTCCTGAGGGGCATCACTGGATGGATTATAAGGACGGGCCGGTTTTGATGGCAGGAGACGACATCGATCACGATGGCGCCTCGTCATCGTTTAGGTTTGAGCTTATAGAAGAGCATGATCCTAGTCGATTAAAAAATCAAGAAGATAAAGAAGAGATCGAAGAGATGCAAGAGCAGATCGACGAAGAGATCGAAATGGAAGCCGAAGAACAAGAGACTTACGGATACGACGACGAGGACAGCGACGAGGATAAGGAAAAGAACTTTTTAACCAACCAAGAGCGCGATCTTTTTGCGCTCATTACTACTAACGGAGAATAATAGCGATGAGTGATACTAATGACCGCGCTATGGTAGAAGAGGCCAAGGGTATCCTTGAAGGCATCCGAAACCATCAAAAAACATCGGCTGAGAAACTAACTCAGTTTGAAAAACAAGTAGACGACCTGAAGAAAGCGCAACGCTTGATCCAAGAGTCACAAACCCATATCCGAGACATGGAGCATCTTGACCAAGGTGATCGCGCTCTTCAGCAGTTCGTTGAGACTGATGGCGTGCGTTGGACCTCTAAAAGTGTTGATGTTGCGGTAACCGGACGCGGCACAATCAAGACCGAAGTTGAGGGACTTCTGGATAGCAAAGAGCCCGTTAATCAATGGCATGCCGACCTGATCAAAATGAATCGTGATCGTGCCTTCACTCGTTTGTTGATGGGAAGCCCTCACACGCCAAAGAGCGATCTCAAAGTTTGGAAGCATTTGCAAAAAGCTCCTCGCTTTATGAAGCCCGCTATAAACAAGGCTTTCACAGATTCCGCCGGAGTCGGTGGCGACTGGATTCCTGATCAATTTGCTGCGGATCTCTATTACAATCTTGAGGATCAAATTCAACTTCCTCGAGTTGTAGCCGATAATCTTGAGCGTCAATTTGTAGATCGACAAACCATCTTAGTCCCTCGGCTTGATCGCGGCGGGCGTCCTTATATTAAAGGAAGAGTCGTCAGTGACAATCCGGCTCAGTTTCAAGCGAGCACTCCCGCAACAAGCACAAAAACCATCTCAATGGCGGGCCTTGCTTGTCGCTATGTTATTGATGATCAGGCCGCAGAAGATTCGGCGGTATTGGCAATCCCTCAACTTCAAAAGCAGATCGTAATGGATTTGAACGACGCGATGGAGGATGCGATCATTAATGGTGATACAGCAGCCACGCATCAGGATGATATCGCGAACTGGGATATCCGCGGACGATGGGGATCTGGATCTCCCGCTCTCGGTGGGTCAAGCGATCATCGTCGCGCCTTTATTGGTCTACGTGCCGCAGCATTCGATCGCTCTTGTACAAGTGACGCAAACAGTCCAAGTCCCTACGCATTTAGCGACTTTCTGACCGCGCAATCTCAACTTGGGGAGATTGGCCTTATGGGTTTGATGGCTATCGTTTCGCCTGAAATGATGGTTGCAAATCTTCTCTCAATGTCAGAAGTAAAAACCCTTGACGTGTTCGGGCCTTCCGCGACAATATTGACCGGACAACTTGCCAGCATCGCCGGCGTGCCAATCGTTATGAGTCGGTTTATGGGTGCGGATCTTAATGCTTCGGGCCTATATGATAACGTTACAAAAACCAAAACAGGTATGCTCCTTGTTCATCGCCAGTCTTGGCGAATCTTTGAGCGTCGCGGCATCCTTGTAGAATCACAACGCAAGATCGATGTCGGTGCGACTGAGCTGGTTTGTACCAGAAGAGCCACTCTTGATACCCTTGATTTGGATACGACAAAGAACGTCTGCTTCCAATTTGATCTTGACATCGCATAATCGGAGATTTTAAAAATGGATTATAGATTACACATACCCGCAGTCAAAAGCTCGGCTTTAACAGCTACAACCGTCCTCGCGTCTATACCTTGCGATCGCTTGGCGAGACTGAAAAAAGTTATAATTTCATCACGTGGCGGGATTACCCATGACGGAACAAATTATAGCCAAATCGCCGTAAAGAACGGATCAACCACTTTAGCGGTTCGTTTGTTCAATGCGCAATCGCTCGCGGCATTGACGCCGGAAGAGTTGCCCGTTTCAAACGGTGATGTTTCATCAAGCACATGCCTCAAAGTCGAATATGATTTTTCAGCAAGCGGTCTTGCTGTAGATTGCGATTTGATTTTAGTATTTGAGTTAGCTCGAGAGTATTAATTATGGCAATGGTATCCGCGGCAACATTGAAGACATATCTACCAGAAATCACCGGCTCTTTGGCCGATAGTGATTTGAGTGATCTTCTTGAGCGTGTTGAGTGTGCTACGGCTCGTTATTTCGGATGGGTAAAACCAGACGGAGCAAACGATCCGCAGCTCCTCGCGGCGACCTATACTTTTTATCTTAACGGGCCGACGTTCGGGAATCCCTCTGTTTTACAGATCCCGATCCGGCCCGTTAATTCTATCACCTCAATCCACAGCGATCCCAATCGGCAATATACCGACGACACACAGGTATCGAGTGATGATTTTGATCTTGATTCACTTTTGGGTCAGGCGATTTTAGATCCAGTAAATGCGACCGATTCTTTTGAGTACGCATTTCGAGCGATCAAAGTTGTTGCAAACTGTGGTTATACAACATTGCCCGCAGATCTGGAGCATGCGATCTGTGTTTGGGCTAGTCAGCTCCACCGAAACAAAGCGACGCAAGGAAAGGAATCAATTACACAACGGGCCGCGACCGTGAGCATCTCACCGAAAAGCATGCCGCCCGAAGTCAAGGAGTATCTCGCTCCATTTCGCGAATCTCGTCAAATACTGTGAGTCTGTGATGGGTAAACAGTTAACATTTGATGATTTTATGAACCGAATGGACAAAGCGGACAAGAAGCTCTTGAAGAATCTAAGAAAAAGACTCATGGTTATCGCTCTCAAAAGCGAGAGAGAGGCCAAGATAAACGCCACCGATTTTCCGCAAGTTAGAACCGGACGCCTTCGCTCTTCTATTACCGCGATTGTAGACGCAGAGGGCGGCAGGATGCGCGCTCTGCTTCGCGCTGGGGGCAACAGCGGCGGGGATCCGGTAAACTATGCGAGATACGTCGAATTCGGGACTCGCAAGATGTCGCCTCGGCTGTTTATGGGTAGGGCAGTCGATACAGTTTCAAAGACGATCCCCAAAGATTTAAGAGAGGTGCTCTCTATGTCTCTTGAGGCGTCATAATGGCAGACTCAAAAATAAGACAGATCGCGAACGCAATCAAAACAAAGATACAGCTGTCAGAGGGCGGGGCGTACTCTAGTCAAACCCTTGCAAATGCCATCGTTATCGGTGCGGTTATAGAGCCGCCTTTTGTTCCCTATGCGAGTATCGTGTTTGCGCAATCCTCCTCTGATTTTGGTCAAACGCTGGGACGGTATCGAATCACCGCAACATTTGAAATATATCTTTTTATTGGCGGCACTTCTGTATCAGATAGGACGCTTAACGCGATGGATCTTGCGGCCGATGTTATTGACGCATTGACCGCAGATCGTCAACTAGGCATCCCCTCTGTTGTTGATGACATAAAATGTGCGTTTACCGCAGAAGATGGCGATCGATATGGGATTGAGGGAATCGGGATCGGTTATGTTCAAATAGAGGTATACTATCAAACGGATACAGGATCATGACTTGGTACGATAGCGATTTTAAACAACGACAGCCGATTGCTTTGGATGCCCTCACCGGCGATGGTAGTGTGCAGACAAAAGAGCTGCAATTTACCGTTCCGTCCGAGTGGGATCTGTTCTGGAATAACATACGATCCGACATGTTCGATGTTGTGCCGGTCGATGTGAATGGGGATCTTTTGCCATTCAAAAGATCGTCAGAGAACTTCTCAACGAGAACCTTGACCATTCAAGTACAAGCGCATGATTGCAAAACGCAAGCAATCAATTTTATATATTTGTATTTTCAAAACGCAAGCGCATCAAACCTTGCTACGAGCTTTAGCGTAACAAGCCCGATCACGGGATACATTGACCTGTCACGCGCGGGCGGTTTTGTAGTGAAGAACGGACTAAATCAGCCCGCAACGCAGATGCCAATTAAGTCGTTTATGAAGAGCACCGATGATGTGATCGATGTTTACTTTTCTACGGCGGGACTCTTTCGCAAAATGGCATCTCCGTACAATAGTCGCCTCGGATATGAGGGCATCTCTTATGTTTCCGTTCAGAGCCTAGACAATACCGGAACGGACAGCAGCGCGAGATATGACGAGGATAAAACAAGATTCATAAACGGATATGTAAAAGCACGCACGAAAGCAGGATCTGATGGTACTGACTATGCTTTTATGGTGACCGTAGCAACATCAATCGGACAGGTAATTGACATTAGATGTCTCATACAGGTCCGCAACCAATTACCAGAATAATAACGGAGAAAAACAATGCCTTTAGTGTTTGGACGATCTGCTTTTATAGCACTTAATGAAGAAAGCACCTACGGAACCGCAAACGGATCGCCCTTCGGTGTCAATAACAGAGTTTTCTCTGTATCAATGGCAAGAAGTCAAGAGCGGGAGCGAACAACGCACCTTTCTCAGTCTGCGGCGGCGTTTGCGGTCAATACTTTTGACGGATTTGAGATTGCGGGCGGGAGCATTGAGACCCCTCTAACATACAAGGGTCTCGGAATGCTGATCAAGGCGTCTCTCGGCTCTGCGGCTAGTACAGGATCAGGGCCATATACGCACACATATACCGCATCCGCGACGCTTCCGAGTCTAACCATAGCCGTACAGCGCGGAACCGGACAGAGCGAGCAATTTGAAGGCTGTATGGTGTCGAATATGACCATCTCATGCGAGGCCGGAGAAGAAGCGCGGGCAAGTTTTGAAATCATTGCAGAAACCGCAACGGCCAGAGCGGCAAGCATTGCGCCGGCGGGATTCGGAAACGGAGCGCAGGTGTTCCATTTTCAAAGCACAGCGGCGGGTCTTTCTTATTCTGGAAGCAATTTCAAAATGCGATCTTTTGAACTGTCCTTAGATAACAAATTGGAGCGCGTTAATTATCTCGGATCAAAGGTAACCTCGCAGCCGCAAATCTCCGACGTGAGAGAAGTCACCCTGACCGCCACATTTGATTTGGAGAATGATGTTCTTTACAATGCGCAACTTAACGGTACAGTAGGTGATGTTGTTGTAACGTTTACCGGCGGTGCTGACAGTTTTAAAATCACGGTAAAAGACGCACAGATCACAAGTTACGACGATGCGGTTAATTCTTTTGGAAGAATCGAACGTACAGCGACATTCTTTGGACTGTCCGATAGTACAGCCGAGGCCATAGAGATTGAGATCATAAACGACGCAAGTAGCGCAGTTTCAAACTAACCAACAACATAGAGAGAGGTGAGCGATGGGTGGAGACATCCTCAAGGAGATCGCAGAAGCCGCAAAATTTACCATGCAAATTTTTGACGGTGCATTAACAATTGAGGGGCGCATTTTGTCCCCATCCGAAGTAGAGGCCGCAGGTCTTGCGAGTGCGCTTTTGGCGTCCCAAGTAATCAAGGGAAGGAGTCAAGAGCAACTTGAGCAGCTTAAAGAGATGAGCGAGAAGGCGCAGGATGGAGAGACGGATCAGCTCGAGGCGATTCTTGAGATGGCCAACACAATCCGGCCGCAAATGCTCGAGGAGATGGCAGAGAAGGAAGACCGCCTGATCATAAAGTGTATCAAAAGATGCAGCAAGGACGGCGCAAAATGGGAGCATCTCTTTTTAGTAGACACTATTGAGAAGCAAGACGCCCGTCAAAATCGTCTATGGATCGGGATGCTCTGGCCGGAAGACCGCAAAAAGATTCTTGATCGTGCCATGAAGGGGCACAAGGAGGCAGCCGATCGGCTAAAATCCTTTCGTGGGAGATGAGAATTTGGTTCATTTGTACGACATAATAGGCCGCACATATGGCAAACTCCCCAGCGAGGTCGCCGATCTTCCGTGGTCGGATTTGATGATATGCTTTAAATGCGTACATGCTAGATCCGATCGTGTGAAAGAAATCCTCAGACGAGGCAAGAGAAAAAAGAATATGGTATTCCCAAACATTAGCCTCTTAGACATAGCGGATCTATTATGAGTACTACAGTCGAATACAAGATACTCGTTGAGGTTTTGAGTGCTGTCAAAGACCTAAAGAAGGTTACTCAAGAGACAAAGAAAACCGGCTCGGAACTAGACAAGACCAACAAGAGCGGACTGAGAATGGCGGCGGATCTTGGCTCCGCTTTCACCGGTTTAAAGAATGCGGCGAGCACGGTTGCAAATGCCTTTAAACAAATAGCAGGAACGGCATCAGCAGCCGCACAGGGAGCATTTGAACTAACTCGATCAGTCGTTGATCAAATAAATGATCTGAATGATCTCTCTGTTGTGTCGGGCGTATCGGCGCAAAACATTGAAGCTTTAAAGCTTGCATTCGTGAGTTCTGGTCAGGCTGGATCTAACGCAAACATTGCCCTTAAGTCATTCCCTAGGGTACTTAATGAATTATCAAACAATAGCTCAAGGACATCAAAATTATTTAAGGCTTTAAAGATCTCTTTTAGAGATGCAAACGACCAACTTAAAGACGGCGATACAATATTTAAGAATACAATTCAGGCCTTGCAGGGCATTGAAGATAAAACCTTGCGAGCACGAGCCGCACAGGAGATTTTTAAAAGAAGTGGTGCCGCTGTCGTTCAGGCTCTTGGGGCGGGCGCGTTCAATGAGATGGCAGATGCGGCCGATCGTCTTGGTACAAAGTTATCGCCGGACGCTAGCGAGAAGGCTGCTATTTTTCAGAAGAGGCTTGCTCTCATGGCCCTCATCACAACGCGGGTGAAACAGACCCTCGTTGAGGCGACTGGAGGTGTGGAGTTTTTTGATAGTGCTTTAGTCAATACGATTGCAGGCCTTAAAGCGTTTACTGTCGGAGTTAAGACAGGATCAAGTGGTCTTGGTACGTTTGCGCGAGGTGTTATTAGATTTGCAAATGTGGCAATTGGCGCGCTAATAGATGCCGTTGTGAGGGCTAATTTCTTTTTGTTTGACTTGGTTCAAAGGGGCATAAATGGCTTTGTCGGTGGCTTAAACAGAGTATCAAAAGCCATAACAGGAAAAGCTCTTGTTGATATGAGTTCTTTCAAGAAAACACTTGGCGAATTTACTATTGAACAATTGGGTCTTACAGAGGCCGCCGCCAAAGTTCAAGAGGCTTTCAAGGGCGAGGTTAAAGCATTAAACGCTTCGACCGACGGAAAAGAAGCGGACAAAAAGTCTACAAGTACCCTCACCAGCGAGATGAAAGAGCTATCAAATGCTCTTGATTCTATTTTTAACAAGCAGGACAAGACCACCAAGGAAACCAAGAAAGGCACCAAGGCGACCAACGACGCCAAGAAAGCAGAGAAGGCGCGAGCGAGTGGCATGCGGGGTTTTGGTCGTGCTTTTGGATCTGCTTTAAAAGCTCAAACCGAAGCATTCAAACAAGCGGAAGAGATTAGCAAATCCGCAACGAGTGATATAATCTCAAACCTTCAAAAGATAAACGACTTAGAGTCTGAAAGACTATCGAATCTTTTAAAGATTGAAAAGACGACCGGAGTAAGTCAAGAGGCAATTCGTGAGCAGGTAAAAGCACGAGCGCAAAGAGATCGTATTGTTGAAGGTGTCGGTGTTGGCACCCGCGCTGTCGGTGCTCTTGGGGATCCCTCCTCTCTTATTGATGTTGCGGGATCTTTGGCTGGTCCGATAGGATCGGCGGTTGCCGGTGCTGTTAATGCCCTTTCTGCTTTGGGTCAAAAAGACCCCGCCGAACTCAAGGCGGAGTTTGAGGCGACCTTTCAAGGTATCGCGAAGGGGCTTAATGTTGCGATTCCTCTAATTTTTGAGATGCTCCCGCCGATCTTATTTCAGGCCGCAGGGATGATCATTGACGCGATTATACAGCTACCCTTTCAAATAATCGCAGGCATAGCAAGCGGATTCCGAGATGCCATAACAGGCCTTATCAAGTTCTTTGAGGGCGGATTCTTTGAGGGGCTCGGAAACTTCTTCTCAACTCTGTTTGAAAATCTTATGGGTCTAATCACATCTCCTTTTGAGGCGGCTTTTGGTGGTGGCTTTCTTGGTGGCGGTCGCATGCTATCGGGTCAAGGTGGGCTGAGATTCACTGGAAAAGATCAGGGCCTGGCTCTTTTACATCCTGGGGAAACTGTCGTGCCCAGATCCGGACAGGTATCATCAACGGTAGCGCAAGACATTCAAGCGCAAGCCGGCGGCGGTTCGATTGTCATAAACATAAACAGCGCAATAACAGAGAGATCTGCTATCGATGCTTTGGTGCGCAAAATAGAGGATCGCTTTGGCTCATTCGGCCAAAGTACATCGCCTCTGTTTGGGGGTCTATGATGGGTAATGCAAAGTTTTGGTTTCATCCGCATCCGGCCAAAAGTGCCAATAGTGGGCAACTTATAAGTATTGATATGGGCGAGGCTCTTGGCGAGCTTTCTAGCTCCATATTTCACGATGTTGTTGATGGGATCGGGTATAGCGGTGGAGTTCGTCGCAGCGTTGCGAGAGGCGGCGAGATTGTAACCATTCAGCGCGATAGAATGAGACTCTCCGAAGATTTGGCGCATCAGTTCGACGCTCTCCAGAACCAACTTGATCGGGGCTTCTCGGTTTCGTTTTCTGCGGATGCGGATAAATGTTGGTCGGGATTTTGCGCAAGATCTCCAGAGCAGGGCGATCGAATTATCAGCGTAAACAGCGACACTTTTCGAAACATGACCGGAAACACCTACACGCCAGTAGGAGGCGATTATCTGGTCTTGGAAACCGGATCGCCTAAATATGTTCGAGAAACCGTCAAGGTTCGAAGCAGTTCAACAACCGTCACAACGGGCGGATCGATTGATATAAATTATGGAGGCTATACCGATAAGGTTGTTTTTAGCTATGCAAATAGACCGGCTTTTTTGCGCTGGTATCGGTGGTGGCCGGTTCTAAAGCGGGCACAATCAGAGGTCGGCAAACCTATAATTACAAATGAGGGCGGCCGTCTTTGGTCGCTCAATGTTACGCTTTTCGTTGATTATGCAACCCTCTTTGCAAACTACAACGGCGAGGAGTTCGGAGGAGATGAGACGCCTCTGATCGGCGACTCGAGCACAGAGGACAACAACACCGAAGGACAAAGAACGGTTGACGGTAACGGCCTCAAAACGTATGAGGACGATGATGGTGGAAGCATGCAGGGCTTTGAAGTCGATGCGGAGTTCTCTGGCGATTTCAGAGAAATGCCATGACGTGGAGTAGTGGATTTGTCGATTCTCTCAGGCTTCCAAGCATAACGCCGATTTATCGTTTACAGTTCTGGAAGCCTCACCCGACGAGATCGGTCGGAAGCGCGCAATCTTGGGTAATCCGGTCCGATGATAAGAGGCTACGCATATCAACCGGAGGCGTCAGAATTCAGGGAACGGCAGTTATTCCGTCAAGGTGGTCCGTTTCGTTTGGAGGGTTTGAGGTTTCACTGACGGGCGATATATCTCGATTGGATCCGTACGTTATGCGCGGGTCTTTTGCGTTTATAGAATGCGCATTTGCAGGGAGAACCGGATTCGAAATAATCGCAATGGGTCAGCTAATGCAAATATCTGGGACTCGTGGAAATTACACAATGGTATTTAGAGATCTCCTGAGTGCATTGCAATCAAGAAACGACAACCGGATCGGGACGCTTCCAGATCTAATTAAATACCAAGAATTCTTTTTTAGCACATATAAAACCACTACAACAACGAGCGCATGGAATGTTGGAAGCGCAACGATGAACGTCAGCACCTCAACAATTTTTGAAAAAGCTCAGGGAAAAGACGGGACAATTTTCTGCACACCCTCAAGCGGTGGCGATCCGTTTTATCTTAATTGGTCATCAGCTCCCACAACAACAACTCTCACAATAAGCAGTCCCTCATCAGCTGCGCACCCCTCAACGACCTCCGCTTCTACGCTGCCGACTGGTTCAACAATACAAAATACGGTCCGTTTACCATTTCCTCCATACTCTCTTTTGGGGCAACTGCTAACGTCTACCGGAACAGGGACGAATGGACCGCGCGATAGCTTGCCGTTTGACTGGTCGAGCGGTTTGCAACTTCCGGCGGCCCTATACGATGACGCAGATGCGCAGACGACAGCGGCATATCTTGACTCAAGGCCGACAGGTATATACTCATGGGATCTCGTATACAAAGAGCCCTTAAGCAATGGCCTAAGAGGTATCATGGATCAGGTTTCAAAAACGGGACAGTGGCCGGTTTTCCGTCAAAACTCTTTTAGTTGGCGCGGATGCTATGATCCAACAGGTCGCAGATCTTCGACGCCGCAAGTCGTTCGGAAAATAACAGATTTTGACATCATATCGATCGATCAGCATCTCATGTATGATCCTTCTTTGGCTGCGGTATATGGTAGATCAAGAATAAAGTATAGCTCGAGTGCGACATTTGGCGTCAGTACAAACCCAACAAACACCCTACCTGCTGAGTTGCAAATTGAGCGGGATAATTCTGCAATATACGACCCTTCATTTGACGAAAGAAATATGGCTCAGGGCGATATTTCTAGGATGCGCGTTTGGGATATGTACCCGTGGCAGCGTTTGACGTTGAGATTAAATCTATCTTTTGCTGTTCTGGTTGCGGGTGATTTGGTTGAAATTACATCCGCATATATTAGCGCGCCTGATTCGGATTTTAAGAAGACATTTAAAGGTCGAAGGGGTATGGTGCTCTCTTCCGAGTACAACATAAACGAGCAATTTTGTGTTATAGTTATAGGCATAACACCGCACAACGGGCCGATATAGATGGAGATAAAAACCTTTGATTTGGGCGATACGCCGCCACTTTTACGAAGATGTAAGGATCTGGGATACGCTATTTTTTTAAAGCACAATTACGATCTCAACCTTGTCGCCTGTCGTTCTCCGTCTCGGGAGAGCGGAAAGTTTGACGATGTGTTTCACGTGATTTATCGAATGGGAGATCGATATATACAAGAGAGCTACCCATGCACAACAGACGCGGGCCTGTACTGGATGCGCAACCCTTCTCGAGTTGAGGGCACAGCAATCCTCGTTGCGGGACAGTATCGCAATGTATACAAACTTGATTTACACGCCGGAAAATACTTGGCTTTGTGTCAAAGAAATGGGCCGGTTCGTGTATATCGAGACAACAACAGAGATCACATTTTAGATCACGATCCTGAAACAATACAAGAGGGCTATTTTGGGATCAATATTCACAGAGCGGCAAGATCTTCCGTAGTGGAGGACGTGGGTAAATATTCGGCGGGTTGCATGGTGATCCAGGAGCCGGACGACTTCGATCGACTGATTGCCCTTGCAAAAAAACAACGCGACCAATTGGGATTCCATACATTTAGTTTAACGTTACTAGAGGATTAAAATGGACCCTTCAACAATGCACGAGGTTTGGTTGAATCTCGCAACCAACTCCCCTTTTTTGGCCTTTTTGGTTTATAATTGGTATCAAATGAGCAAGAGAAACGAAGAATATCGCCTTGAAATGAAAGCAGATCGCGACGAGTATGAACGCAAAAGAGAGGATGGCATAGAGAAGATTCGACAGAGATATATGCAGGTCATCGAAGAGCTAAAGAGTGAGCGATCGAACGGTATCGAAGAGCGTCTTAATGGGCTAGAGAAGGGCATAAAGAAGCTCTTTCACTTGATTGATAAATTAAAAGAAGAGATCAACGAGCTTAAGCTTAAGGATAAGGTTAGGAATCTTCGTGATGTATGATATGCTTTTTTTGTGGCGGTAGCGTATCGCCACGGATGAGAATGTGTTTAGGGTCGTCTTGTTTTGAGGCGGCTCTTTTCGTTTTTGGTCAATAAAAAACCCCGCCGAATCAGCGGGGCAAAAACCCAAGGAGTGGTTTTTTATGGTTGGATTAAGTGAAATACTTAATTACAACGGCGTCATTTTGTACAAGATTAGCACCAAAGGAGATGCGACCGACTGATCCTGCTCCATTATTGGCGATTTCATACTCTGTATTGTTTGACGCAGAACCGGATCCGGTTGCGGTACAGTTCAGAGCGGCCAGACCGTTAATGAAAACCTCTGCAGAACTGAAGAAGTTTGAATCAAGCGCACGCGCAAGATCCAAGGTGCTTGTAGTGCCGTTTGCAATCTGGAACGCTTCTTGATAGAATCGCGCGCCGATCTTGCTGGCGACAACCGCATTAGAGGCAATTTTTGCACTCTCGACGGCGTTGCTTTGGAGCATGCTCGCAGCAATACCGAGAGCCTTGACGTTGATGCTATCACCAGTGATTTGAATAGAGGCATCATCAACGGAAACCGCAAGAGCAGAGCCGCCGCCACCACTCAAGCCAGATCCGGCAACAGATGTGGCAATCTTGGACTCGTCGACGCTGTTTGATGCGAGTTTCGCAAGAGTGACCTGAGCCGATCCAATTTTGGCGGTTACGATTGAGTTTGCAGCGAGCGCGCTTGAATCGACAACGCCAGCGGCAAACATGCCGGAATCTCCGATCGCACCGTCTGCAATGGCTGCGCCGGTTACGCTGTTAGATCCGAGCTCGGAACTTGTGATTGTTCCGACTTTGAGGCCGTTGCTATCAAGGGCGAGCGTGCTGCCGTTGATCTTTGCCATGAGGGCCTTTGTGGACCCGTCAAGCATGACACCGTTGCCGAGTTTAACCTGTAGCTCACCGCTTGAGAACTCAAGACCGGAAGAGCTGGAGAGATCAACGGCGATCTCATTTCCACTTTTAGCCAAACCATTTCCGGCGGTAACCTGAGAAAGTCCAGTAAATTGAGTCCAAACTTGGTTCGCGTTAAGGTCTGCAAGGGTTGCGGTTTGAACATATCCTTGATCTTGACTGGTTGCGCCGGCCTGAACGAATACCGCCGCACCACCTGAGAGCTCTTCGGCTGCGTTTGCATCCGAGGATCGTGTAAGAGCAGATCCAGCGGAGGAGAAGTCATAAATACCATTTTGAGATGCTGTAGACTGGTTTTTGACTAGAATTCTGTCATTTTCTGCAAGCGTGATGCCATCAATCGCAGAGGGTGCGCTTGAGATATCGATGTTTGCGGTGGTAGCGACTCGAACCGATTCCTTCCATCGAACGCCCTCGCTCACGCCGTCAACATAGCTTTTTGTAGCTACATCGCTGGAGTTTGTCGGGCTGGATGCTCTCAGCGTACCGCCGTTTGAAAAGTCGAACAACCCGTTAAGATTGATCTTTGCTGCGGTGATCACCGAATTAGCGAACATATCCGCATCACCGATCGCGCCGTCTGCGATAGCGGCGCCGGTTACACTATTGGCCGCAAGAGCCGAAGAAGTGACAACCGAGCTTGCAAAAAGGTTGCTATTGTCGATTGCTCCGGTCGCGAGTTGCGTACCGGAAATGCTGGCGGACTTTATCTGACCGCCTCTAATTTGAATTGACATGTTGGATCTCCTGTATGTCTATTTGTTTATGATGGTGTGACCTCGTATCTAACTTCGAGCACGTCTCCCAATAGAGGCGCCGTCGGTAGCGTAAAACCATTCAATCCAACCTGTCCTACTGTGTTTTGTCGTTGCCGCAATCCATTGAGATATACGATAATGGTATTTGCGTCGTAGTTTTGCGATGTTGCAAATTGGGTGCGGTTTCCGTCACAATTTGCCGTGAGATCCTCAAAGACAATTGTGATCGTGCTGCTCTCTTGACCCGTGCCGCCGGAGCGGTTGAATGCGTTTCCTATCGCCATAACTACCCTAATATCGGAATGTCAAACCGGCCGATACTATGTCAAGATTACCCGCATTTGTCTTGACATGCAAGTAGAGAATTTTATCATTTACGTCGCGAATAATTACATCAAGACGAATGAGTGCGGATCCCTTAGTGTCGTCGTTGAGCCCTGTTTGGATCGTTGTTTCCGTGGCCGTCAAAACAAAGTCATCGCCGAGAGGATCTCTTGATATGCAGCACGTCACGGCACTCGCTCCCGATATGTTTTGACATTGAATCTCTAGCATTGACGCGAGAATATTGATCTGTGATCTTGCGAACAGATCCATTTCAAGCGCGACCTTTTTGCTTAGGTCGTATCCGGTTGATATCGTGGTCGCGGTGTTCGTGTTGCTGAGTACGCTAAGATTTAAATTGGCCATGAAATACCCCAGAACATCACGAAAGCCCCCAAGATCGACAGATATGGGTTGGTTACACCTCGTAATTTAGCATATAACACGATCATTTGTACTTTAAGCGCGGTTTTTATGCTGTTCGGGTATAGGAGACGGAAAAGAGCGACCGTCATGATCGCATCTGCTTCAGCGCGATGTTTTTGACGAGGCCAACCAAGGAGCGCGCCGATCGACTCAAGAGAGTAGGATTTCATGTCATAGGGTCCGAATGCGGCAATCGCGAGCGCGATGGTGTCGATCCCTCTGCGCATGATTTTGAGATCGGTGCGTCCCGTTGTTTTAAAAAGAGCGAGGATGAAACCACGGTCAAAGGCCCAATTGTGCGCAACGGGTGTGCAATCCTTCATAAACTCGGCGATCTTTGGGGCGGCTTCGTCGGGCGTGAGTGCTCCGGCCCATCTTGCCGGAGAGTATCCATTTATTTGAATCGCTTGGCCGTCGGCTCTCTCCGGATGTAGTGGGCGAATCTTGATCACGAGCCTATCGATTTCTTTGAGGTTTCGATCAAGTTTGATTCCCGCAAAAGAAACGCACTCATGATAATAGGCCCTGAGGCCGGTTGTTTCGGTGTCTAAAACTACAAATTTCATTTTTTTGTTCCTTTTTTAAAAATTAATTGGACAGTCAAGAATGTATCCTATAAGGTGTTTATATCAAGTTAATAACTTACTTGATATAACAAAACAACCGGCCCGCCACTCCGGCGGGTCATCTTAAAGGAGCAAAACAATGAAACTAGAGCACGAATTAAAACCGATAGCGGCCCTCTGTGTAGCTTACAGTAAATCAAAAGAAGACATAATTGATTTATGGAATAGCGGCGAGATACTGGTCTTTGACAAGGAAGGCTTGAGTGTCTACTATGACGAGGTCTTTGAGGGATACACGGCGGCAAGCATTGCCCGAATTAGATGCGACGATCTGAGGGCTGGCAAGCTTGTTGAGATAGACAATATATTCTTTTATTGTGAATGGGTTTAAAACAAAGGAGCAAAACAATGAAAAAGGAACAATTTACACAAATAACTCTTGAGGATCTTCGTGGTCTTGGAACGCTGGACCGATCTGCAATACTCACGTATCTTGCAATGCGTATTTACGGCGGCAAAGATGGCCAGACGTGGGCCTCTCAGGAAAGAATCGGACAAGACACGGGCGTGAGTACTCCGAGCGTTAGGCGGTCATTTTCAAGGCTTCGGCAGGCGGGTTTGATTGTCGAAGATTCCAAACAATCGCGGGCGACCTCAACACACATCGTTAAGGATCTCTCTGTTCTTGACATATCAGATATGAGATCTGGACATATCAAATCTGAGATCCCCGACATATCAAATCCGATATCTGAGGATCTCATATCTGATATACAAATAGATAAAGAAAATATAAAGAACATAGAAACTAAGAATATAATTAATAAAACAGATCAGGAAGATGTAACAGGAGGGGAGGTGATTGATCTCGGCAATCGTTACAAAGATTTAATGTCATTTGAAGAAGTGCAAAAAATGAGTCTTGAGTTTTTGGAAACAAAAAAGGGGACCTCCAAGGAGGTCGCGATCGATGAGCTTGATCTTTTATTTGAAAAGTTGTGGAGTCGCCACAGCGTGGCGAAGGGCTGGATCGCAGAGCGAACACCGATAGAAGACTTTCAAAAGGTTAGAGTTGGATACACAAGAACACAGATCACGAAGGGATTGAAGTCGATCGATTATAAGATAAGCTCCAATCAGGTTGGATCCGGAAAATGGACCGGTCTCCGGTGGATTGATGGCATGAGAGTATGGTTTGGAAGACAGAGCGAAGTTTGGACCGAGAGAGAGCGGAAACAATACATGGACTGTATCCACGTCTCTCCGGCAGAGGTAGAACAACGAAAGCGCGAGATCATACAAGAGCGCGAGAACAGAAGAGAGGAGCGGGCCAAGAATCAAACCGACACGCGGGCGCGGTCTTTGTGGGCGCAGATGCTTCGGAAGTTTCCAGACTATCAGGATCGATACAATGCGATTTTGAAGGCGGGCATCTACAAAGACGATCTCTTAGTGAAGCAGATCAAAGAGGATCCCGAGCTTAAGGCCTTCTTTGTTATCGTTGCCACGCATATCGATCTCGCCTCGTTCGGTCTGATATAGGGGGCGTCATGGTTATCAAAATCGGCGATCGGGTGTTCGCAAAAACGCCCCTCATTCGATGCGCGATACTTGGAACGATAACCCAAGATCACGATCACAAAGTAAATGTCAAATTTGACCATCCCATTAAAGGGCGGATAAGTTGCTGGGTAGACCGGAGCGCATGCAAGCCGGTGCACATCCCCGACCATGTAGAGGTGCGAAATCGAGCCCTCAAAAAGAACACAACGAGCATCATTGATAAATTGGAGACAGAATGAAAAAGACCTACAAAAACCGAGCCATGAGAACAAAGCCAGAAGAGCAGCCACCACCAAAAGCGGGAGACGCTCGCGACAAAATCAAGATCTATCTCGGCGGGGCGCACCGAGAACGGGCGCAAAGAATCGCGGATAAAATGGGCGTATCTTTGGAGGATCTGATCTCTCGATACGTCTCGGAAATGGTTGCAGATAACCGATGGCCGAGATAGTATAGATGTGAGATCCTAGCTGTCTCGCTTTGTTTTGTTATTAGGGTCGTCGGTGTGTTCCTTTCCGGCGGCCCTTCTTTTTTTGATTATTTTGATATAATAACTTTACAACTCTAATAAGATAAGATATATATTCTGTACTAAACAAAACAAAGGAGCAACAAAATGGAAAAGACGACTGTTATTTTCAATGTAAAACGCCCGACCGGAGAGTATATGCGAGACGTGCGCATCGTAGATCTCTCCGAGATCGTTTATACCATCAACGCATATCTCTCTTGCGGCTGTGAGATTGTCGCACTTGAGGAGATTGACGGAGACATCGCGGACTTTTATGATCGAACCTTGACCGATGACGATATCGATCGCATGGCTGCGGATGTGCCCGAATGAGGGCGCAAATAGACGCCATCTATCGTCGCGTCAAAACACCTGATACATATCGCGGCCAAGGAGACACGGTGATAGATGCATGCTGTACGGTGCACGATGGATTCATAACGCTCATCGCAAGATCGAACGGGTACCTCGCAACGATATACGCGGGCAAGTTCTCCGGCGCAAAATGCGATTGCAAAGGATACCAAATCACAAAGAAATGTAAACACCTCCTTGCCCTCGCAATGTGGGCAAGAGGTGAGCGGTGAGAGATCCGCTATGGGGGCAGGCGATCCGGTTGGCGCGCGCTCTTGAGTATGCAAACGCAGCCGGAAACACAGAAGCCGCAAAGATTCATCATGCGGCACTTTTGGAAACACTCAAACAACTCGGAGAGATACATGGAAAAGATACTGAAGCACGGCGGCGGCCGGAAGAATGCGAACGGAAAGAAAAGCCCGATGGTGAATCTGGTGATGCCGGAGGAGATGCTTAAGGCCGTTGAAGATATGGCATGGGCTAACAGACTTACCAAGAGCGAAGCGATCCGACAGCTCATCATGAAGGGGTTAAAGAATGACTGAGAGCGCAGCAATTTGGGAGGATATTAACGCCCTCGTTCCTTGGGGCGATAATCCGAGAATAAATGATCACGCGGTTGAGAATGTGGCGAATAGCATAAAGAGGTTTGGCTTTGCGTCGCCTATAGTTGCGAGGCTGGCCGATAAAATGGTTATTGCCGGACATACAAGACTAAAGGCGGCGCGGTCTTTGGGCCTTGATAAAGTGCCGGTTAGATATTTAGATATAGATCCAGCAGATGCAAAGATGCTCGCTCTTGCAGACAATAAAATCGGAGAGCTTTCGGCGTGGGATAACGATGTGCTATCTCAGTTATTGCAAGACCTAAAGGATCAAGGTGAGGATCTTAGTGTTACCTCCTTCTCTTCGCACGAGCTAGAGGATCTTTTGGGCGGGCCGGAGGATTTTGCTGCAAAGGAAGGTGAAGAGATCAGCGTAGGTGCGTTTAACGATTTTAATCACATGTGTCCAAGGTGCGGGTTTGAATGGGATGAGTAGTTTGGAAAAGACAACAGGAATATGGTTCTTTAAAGATACCAAGTTCTCAAAGGATAGGGGGAAAGTCTTCTCTTGTTTTGCTTGCTGTGGCGGATCAACGATGGGTTACAAGCTAGCAGGGTTCGATGTTATCGGATGTAACGAAATAGATCCCAAAGTTATGGCGATATATAAGGCAAACCATAAACCTCAATTTTCATTTACTTGCTCGATTAGGGATATGTTGAAAAGAGAGGAGCTCCCCAGGGAGTTGTTTAATCTTGATATTCTTGATGGCTCTCCGCCTTGCACCTCGTTCTCAACGGCGGGTGTAAGAGAGAAGGATTGGGGCAAAGCGAAGAAGTTTTCAGAGGGTCAAGCCTTACAGAGGCTTGATGACCTATTCTTTGAGTTTATAGCCCTCGCAGATAGGCTAAAGCCGAAGGTTGTTATTGCAGAGAATGTTGCAGGGATAATAAAAGGAAAGGCGAGAGGTTATGTTAAGGAGATTATTAAGGCTTATTTTGAGGCCGGATATAATACTCAAATATTTAGACTAAATAGCGCTAGTATGGGCATCTGTCAAAGCCGCGACAGGGTGTTTTTTGTGTCTTACCGAAAGGATCTTAAGTTTCCAAAGATTAAGTTGAGGTTTGCCGAGAAGCCGGTCCCCTTTTACAGGGTTGAGCAATGGATTGGGGGATTCCTGATTATTATACAGGTCTTTCTGCAAAAGAGAATAGGATGTGGTTAAAATGTAAAAGGGGAAGCCCCTTTTCAAGTGTTAATCCGAAGGGAAACTATTTTACATGCATTAAGATTCACCCGAATAAACCCATAAGTACGCTGGTAAGCGGAAGCCATTACTTTCACCATAGCAAACAAAGGCGTTTATCAGATAATGAATTAATTGCCTGCTCATCTTTTCCGATGGACTATAATTGGGGCTCTTGGGGGAGTGCGAAAAAAAAATGGGCCCTAGGTATGTCGGTGCCCCCCTTTATGATGGAACGAATTGCTTTGCAGGTAGGGATTCAGTGGTTATGGCCAGAAGAACAAAGCTAAATACTGAGGTGCAGCGTCGCATATTGCAAGCGATTCAAGCAGGCGCAACATATGAGTACGCCGCGCAATTTGGAGGCGTGACGCGGGTGACTTTGTTTTATTGGCTACGGAAAGGAGAACAGCAAAACAAAGGAATTTATAGAACATTTTTTAACGAATTTAAAAGAGCGGAGTCAATGGCCTGCGTCGGCTCTTTGGCTGTGATAAACAAGGAAGCGAGGGAAGGAAATTGGCAGGCGGCCGCATGGCTTTTGGAGAGGCGTTTCGGGTATACTCGCGAGGGGCCTCCTCCGGTGCAGATTACAATTGAGACAGAGGGTCTTGACATGAAAACGTTAATCAACGAGTATAATACAGGAATGAAAGCGATGATCGGTGGTCCGGTTATCGATCTTGATGAAGAATAAAAGGAGCAACAAAATGAACAATAAAATCAAATCATATCTCAAATCAAAATACAACCAACAACCGCGCACCGATGCCGATCAGAAGATCGTCGCGTGGCTGGACAGCTTCGCCAACAATAAAAGTGTTTGGGAGGTTTCGTATTTAAAAAACGAGCTCTCAATTCGAGAGAGCAGTCTTTACCGGTGCATCTATCGCCTCGCGTGGCAGGGCAAGATCGGGCTTGCCTCTAAGAAATTCCATGATCTCAAAGCATCGCCCGACATCGGCGCGCTGTCCTCGGGTGTTTCGATCGTGGTCTGGTCTATAAAACATCGTGTTAGCGTTCCGGTTCTTCCAGAGTGGATCGACACGGATGCTCCGATTCAGCAGGCTCCCCTTTTTGGTTATGACTTCTCCGCGCTCTCATCTGAAGAGCTTGATGAGGTGATCAAGCGGGCGCAATGGCAGCAAATCGCGCGAGGTGTTACCGAGAGATATGCGGTGTTGCCGAAGGAGATGCGCAACAAACTCACGGACGTCTTCTGTAAGATCAACATCACCGATCCGGTCTATTATGCACACTCAGATGAGGATGTCTCTTTTATGACGTACACCGCGATTAAGAACATGCCGATCGATATTGTGATTGATACTGGATTTGGCCCAACTCGATTCAACTGTAAAGCATTGACCATCTTTGGAGAGGAGATCCTTAAGGCGACCGGTTCTATGTTCTCCGGATCTTCGTCATGAGGAGAGGGTTTGATCGGTCCATACTTCCAACACAGCCACCACCAAAAGGCGAGAGGTATGCAGGAGTAGACAGAGGCAGTCGGTTCAATACATGGTTTCGTGAGAGGTTAGATGAGGCCGGCGTGACAAACAAGAGGTTTGCCGAGATTATTCAGCAGCCGTATCGAACGGTTATGTGTTGGCGCAAACGATCCGATCCTAGGCCGTGGAGTCAGAAAACAATAGCGAAGGGTCTCGCCGGTTTGGGGCTCGGTGAATACGAAGAGATCAGAGAAGAGATCAGAGAATTGTGCAGACGTGACAAACGCAGGATTTAACAAAGCCCGCGAGCGTCTCTTGATGGTTGCACGGTGCTATCCGCTTGCCCTTGCGCGTCTTTGGGGCCCTCATTGCCATCGGTGGGACGGCTTTGCAATGAAGAGCGGACGATCGCGCGGTTGCGGTCGTCAAATGCTTCGTGTTGGTCTTGGTCGTTACCGCTGCAACTCCTGTGCGATAGAGGAGGGCCGCACATCGCAACAGGAGGCTTTGATTCGATTGCACAACGCAAATGAGGCCTTTCTTTGTACCGGTGGAAACCGAGCCGGAAAGACCGAGGTCGGCGCAATGCTCGCGATCGCCGTGGCTGCCGGATCTGGCGAGTGGTGGGTTCGTGAGTGGCTCTCTCTTAATGGGCTGCCGGAGAACCTAATCCAGAAGGAGCCACAAACGGTCTGGTATGTCGCTCTCAGTTATGGCGACGCTTTAGAGTACGGACGACCGAAGCTTGAGCGGTACGCGCCGCAAGGAACAAAATACACGCGATGGAGGGCGCAGGACAGGGCATCTATGAAGCTCCCGAACGGCGGGCGGGTTGTGAGTCTCTCAAACTCAGCAGGCCGCGAGGCGTTCCAAGGATCGGCGGTTAAGCTTTGCTGGATTGACGAAGAGCCGGATCAGGAGGTGTTTGAAGAATGCATGCTCAGGATCATCGACAAGAAGGGGCGCATCCTCATCACCGCGACTCCTTTGAAGGGACTCACCTTCTTGCATGATATTTTTGTAGATCAGAAGCCGGTCGGGTTTGACCACTATGCGATTTCAGGTCTTGACAATCCTTATGTGAGTAGCCCGAAGCTCCGGCGGGCGGTGTCGCATCTATCGGAAGCATCCCAACAGGCGCGCCTTTTTGGGGCGTTTACCAGTCAGAGCGGTCTTGTGTATCCCGAGTTTGATCGGGCCGTTCATACGTGCAAGCCCTTCGATGTTCCGGAGGACTGGCCGCGTGATGTTGCGATCGACTTCGGGGTGCGCAATCCCTTCGCCGCGCTTTGGTTTGCGCACGACATGAAAACCGACACTCTTTATATTTATCGAGAGTACTTTAAAACAGAGAAAACAACGCTTGAGAACGGCCGCATGATAATCGCTCTTGGTGCGAGAGATCCTGATCTGCGGTGGATTGTCTGTGACCCTGAGAGCAAGGACGGCCGGCTCCTACTGGCGAGAGAATTAGGCTTAAACAACAAGCCCGCGCCAAAACATATTGGGGTTGTTGAGACAATAAATCTCGTCAAGGAGCGTCTCAAATTGGATGTCGAAGGACGGCCGGCTCTTGTGGTCTTCGATACATGCAAAGAGCTTCTTAAGGAGTTTCGTAAATATAAGTGGGCAAAGACAACCAAGAAGGACGCGCCCGAAAAGGTACACGATCACGGTCTGGATGCTCTCAGATACGAGATCGCCTTTTTGCACAGGTGGCAAAAATATCGATCTTGAAAAATAAATAAAAATAATCCTTGACTTATTATCTTGTTATGTTACTTATCTAAGTACAACAACAAAACAAAGGAGTAACAAAATGACTAGACAAGAAGCAATCAATCTTATTCTCTCTCAAATTAAAAACAAAGCACAGTCTTATAAGTTTGACTCTGTAATCATTAAGCCAATAAAGGATGCAAACACAAACGAATTATCCGGCTACTACATAACATCCGATTTCTCAGCAAAGCACAAGGACTACACTTCAAACTATAGCGTCAAGATGATCTGTGATAATGATGGATCAATCTTCAAGTTATAGAGCTATCGCATTTCGCAGCAAAGAAAACAAAGGAGCATAACAATGAAAACATACAAGTACCCAAGCGCAGCAATTTCAAGACTACGAAATCGAAATAAAAAGCTTCTCGAAGCAAAGATGACTCTTCAAGTTTGTCTATGGGACAGCAAAAGCGCAGAAAAAACAATACAGGAAATATCCAATCAAATTCTTTTGAATTGCAAAGAGATCGAGTATATCGAAAACAACTACATCACTAAAGGAGCATAACAATGAAAACAGACAAAACAATACTTGAGAGCAAGCTTGAGAGGCTGGAAAAGCGCAGACGCCAAGCCATCAAAGAAAAGGACAATCTTCTGGCTCTTGATCTCGAGTTTCGTATTGAGCGAACAAAAGCAAAGATCGAAAAGCTATGAGCTACACAGATAAAGAGCTTGCGGACTGGGCGGATATTGCTTCCGCTCGTGTTCTTTTTGGCGACTGCACGGAAAAGATGAGGGAGATCCCCTCCTGCTCTATAGATGCGATTGTATGCGATCCGCCCTATGGTCTTTCTCCGGATGGCGTGGCGCGCACATGGTCCGACATCGAAGAGGGGCGCAGGATTGGCGGTTTTATGGGCAGGGGCTGGGATGCGGCAGTCCCTTGTCATAACTTCTTCGCGGAGTGCTTTCGGGTGTTGAAACATGGCGGGCATCTTATCGCCTTTAGTAGTACACGCACCGTTTTTGCGCTTGGTATGGCATGCCAGAAAGGAGGTTTTGAGCTTCGTGATCAAATCTTCTGGTGTTATTTTAGCGGGTTCCCAAAGTCACACGATATAAGCAAGGCGATCGATCGAGAGGCGGGGGCGGTGCGTGAGGTTGCACACCTTAAAGGCAAGAGCGGAAAGGAACGAATGTGCATGCAAGGAGACTATAAGGGAGAGTATTTTGAAACAAACCCAGCAACCAAAGAGGCCGAGCGATGGTCTGGCTTTGGAACCGCCTTAAAACCCGCCGTTGAGCCCGCATTGCTCGCACGCAAACCGCTTGAGAAAGGCTTGACGATTGCACAGAATGTCTTGAAACATGGGACAGGTGCGCTCAATATAGATGGGTGTCGTTTTGGTTATGGTGATCCTTGCTGGGTTGGGCCTCAAGATGGTTACGGTAGATCTGCAAAAAGATCAAATGGTACAATCGCAAATATTAGAGTTGGCGGCGCTGTGCCTATGGGTACAAATAGAGACAATGCGGAATATGCACACGCTCAAGGCCGTTGGCCCGCAAACCTCTATCAATGCGCCAAAGCATCAAGATCCGAGAGAGAGGCGGGCCTGTCTCATCTCAAAGCCAAGAGCGGAGCGGATGCCGTACAACGGAAAGAGGGATCGGCGGGCATAGATAATCCAAGAGCAGGCGCGGGCCGTACTGCTGACGAGATTAAGAACTTTCATCCGACAGTAAAGCCGCTCAAGTTGATGCGGTGGTGCTGTCGTCTCGTTGGCGGCCAGAAAGGATCGGTGATTCTTGATCCGTTTGGCGGGAGTGGTACAACCGGAGCGGCGGCGATTTTAGAGGGTTTTGATTGTATCCTGATAGAGAGAGAGCCCGAATATCTC
>CEUT01068016.1_pt1 | contig 26075 bp, 40 predicted proteins | sample 531401 | NCBI WGS metagenome assembly CEUT01 (sample SAMEA2622821, study PRJEB7988) | marine metagenome | biome: marine biome (ENVO:00000447); feature: surface water layer (ENVO:00002042); material: "saline water (ENVO:00002010), including plankton (ENVO:xxxxxxxx)" | depth 5 m | reverse complement strand
TTTCATTCTATTATCCTCTTTTTGATTTAAGGTAGTTGAGCATTGATTCAATGGCTTTTCTTGTTTCGGGCAACATTTTTGCCGTTGCAAGATAGTTAGTATTGTCTTTAATAGCTTTATTAATTTCTTCATTACTCATTTGGTTTACATCATTCTTAAATTTTTCGGGAATTACATATTCAGATTCCTTAACCTCTACTTTAGATTCTGACTTTCCACCATAAAACAAAGCGAAAGCTACCATTAAGCAACCGCCACCCATTAATAACTTGTTTACTGTTTTTGCTTCCATATTATTTAATTTACATCACTAAAAAGAAATCTCCATTTGTTGTACTACCACTACCTCCTAAACCTAATATTTCTGTTCTGTCATTGGTTACAGAGCCAAAGGTGGAATTGGTTTCTATATTAATACTCCCTGCTGAAAATCCACTATTTCCCGATATTGCACCCGTACCAACTTGTCTATTTGTATTATGAGTTGTAAAACTTACGCTTGTTCCTTGCGGTATTTCAATTGACGTAATTGCATTTACTGAACACGCAGTACCTATTACCAATGAATCGTCTTGGGAAACCGTTAAACTTTGCACGTTAGGAGTTGATTGTCCTCCCGTTCTTGATGAGTTTCCAATACCACCACTTCCCGTAAATGAGTGGATAAAAATTGAAATTGGATTAAAAACCGAACCGCTAAATGAAATAACCATATTGTTATTGCCCGTTGGTGGATTTTGTAACGAGAAAAAAGCCATCCTTTGTGATAAACCACCCCTATTTATAGAGTATAACTGTGTCATAGCTTGACCGCCATAAGTAGCACCCGAATAATTACGCACGTTACTCATTGTTAACATCAAGATTATTAGTCCATCACTACCCGTATTCATATTGTGTGAAATGGTAAAACTTGAACTTGCAGGGGTTGGATTAGAAGCGGTTGTATTTCCTTTTACGGGTGCTGACATTATAATTGATTTAAACTTGTAATTAGTGGCAAATCTCTACCCTCTACGGTGTCAACAATGGTTCTTGCTTCATTAACGTATTCAGTTGTAGCAAAAAAGATGCTTAAAGACACTTCGCCAATATTTAGCTTAGTGCGATTTTCAGCTATAAATTTACCTAATGTTTCATCGTATTCCTCGTTAATTTGAATAATCAAATTTTCATCTTCGGTATAACCAATATCTGTATATTTTAAGCTATCCGTACCCTCTAATTCTATTTGTGAAATTACCGCTATCATAATTATTCTTGTTCTTCTACTAATACCACGTTTGCAATATCATATCCAAAAGTATCAGCAATAATTTTACGTTGGTCTTGCTTATAAGTTTGTATTCCCCAATTAGGTACATCAGCTATTGGATAAGTAAAATTGACTAACCTTGACCCGTTGTAATGCCCTTTAAAAAAGTAATAACCGTTTTCGTATGTTTCTGCCGAAATGTAAACATTGTATTCACATTGTAGTAATCCCGTTGAAATTACACCCGTAGAATCAACGCTAATTTTAATAATTGGATTACTAATTACAGTTCCAAAATCTGTATTGAAATCGCCCGTAATTTGATAATGTATTTCGTTCTTAATCATTTGTATTTATTTTTAATTTTACGCTTCTTCTTGTACTGAAACCACATCCCATTTAGTGTCTGTTGAATTGTATTTACAACCTACATAAAGTAGTTTACTTGCCGTTGTTGTTGTTGGAATTGTTACTCCTATTGCTCTAAATATTGCGTTCCAAGTTAATGTTCTTGCACTTCCATCGTCTTTAAATCTAAAAATTAAACTCTGACCTTGTACGGGTGTTCCCGTAGGACTTGCAATAGCTAAATTTACTGCCATAGCGGTTAAAACACCCTCATTTTCTTGGTCTGCGTTTATTGTAAAAGTTGCCGAGCTTACCGCTTCTTGAACGCTTGGATTTACAATAGAGTTTTCAATTCTATTGTTATTCATATCTAAAGTACCGTTTAATTTTGATGTACCCTCGACGTGTAGTTTTGCGCTTGGAGTAGTTGTTCCAAAACCAAAATTACCACTACCGCCATAATAAGAATCCGCACTTTGCCCTATGTATAAAGCGTTGGTGGTATCATTAAGATTTACAACAAATGTTTGGTCAACTGAGTTGGTTTGAGCAAGGTTGTTCGTGCTTATTAAAATAGACCTTTGCCCACTTACGGTGTTTCCTCGTCCTCCTATTGCTATACTATTAACTCCACTTGCAATGTTTAAATACCCTAAACCTATTGCATAAGTTGCGGTAGCACCTGCGGCAAATCCTAAAGCTAAGGCCCTTGTAGTTGCTTGAGCGTTTACCCCCATTGCTATACCTCCCGAGTTTGTGCTTTGTGCGTTGTTACCGATTGCTACGCCATAAGGTCCCGTTATTATTTGAGCTCCATTACCAATTGCTATTCCGCTGTTAGTTTCGGCGCTTGAGTTGTAACCTATTGCGATGTCATATTGGCCTTTAGCGTCCGAACTTGTTCCTATGGCTATTGAGCTGTTAGGGTTGGTTGCCTCTGCATTATTACCAATTGCAACACAATATTCATTGGCCGTAGTTGCTCCTCGCCCTAAAGTAAAAGAGCCGTTGTCTAAAATTTCAAATATTTTGTTTGGCGTCGTGTCATTATCATACAAAGCCAAGGTTGTGCCCGTGCTTGTTCCCTCGCCTTGTATTACTGTATGCCCTTGCAAGGATATTTTTTCAGTTCCTATTACATTGGCCCCCCTTATAATAACTTCCCTATTTGTGTTGGCTCTTGCCATTAAAATAGTGCCTACAGGGTTTTCAACATTTAAAGCCACGGTGCCCGCTCCTGTGTCGGGGTATAAGTGCAATAAACCTAAAAACGACTTTGTAACGGGTGCGTTATTATGGATAAACATTCCGCTATATTGCGCCAACATTTCAAATTTCGCCCCACTATTATTGTTAGTTTTTCCAAAAGAAAACTTGTCGCTTGATGTTGTTCCTGCACCAACATAAGAAGTTAAACCCCCACTATAAAACCTATGATGTGGTGTGGTTACTCCCGTTGAACTATTTAGGTTTCTAAACCACAAAGAGCCATCAAGATACCCCTCTCTATTAGATTGTATTGAGAAAAATTTTCCTTGCGGATTAGAAGTTCCTACCAAACTTGTTAAAGTAGTGCTTAAATTCCCATCTTTAAAATCTAAATCATTACTGTTTAAGTTTACAGTTCTATCTCCCGATACTGTTCCATCAGTATTGTAAACATTTACAGTACTACCACCGCCACCGCTAGAGCCACCGCTTCCAAATTGTCCGAAAAATGTGCTATGTTCACTCATATCTTTTAATCTTTTTTATTTTCTTTTTCGGGTGTATTTTCTACTATAAATTTTTCTAAGACCCTCAAAGATTTATCATAATTTAAAACTTCTTCCCTCGAAAAATTCCCCCGTTTAACCCCTGCATCTAAAGTGTTTACAATAAGTAAAAATGCCTTTTGAATTTCTGAAAGTTCTTCCATTTTTTTGGTTTTATTTAACGTCTAAAGTATATTCTTTTGCAATTTTGCTTTTAAATTGCATCTGCTTATTTTTCTTTTTATTTAACTCAACTATTTCTTTAACAAGTTCTTTATTTGCGAATACAAAGTTGCTAGTTTGTACGTAGTCCAATTGAATATTAACTTTCGCATAAGGTAATAGTGCATAGCTGAAATTAGTATTTCCATCTAGCGGAAAATCATCTGTTTTAGTTCCTAAATTTATATAATCTAATGTAGTCATATATTGGTACAAATCAACCGTAGGATTCAAACAATATGTATTTGACTTTCCATTACTATCTACCCTAGTGAATTTTATTGGTTGCAATAATTGACTTATTCTTTCATTTTCATCATACGTACCGCTTGTCAAAGGTGTAATTCTTAAACTATTGATAGCAATAGGTTCTCCCGTTTGTGAACGTGCAAACTCTCCATAATCAGTACCCGTACTTCCGTTCAAAACCACACCGTTTGACAACGTATAAGTGTTATTCCAATTAGCACCTAAAGGCGTTAAGGGGTCAGAATTGGGAGGGAAATAGAATTTAGTACTTGTAAAATCTGTATTTAATTCTATCCATTCAATCGGGTCTATAACATTACTTTCAGCCGTTTCATATATGACCTCAAAGCGTACTCGTACAACAGTAGCACCAAGACCACTATCGTACTTAACCTCTGCTATTGGGTTTATATTAACATTAAAGCTAGGACTTAAAAGGGTATTATAATTTGTTACTATACTATCACTTAGTTCTTGTAGGTTTAAAGGGTTTACAGACGACAAGACACCGTTGAACCCACTAAAAGTATGTAAATCCCTATTTCCTAATGGGGAATTAAGAGTGTTAGAAGTGGCAATACTTAAACCAACATCTTCCGCATTTACATTAAAATAAATGTCGGGATTAGCAAACATTGTAGAAGTATCTCCGCTAAAAAAAAAGGGGAAAGTTGATGAAACACCCCCATCAGAGGTAGGACAACTCTGTTCTTTTGTTTCACTTTGAACCACCGAAGAAAACGTAATTTCACTTGTGCTATTACCTAATTGAAATAACTCTACAACCACAGTATTTGCGGTTGGATTATCTAGTTCTATTCCAAATATATTAGCCACTAATAATTAGTCCTTTTTTAATTCCTTTTTAATTTGCTTTATCCGTAAAATATCCAAGTAACCTTTAATAACATAGCTTGATACTAAAGCCACCGCAACCAAACCACCAACTCCTAAAAGTTTCTTTAAATTAAAATCTTTAAACTCTTTCATTTTTTATCATTTAAGTCAAACCATTTAGATAAATACTTGTTTATCTTTTTAAACACCTTTGATGTTTCTTGAAACCCTAACCTACTAAGGTTCTCAAATACGCTTATAATTAATTGTAAAGAGATATAATCAATTATTACCCAATAAATGAAGTTATACACCTTACCTACTATTCGCCCCTCTGAACTTGAATTTAAAATATGAACAACGGCTATCATTACCGTATAGATAAAGACCTTGAAAACAAATCTTCCAAACTTTCTGCTTTCAATCTTTTTACCCTCTTTAATAGAAGCACCTATACCCGTAGCAAATTCGATAATTAGTAAAATACAAAAAGCTAGAAACACCATTGGTTCTAATCCTAACCACTTGTCAATAAAGCTAGACACACCTGCAACCGTAAAACTAATAGCAAACATTGGTTTAACGCTCTTATAATGCAACGTGCTTTGAAACACATCTTGCAACGAGCAAAATCCCCAATCTTTTAAAAACTCTTTCATTGTTCTTCTTAAATTAAGAAGCGACAATTTGTGCTTCAAGGTTTGTATCATCTGTTAATATTGTTATGTTTGGTAAGGTAGTTCCCGTTGGTGCGGTTAATACTACACTTTGACCACTTGCTAATACGATATAAGTACCATCCGCTTGTTGAACTCTACACCCATCAGATGCGTGTGAATTTAACACCGCAATACTTGTTTTGTTTTCGTATGTCGTACTTGCCGTAATCTTTGCCGTTATAATATTTACTTCTATTTCACTCATAATGTTTAATCTAAAATATCACTAAATTTCAATCTCTTTAAAGGTTTGTTATCAACGCAAAGAATAAGTTTTAAATCTTCACACCTAACATCGTTTGTAGCGACAAAAACTGAAATTTTTACTACTTCTTTGTTTTGCTCTTTGCTCAACCTTTTTAAAATGCTTTTAATGGTTGGTTCAACAAACATATCGGCTTTTATACCTTTACCCGTAAAGTCTAATTTTGGAACTAACATTAATTCCTTTAATGAAATTATCTCTGCATTATCTTCTTTAAAAGAGTTTAAAATTTTATACTTTGGTGTTGCATTTTCGCAATCCGTATAAATCTTTATTTGAGTGTTAGTTACCTCGTCATTTCTCTTTTCTGCGTAGCTTTGAATAGCTTTCCGCATAATTTTTTTGGTTTCAATCGTTGTGTCCATTTTCTCTGCATTTTTGGTTTAAAATAATTCTTTTAATGTATAATCAATATCAACGGGAGAATCTAATGTTACAAATCCCTTTTTGATTTTCATACGACCTCTTAAAGATAAATTACTTTTTAATTTATTGGCAAACAACCCACCTAAAATCTCTGCTAATCCAATTTTAGTAGGGTTTAACGAATAATCAAAAGAAACTAAAGTAGTTCCACCATTTGACAGTATTAACTTATTTATGTTTAACGCTTCTATATCTCCAATAAGTTTGTTATTAAAATAAACATTAGATTTAAAATCTTTTATTGTAAAGTCTTGTTCGCTTTTGTTTATCACTTTTAAATTAAACCTTAGCGTTACATTAGTTTTAGTTTGGTTAATTAGCTTTACATTCAATAAGGAAATATCTGAATCTTGTAAAATAGCAAGTTGCTTAGTATAGTACCTATAAACACCATACCCTGCTACTCCCAAACCACCTAAAAACAATAATCCTCTAATCATTTTTTATAATACTTCTTATAAACAAAATAGCCAATACCTAAAGCACCAATTACCATTATCAATTTTTTATGCTTAGTCCAAACTTTGTAAATAATTGACCTTTTATCCTTTACCTCAACACTCATAACCTATATTTTTCTAATCACAATTATTCCAACTACACCAAGAACTAAAGCACCCCCAATATACCACTTATACTTATTTAAAGCACCTTTAACTCCACCATCAGAACCATCAGAACCATCAGAACCATCAGAAGCGTCTGAACCATCAGAACCATCTGAACTGTCAGTTTCGTCTGCATATTCTTCCTCTAGTTCGTCTATTCTTTTTTGTTGCTCTTTTATTAAAATGTCTATTTTGTTTTCATACAAATCTCTTGTAGTTTCATTTGTTTCGTAGAGTATATATTCTTCGGCAACCAATAAAGCATCTTCAATCTGTAAATCCGTAATTTTATCTAAGTTACCCGAAGATAAAGACCTTGTTATCCAAACGTGGTTAGTAAATAAATCTCTATAAAGTGATTGCCTTTTTTCTTCTCTTTCTTGTTTTAACCTTTGTTCTTCTACTAGTCTATTTATTTGAGCATCTATTAAAAGTTCTCGGTCTTTTACATACTTTCTAATATTTGTACCACTACGCACACTTCCAATGGTAGATTTAAAAGTAGAAGATGGCTCTGCCGTATTATAAAGTCTTGTACCCTCTAATCTTAATTGGGTAAGAAACGAAATTGACAAATCTTTTCTTTTTTGTGCCAATCGCTTAGTGAAAGTATAAACACTATCAAAGTATTGAGGTAGTTTATTTTTTAATATGGAAACCCTTTCATCTATTCTTTCTTGTAGTTTTTCCGCTTTGCTTTTACCTACATTTTTAACTGTTTCTACAACCTTATCTTTTGTATCAACAATTACTTCTTTGCCTTTATCAAGTACCCACTTTGTAGCTTGTCCTATTTTCTTTATTACATAGTCAAAATCTTCATCAGACTCAAAGTATCTGTACTCTCCCGTTTCGGTGTTAAAAGCATAAAAACCACTTTCAGACTTTTCTTTGGTGTCTAAAAAAACATCATTATTATCACTTTCTAAATACAAATCTCTCATCTTGTTTCTGTTTTATATCTGTAAAATACAACTAAAGCTAAACCAATGATTATCATTGATTGTGTTAAAGTTAATATCGGTTCTGTGCCTAATTGTTCTTTTGTTTTCATATCATTATTATTTCCAAAATGTAACGTAACCGCTTGTTTTTGAAGCCAAAACTATTTTGTCAAACAATTCTTTTGAAACGCTTGTTTTGTTGCCAATTCCTAAAGAGGGCATTTTTTGACCTACCGCTTTTAACATTCCTTGCGTTAAAGTTCCATACTTCCCATCAACAATCAAAAATTTCATTGGGGTTGGCTTTAAACGATTTAACGCTTCTTGTAAGTCCATAACGGTACTCAAAGCATTTATACGCTTGTTCATTCCACTACCTTTTGATAATGGAAATATGGGTGGCGAAACAATCATTTTTTCCAAATTGCTTGATGAACCACCACTTGTCGAACCGCTACTTGATGAACCACCATTCCTTTTGTTTTTCAAATAAAAATGTCGACCAACAAAGAACCCACCAACGGCTAAAACACCTATTCCAATAATAATTAAAGGTTTTTTCATCTTCTATATTTCACGTATAATTTATAACCAATAAAAACAGATACACCCACCGCTAAAGCCAATAAGGTTATTTTGTTTTTTTGAAAAAAAGAAACTTTAGGACTTGCATTAACAAGTTCTTCATATTCAGTTTCAAGGTTTTCTAGTTTTTCTTTTTCCGATGCTAATTTACTTTCTTGTTCTGCTAATGGAAATTTAGGATTACCTCTATTACTTTTTATCGCCCCCTCAGTCATAGACACAATGATTTTTTGCCCTAAAACTTTTAACTTAAACCTACCAAAGTCCATATACTTTTTTATGGTTGGTATATCTTGTTCTTTTGCTTTTCCGTTTTTAATTGAAATATTAAGACTTTCAACAAATTGAGAAACTTGTTGAGTACTTTTTGAACTGTCTAATCTAGCTTGTAAATTTGCTTCTAAGCTATTACCACTTGCACCATTAAAATTACTGTTACAACCGCAACCCATATCTTTTTATTTTTAAATTATTAACCTCTTTTTCTTCTTACTACTTTCATTACTATTGCACCCGTAATAAGGACACCCACTAGGATTGAACCCCCGATTAGTGCGGTCTTTATCATTTTTTGATTTGATTCTCGCTTCTTTTCATCTTCTTCAAATTGTTGTTCTTGTTGCTCGGCAAATTGTTCTGCTTCTTCCCTATCAATTTCCGCTTCTAGTTTAGTCATTTTACCTTTTCCAATGATATTTATGATTGGAACTAAAATAGCACTTGCACTAGCTATTATTGAAGCCGTTACTGTTACGGTTGCAGGGTCGCCATAAGAATAAGAATAATCGGGATTTTGCTCAAAAAAGTCTAATTCATCTTGGGAAAAATCATTGTTTCCACCAAAATTTAACCCTTTCTTTGCTTTACATTTTTTACCACACGCAAGAGGTCTTTTGTTTTTACCTACTTCAATAGCTTTTGTAAAGTTCTCTTTATTTCCACCTAGCTTTACAAATTTAGAAATAGCACTATTGTAAATGTTTGGCTCGTTTAGTTTTGCCCTATTCATACGAGAAGCAAGACCTCTGTAATTTAATCTTACTAAGGTTAAAAATGAACCTCTTGGAATTGATAAACCTAGCTTTTTTGCACCACGAACAAAAATATTTCCACCCAATTCTTTTCGGCAATTAACCCTAGAATCTTTGTTGCTTACACCTAAGTTTTTTGAATCGTCAATACAGTCAATTTTAGCATTGCTTCTAAAAACATCTGCCACCGAATCAATTTTTTTGATTTTTTTTACGGTATTCTTAACAAATCTAACGGGATTTAAGTTGTCAAAATCCTCATCTGTTTCTCCATTGAAATACATATTTTCTTTCATTATATTCAGTTTAATCTATAAAAAATTCATTTTCATCAAGTTCTTCTCCACCATCGAAATCTAAAAAATTACTCATTGGCAAAGCACCAATTTTTAATTCTTTTAAATCGGAAGTTTTGTTTACACCTTTTACGGTAGTTAATTTTGGATTAACTAAAGTTTTTGTCGAACCACCCGTAGGCACACGAACATCACTTGGTTTTGCACCCATAGAAGTTGTTGGGAGTGTCATACCACCCTTTGTTTTCATCTTTTCTAAATTTGCTAACAAAGTAGCACTATCTAACTTATCAGCACCACCTAACTTAGAAGTGTCAATAGGTGTTTTTCCCAATTCTGCTTCTCCTAGCTTGTATCTAGGGTCAAAGGGTTTAACATCTAATTTTGGCTTATCGTCTTTGTTTTCAACTGTAATATTAATTACATCGCCTTTAGGGGTTGTAACTCCATCTTTTACCACTCCAACACCCGTTGATTCTGTGGGAACTCCGAAGCCACCCCCCATAGCACCACCGCTTTCGGTAGCTTCTTCTTGTTCCGCATCTTCCTTATTAGAAATATCTTCAATAGGTTTCTTTTGGCTTATTTTATATAAATAATAAGCACCGAAACCCACTAAACCCAATAATAATATGTTATTTGCTTTCATCTTTTCTACTTCCAATTAATATTCCATAATGTTCTTTGTGCCCTATCAAACCACAAAGGGGATAATAGCTTTTCTAAAGCACCTTGTAAATTTCCAAAAGAATTAAAGCCACGACTGTTATACCAATCTGTCATTTCCTTTTTTTCTTCCGTTGTTAAACCGCCTAAAGTAGTTACTAATTTTTCCATTTTTGTACCAAGAGTTCTATCGTTTCCACTTTGATAACGTAAAGATTCAATCCCTGCCCTTACATTTTTACCAACCGAAACAACCTTGCTCGAAAATTCTTTTGGAGGTGGTGCTACAACACTTGTTCCATCACTCGTTTGTGTTGTTGTGTTAGCTTTTAAATCGGGTAGTGCTTTTTTCTTTGAGTTCATTTTTTTAACCAAAAAATATACTACTGCGGAAACCCCAATACCAAGTACGCTATACGCTATAATTTTACCTTTTTTCATTACGACATTATGTTTTTAATTTTATTGTAATTATCGTCTGACAAATCATCTTCTATCCATTCGGTCATTTTTAACATTCTATATCTAGGAACTCTTTTATATGTATTATTAAAATAGTTTTCTAACTCTTTGTAATTTTTAGAATTGTATTTTAAAACCGTACTTACAATTAACGCTTCATCGTTATCAGTAGTCCACCCACTTAACCCATTAAGAATGATTTTAGCATCACTAGGTAATGAAAGCATATTCGTATTGCTAGAATCAGAAGAAGTGTCGGTACTGCTATCACTACTACTACTAGACGAGTTATCAGTTCCTTTATTAGCATTGCCCATTTCTTCAATAAGTTTCTTTTCTTCATCGGTTAGTTTTGGTTTAAGAAGATAATTAATAAGAAAATAGCCACCTACTCCAACGGCTACTATTGAACTAATAATGATGATATTTTTTGTTTTGGTTTTCATACTATAATTATTTTAAGAAACCTTTTATATCATAACAAGAGGCAACAATACCTCTACCCCCCCAACTATATCCTGCTTCTAAACAACTTTTAGCATCTTTATAATGACCTGCAACCCTTTTAGTTTGATTTTTTTTATTCTTCAATACTTTATCGTATAAAAAATAAATTCCAATTAATCCAATTCCAATAAATATCAACTTTTTGTTTTTCATATTACTTCTTTACTGTTATAACATCTTCTCTTACAAAGCCAACGCTTTTTCCATTTAAAGGTTTGGCAAGATTTACTTTGTACCAATTTAATTTATCTTCTCCCGTTACTGCCGTTATTATTGTACCTATAAGACCGCTATCTACTTTACCTATAAGGTTAGTTTCATTATCCCAACAGTAACTACCAAAACAACCACTCTTATCGTCAACCTCTGCCGTACTTCTTACGTTTGCATAAGAACCAAGTGTGTAAACTTCTAACCCTGCCAAATCTTCTTCGCAATCTTTACCACGACAAGGTTTGTCTAGTTGTTTTTTCTTAATTTTTTTACTAACTAAATAAGCCAAAGTACCTAATACTAAAAAGCTACTCCCTGCTATTATCGAAACCTTTACTATCTTTTTCATTGTTTAAATTTTGAAATTATAGTTATTATCTTATCTCGTTCTTCGGGATTTGTTTTTGACACTATCCTACCCACCAAACTTTCGTCATACATACTTTCGTAATACCTAGATACTAACGACATATTTGACACACTCCCTGCTCGTTGTATAGCACCGAACAAAGCATCTTCATCATCATCTACCCAAGTTGTAGGATTCCAACTATAACCTAACGCTTCTTCTATTTGTTCTGCTAAATTTTTAGCCAAATCGTGTGAAATTGTAGTATTGCTAACATTAGCCACTTGCGGATTGAACGCTTTTAACTCAAACAACTGTTTTTCGCTTTTACTTCGTCCACAATCTAAAACCTTGAAAAAACACAATAAAGGTCTAACTATTCCAAAATAAGTTAGTCCAAGAGATACTAGGATAACCCCACCAATAATATAAGGTGTCGCCTTATTTTTGGCTACATTACTTGCTAATTCTGTTGCTATTACTTTTTGTACCATCTTCTATTTAATCATTATTATAACTCCAATTCTTAATAAAAGCATCTAGCTTTTTAAACCTATCTAGCGATTGTTGAGTACTTGCGGTTTTGAATACGTTGAGAAAAACATTATAAGCATCAATTCTTGGATAACCTAAACTCAAATAAATTCGCAAAGCGTTTAAATCGCTTTCCACCTCCGAACTTGGATTTTTATTTACGTAGAAATGACAGTATTCGTGCAATAGAATAGCCATTCTCATAGGTATTGAATAGCGAATAAAGTCTGCTTTACTACACTCAATTCTACCATTCAACTGACTAATTCTTGCAGGGGTGTTAATTGGTTTACCATTTTTACGGCTACGAACAACATCGAAGTAGTCAATTCTAAATTTTTCGTTATCTGAATAGTAGGGAACTCCCGTTCTTGAAGCATCTAAGTAACTTGCATCTTTGCTAAACTCTTGTGCAAATTGAATAAATGATTTAGTTTTTCTGCTTAATCCAATATACTTAGTGCTTTGTAGTGGCAAAATATCAACCTCCGTTACATCAAATTGGTTGGTTTCCGCTAATGGACTTTCCCCATCGGCATAAACTACCAACCTAGCCAAGTATGGACTTTGTGGCATACCAATATAAAATTGTTGAGAACCATCTACCATAGCATATCTCTTTGAGTAAAAAGTTTTTGTTGCTTTTGCATCACACACCTTTATCCAAATTTTTGTTCTTTTTGTCGTTTCAATAGAAACCATCAAAGTACAAGGGTAATCCTCTGTGTATAAATCTTTAACCATTAATTAACCCTTATTCTTACTGTATCTATAATAACCATAAGCAAGTAAACCTATACCAACAACTATTAATAGGTTTCGATTCTTTTTGCTTAAACTAAAAGGGATTTTTCCACCATTAGCATTAACAAATTCTTGCTTATTGTGTACTTCTAATTCGCCCTTTTTTTGTTCATCAGCTAACCATTCTTTAAATGATTTGCTAGTACCACTTTGCTTGAATTTTTGATTTGCACTAATCATTTTACTTCATTTTTTTAATAACCAATCTTCCTAAAATTCCACCAATCGCAATTCCATAAATGGGTTTTGTTCGCAACGCAATAGCAGTAACTAAACCGAGTATTCCACCAATTACCGCACCTTGCAAATGATTGTTAGACTTACCCTTTATGTTGCTTGACAAATTCCCATTAGCTATGTTGTTCATAGCTTCTATACGTTTTTCAAATAATTTGTCGTCAACGCTACTCATTACTTGTCTTTATTGCTATACATCTTGTAAATAAAAATACTAATTCCCGTAACCGCTAAAAGAGTTACAGATATTGCTATAATTTTACCCGTTGATACACCTCGCCTTTGATTATCCCTACCGCTTGGCGGTCTTGTTGCTTCTTCATTAGAAACTCTACTATTTGTAAAAGCACCTATTAAAGCATTTCCAAAATCAATAATTTTGTTAAAATTGATTTTTTGCAAATAACCACCCTTTTTCTTTTCTTCTCCATATTTAGAAGTGTCAAAAGGCAGTTCTTCTAATTCTTCATCTTCTTCTTCATCATCTCCAAAATCTTCATCATCCTCGCCAAAAAATGCAGAATACATATCCCCATTTGAAGCAATTAACGAACTGACATTAAAGATTAGTTTCTTTGACTTTTCGTTTTTAGAATCTTTGTACTTTGCAATCTCTCGTTCTAAAAGTTGCTTTAATTGTAGGGTGTCTATATCTTCATCAACATCTATCCCTGCATCGTTAAACGCATTAATTAAATCCTCTGTTTGATTATGTAGTACCCAAATAAATTGATTTGCTACTAACTGTTCTTTGTTGTTTTGCATTTTTTTATTTTTTTAGCATTAAAGCAATTCCCATTAACACAAAGCCACCAACTATTACCGAGTTGATAGTCATTTTGTTAATCATTCTTTCGTTATTTTCACTACCACTTGCGTTATAGTACATATTTCGGTCATTCAAAATAGTTTCTTTTAACTCCCTTGAATTAGATATTTCTAAAATCTTTGATTCTTTTACTTTGCACTCTTGACAAGAGATTTGAATTAACTCTCTATCGGGGTGTATTTCAGCTAATCTTTGTAAAGCATTAGCACCACCATTTCTGACAAAGTGTTTAATTTGATTTTCTAACTCCCTAGAACTTCGTGCCTTTTGATAATTAGAATATTTGTTTAATACAAAATGAACATCACTTGGCACTTTTTCAGCCAAGTAACTATACATAGTAAGTTTTTGAGTTGGTTTCTTTTTAATTCTCGTTGCCATAAAATTATTCTTTTAACAAAAAAGGTAGGTTTACAATAAGCAAACCTACCTTTCAGAATTATTCCAAAATGAACTCCGTAAAGTTTATTTCGTCAACTTGCTGAAAAGCAAGTTTAATACAATTTATTCTCCTTTCAATGCTCTAAGAGTAGAAGCACTTAACTTCAAACTGTCAGAACGAACAATGTTAGGATTTCCGTAATTTCTAACCGCTCTACGCCCCGTTAAAGTTCTTGCAGTAGATACAGTTTCAGCAGGGTAAAGGTAAATCTTTACTGTTGCCGAAGCCAATACAGATGCAATAACAATAGACGTATTTCCATCAATAATGTAATTGTACTTAATGACGATAATTGTCGACTGTTGCTGATACGGGTCAATGGTGGGGACAAGCGTTTTTTGGCTAGTGTTACCACTTGCATCACTTGATATAAGAGTTAGAGTTTCTAACACTTGATTAGCAGTTGATGATTGGTAATAAGTTTGACCTACGAAAAACGGCTTGGTCTGAGTCTGATAAAGAAACTGATTGTAAGTTATGCCCGATATACCCATTGTAATCGAAATCGAAGCCGAATTTTGCCAATTTGGAGAAGTGTTCGCCAAAGTAACATTAGCACCTAAAATAGTTACGGGATAAGCCGTAGTGGTGTTAGTGTTCTTAACAGAAATGATGTACGGTTGAGATGTAGGTGCTGAACCACCCGTTGCCATATCAAACCCATCATCGTACCCCCCATCAAAAGAATAATCTTCGTCTGCGAAATCGTAGTCGTCTGCGAAACCATCAGCGTTGAAGAAATTTTCATTTGCTTCATCTTGTGCTTCGCTAAAATACTTTTTTAAATCCACGATAAAATGTTTTTTAATGTTTAACAATAATTTTCTTTCAATCTTGTTAAAGTCATTGTATTATTTAGTTCCGTTTGCTTTTGCCTTAATCTTTTCAGATACAAATGTTGCCAACATAACCCCTCCTGCTACACCGATAGCAGTAAATACAACTCCCATAATTGCTTTCTTGTCCATAATTCAAATTATTTCTTTGTTATAAAAATGTTTAATGACTATACAAATAGTCGCTTCAAATCTAGTTACATTATACAGATATTTTCTATTTGAGATTATTTTTGAAAATAAAAAAAACCTATTGCAAAGTTCACAATAGGTTGGTTGTTAGGATATTAAGTATTGCAAATAAATTGCCTAAATTTTATGGTAAATACATTTTAATCAGTAACTTTTTAGTATGAGTATATGCGGTTTCGGGTGTGTACTTCAACTTACCTTTAGCATCTCTCATATTAAGCAAGGGTTTAATTTTCTTGTTATAATTAACTGAAATATAATCTTCTATTGCTTCCATTACTTGCTTTTTAGAATAGTTGCCGTAAATCTTTTCATCATCACAATTATAAGTACAAAAGAACCTTTTATCCCCTTGATGGTACTGTTTGTTTACTAACAGTTCAACAATTTTTAACGCTTCGTGTCTATCGTCAAACTTCTTATGGTGTTTATCAACGCTATCTGTGTTTTTATGAAACCTTATCCAATTTAAGTTTTGCCATACTTTCGGAGAAACCCTGCCTATACTTTGGAAGTGCATTATAATATCTGTTGAAGTATGTCGGTTAGTACATAAAGCACCTATAAGGTCATTAGGTGCATAATCAGATACATATTTATTTACATCTTCAATCAATAGCAACCCACCTTTATAGTTATCAAGAATGGTTTTTAAAGCATCAGTAATTTCGTTAAGTGTCATTTTACTTCCATCAGAGTTAAAAGGTCTTATTCGCCTTACTTCAACCTTTGGATGGTGGCTAAATAGCTTTACGTGAGATAGCGATAAACCTTTAACTTCTTGAAACTCATCATTAACATCTAGTATTAATGCTCTACGTGGTTTAACCCCCCTGCCACCTTTAACATAGCTTTCAATCATTTGCATTGTGGTATAAGTTTTTCCAATACCTTTTTTGCCTACTGCTACCCCTAATTGTGCTTCTCTCATATCTTTATATTAAATATGTTATCTACTTTTTCTGTGTCAAAAATTCTCTCTCCAAGTAATAATGCTTTGCCACCATCTTTGTAGTTGTGAAAGTTTAAAACTACATCGTCAATTTGTTCTCTAGGAAAGACACTACTTGAATTTATAAACTTCTTTTCGATGTCTTTTCGTACATAACTGAAATGGTGCATTTCTAATTCTTCCCTCATAAAAGTTATGCAATTTCCAACCTCTGTTTGCCTAGTTTGGTCTATTTGATAAGGATAGCTAACAAATAACTTATATTCGGTATTTGGCTTAATCTTGATAACAAAAGGAACATAATACTTTTCTTTCGGAAACAAAATTATATTTGGTTTTTTATAATAAGTTACCATTTGACAGAATGAAGTATCGTAATCCCCCTCAATTATTTCTTTAAAAGCATAATCGAATTGTTCATCTACATAAAATTCATCGGTGTCCATCATTAGCAAGTGGGTGCAACCTTTTTCCCTGCAAATATCTAATCCTAAATTTCTTTTAGCCATTTCATTGTTACAACCACTTTCCCAATATACACTACCATTTTCTAGGTATTGTATAGTTGGTGCGTATTGCCTTGCTTCGTCAATTAAACCCTTTTCCAAAAGTCTTTTACATTCTAGTTCACTTTGAGCATAATTGTTTCCAAAGTTTGATACTGTTTGATACAATACTAAAATATAATCAACCTTACCTCTTATTGACTTTATCGAATCTTCTAATAATTCCTCTCCATCAAAGAGGTTATAAACTACTCCAATTTTATTATCCACTTGCTATTCTTTTTCTAAAAAATCCTTTAACGCATCTTGAAAAGCGTTGTTAAGTCGTCTTATTGCTTTGAATAAAAATAGCATATATTCTTGGTCGTTTTTATTTTTATCTTCCAAGTTATTAAACCAATGTAGTTCATCTTTTATTTCTGACTTAATCGTTTCGCATTTAGAATTTAAGTCTTTATGCTTTTCACTTGTAATAGAATAAGAAAGTTCTAATTGTTTTTTAAACCCTTGTTCTTCCATTTCTTTAACCTCTTTTTGATATTGAGGTAAAGCAATATTGTCAAAATGAAATAACTTATCGTTAATCAAGGTGTTATGAGATTCGATTTGTCCTCGTACATCATACATTTTAATCTTTAATTCATCCCACTCTACAAACTCTTTGGCTCTCTTTAAACGCTTATCTTGGTCGTTCATAATTGGAATTAATTTCTGTGCTAAATTCCTTTCGTGTAAGCTAAGATTAGCTTGTAACGACTGTAAAGTACCTAAGTAAATTTTATCGTGTTCGATAACCTTTTTAAAATCCCTTATTGGCAATATTCTATCTTTCATAGTAGCTTTACCGCTACCATCCCCAACTATCTGACTTGCTTTGTTTTTTACAAATCGTTTTGCTAAATCACTTGATTTTTGCTCATTCATTAATTCTTTTACTTTTCCCATTTTTTACTCTGATTTATGATATTTAATATATTTAAAATGTCGTCCCCAATCTTCTTTATTCCAATGAAATGCGTGAACTCCCGTATGTACCCAATTTTGAACCCCTCTAGTCAATAAGTCCTCTGCAAAATAGGTGTCGGGTGGGTTTGTAGCACCCTGCGGAACTCTAAATTTAAAGTGTGTCATTACCTTTTTCTTCATCAAACAACAACCTATCCCTGCTATATATGTTGGTTGAATTTTACCGTTTATAAAAGAGTGCCAAAATAGACTACTCTTATTGTAAAATCTAAACTTATTCCAATATTCGTGGTTCTTGTCAACCGTAGCTATACAAGGAGTTCTATTTGCACCATCTAAAATTTGATATAAAGCACTAACAATAGGTCGCCTACATTCTAGCAATCGCTCTATTACATCTAGTTGCGGAAAAACATCACTCTCTAAATGTAACATATAAGAACAGTCGGATTCTAAAAAGTACCTACGTAGTTGGTTGTGGGAATCGGCTAACTTGTCCATTACTGAATATCCCGTATAGTCTTTCCAAAAAACTTTTAACCCGTATGTTTTATTAAGCCACCTAGCATTTTTGTTGTCTGCTGAATTATCAGCTACATAATATTGTAACCTATCTTTCGGATAGCTAAAGTTTTTAAGGTTATCCAAAAACTCTTTAATACAGTAGTTCTTGCCATCGTAGGTAGGAATAGCAATAAGAATTTTAGGCAACCTTTTACGCTTTGGCTTTACCTTTACTTCATCAACTATTTTCGCAATATTCATTCTTTTTCTTTTTTTGCTTCGGCTTCTTCATTTGCCTTATCCATTTCCTCTTGAACTAACGGTGGATGATAAGTTTGTTCGGGTCTTTCAAAAGTTTGAAAAGTGGTCTTTTCAGTTTCAAAATTGTTCAAATCTTGCTCATTAACTATATTCATTGATTCAGCATTTTGTACTCTATTCGGTTGTCTTTCAAATTCATATTCTTGCTCAACCTCAAATTGTTCTTGTCGCCTTTGTCTTGGTTTCTTCTTTTGCTTTTTATTCTCAACGTGCATATCTTTGATTAGTCCAATCGTTGTTGATATGGATTTCTTTAAACCAATAAATTGAGTTGTTTTAGTCAAAAGGTCTTTTCCAAAAGCAAATAACAAAAATTGCTCGTCTGTCATAGCCCAACCCTTTTTCATAAATACACGAACCATAGCAGGGCGAACTTTATGTCCAAACGCTCGGTCATAACTCATTACTTCGGTTGCTTGTTCGTTGTAACTAGCAACAAACTCTTGAAGTGAAATATCTCCATTTTCAGTAGGAATAATAGTGTTCGGGTCAACTTCATCATTTATAATCAACTCGTTTAAATCGTCCTCTGAAAACTTTACAAATCTTTGCCCTATAAGGTGTAAACTTTCGTATGTGTCTAATACAGTATCAACCATTTGTTCACACGCAATTTGTTTTTCTTGCGGTGGTAAATCGTTTAATGCAGGGTTTGGATTGTCAAACGGATTAGTAGCTTCTTCTTCATCGGCTTTGGTATCGTTCATCAAATCCTCAAAAGAGGGGTTACTATCGAAACTTGGTTCGGGAATGTCGTCAGTTAAACCCTCTGCCGTTCTTGGTGTTGAATATTCACGCTCAAAAACATCTTTATCAAAAGGGTTGTAATTACCATTTGTACCCTCGTACTTTGGTTGCTTTTCAAACTCTTGTTGCGGTTGTTCTTGGGGAGATTCAAACTGTTCCGTTTGATTTTCTTCTACTTCTACATTTGTTTCTTCAACCATAGCTTCTTCTATTGCTTCGTTATTTAATTTTTTCTTTGGTGGTCGCCCTCTCCTTTTCGGTTCTGCCATTACTTATTAATTACATTGTTTTTAAAATCAATTATTTTCATTCGTATTTCTGCAATCTTATTAATCAATATTTTATCGTCTGAATATTTTTCATTCAGATAATTTATTCTTTTAATGTACTTTGAAATTACGCTATCGTGCTTTGATAAAACGAAAGCTATTTTATTTTGAGAATAACCTAGATTACTTTTTAATTCGTAACTACAAATAGCCAATGCGTTTGTTTTGTTTGTGCTTGAACTACCCTTTAAAAGTTGCTTTTTGGAAAAGCTAAAAGATGAACAAATTGTTTGGATAATAAATTCTTGCAACACTAAATCCCTATCCTTTGCAAGATTCCTACTATTCCTAATTATTTCTAATGTCTTTTCGTACCCTATTTTATCAACGGTTAAGACTAATTCTTCAAAAATTCTAAAACCGTTACTAGCCATTTTTTTGCATAAAAAACTTTAAATATTGTTGCATCTAATATAAATATAATTTTAAGATAAATACCAATCAACTATTTTTTTAGCTTCATCTAAACCAACGGCAAATTCACAAAAATATCCCTTTTGCCTTAGTCTGTATTGAAGTTCCGCTTGTTCGGAAAGATGTTTGTCTGACATCAAAAAACCATCTTTTTTAAATATTTTTAAACCATCTTTTTTTAATTCTAACAAACAACCGTTATAACCTTTTTTGGCTTCCATTATCCACATATCGGGTAGCCCTCTACTGCTTCTACACCTTTTCGCAACAATACTTTGCCCCATCGTTAATTTAATACCGCTTGATTCAGCCGTAAAAATAACATCGGGGTACTTATCCTTTATATGCTCTGAAAGGTCTAATTGTACTTTGGTTTCGTAATTTTTTGAGTTTTTATTTCGCCCTGCCATATCTAATAAAAAAAAGCTACCAACATAGGAGGTATCTCAACTATTTTGGTAGCCAAACATTTAACTAAAAGCAAACTTGAACCAAGCCAAGATTGTTTATTTTAAAATTCAAAGAACCCTATTGTTCCTTTAGAATTGTCTTTTTGAGTTTCTTCTTTTGGTGCTTCTTGATTAACCGTTTCTACTTGTTGAGTTTCTTGTTTGGTTTCTGAATTAGGAACGCTTTTACGCATTTCTGTTTTCTGCTTTTCATCTAACCAATCCCAAGTTGAATTAACTATTTGACTATCTAGTTCACTAATTTTTCTCTTAACATTATCGCTGACAATATAGTTTCCGTTTTCATCTAGCTTTTTATTAAGAGCAATAGAATTTCTTGTTGCTTCAATTCTTTTGATTAGTTTTTGAATTTCACTAGGTAAGTCTTTTTTTGTAAGACCTTGCGTTTGCATTAATGCTTCGTATGGTAAGAATCTTTCCATTTTGATTTTTTGGTTTTATTTTATCTACTAATATAATTAATTTAAGTTACTCTCAAGTCGTCTAAATCATAAATATATAGATAATTTGATACTTCTTCTTTTATCGTTTTTAAGTCCTCTAACGGCACTTTTGATAGTTCAGTATATTCTACCCTCAACGCATCTGTTAAGGGTAGTTCTACGCTTGTTGGAATACTAAAGGACTTCCCGTTGACAAAAGATAGGTTAATAACATAATCCCCATCTTCGTCTATTGAAAATCCATCGTATTGCAAATCTGTTAGGTCTGTGTTAAACATAATAGAAGAATACATTAAAACGGAAACAGTAAATCGTCCTCTGAAAACTTTTTTAAGGATTCGTCTAATCTAGGGTGTTTAAATGTTAAAGCGTTGGTTTTGTATTCCTCTTGTAACGGCATATAGTCAACATAATGACCCACCCAAACTCCACCTCTTTTGCTTGGTTTATGAATAGCCATATATTCAAAAGTATTATTTTCTTCCACATCATCGAAATCGGCTTCTAATTCATAATCATTGACATAATAGACAAATTCGGGACTTTCTGCAAATTTTATAAAATTCCAATTCAAATCTTCTTCCTCGTAAACTAATTTATCACTATCTGTATTTACTACATCTTTATAATTTCCCTTTGTATCACGAAATTTATTAGTCTGTGTACTTGATTGCTCGAAATAATCTAAATCAACCTCTCCACCTTTAGCGTAAGACTTTCCACCTCTTTCAAGTAATTGCATTTCGTAAAAATCTAGTTTTTCTTTTGGAAGCCATTCGGGTTTAATAGGTAATCTATTCCATATTTCTTTCATTGCTTCTATATGTTCTTTTGGACTATCTCTGTAATATAAAACTCTAGGGCTTCTACCACCATGACCTAAGTAGTATTCAACATCATTTTGTAATCTACCTAACATCATATAGTCAAATTCGCTTCCAACCTCTCCACCTTTAGCATAACCTTTAGAAATTTTATCAGCAATTCGGTCTAAATCTTTAGCTTGTTTTTTATGAGAAGAACTTGCACCCATCAACTGTTCGCTTTGTTTTTTGTGCATACCACTACCCTTTTTTAAAGCACTTGACATTTCACGTAAAGTTTCGGCATCTTTAGTTCGTCCACCTTTCCCATAGTCATCGTTAGGGTCGTCAATCATTTCAACATAGATAGTTTTCCAACCACTATTTTTAGCATTGGCTATCGTTGAGTTTCCATCGAATACATACATTTTACCGTTTCGCTCATATACCGATATTGGCTTTCGTCTGTCAATTTCTCCATCGTAAGCCATTCGCATATACTTGTTGGCATTTTTAACGCCTTTCTCCCTTGCTCTCGTTGGCTCTAATAACTTTAAATCAATTTCCTTAGTGTCTGCATCTTTAATGAAATAACGGTCTAAATCGTAAGGCAATTCCTCTAAATCAATCTTTGAGTAATCAAACCATTCAACCTCTCCACCCTTAGAGTAAGACTTGCTTATCATTGAACGCATACGGTCTTTGTCTGCAAAAATATCCGCAAACTCCTTTTGTGCTTCTTTACTTCCATTGTCAGCCATTACAACTATTTCAGTCAAGTCGCCCATTCCATCACAATCTAAATCTTCCGCTTTGTAAAATGGGTGTGCGAACTCATTTAGCATCTTCATTCGCTTTGTCTTTAACTGAATTTCTACGGGTACACCGTTATAAAGAACTATGTAATGAATCGCCCTATATCCACACAAAGGAATTTTATACTTGTCGTCAACCTCAATGACTTCTCCAAAGATACCGTTGTCGCCCTCGTCAATACCAATCATTCCACGCACAGTCATTAGTTCATTCGTGTTGTTAGTGGCAATAGTAGTTCCGATAACATCTGTTAAACCTTTGTTTGTTATCTTCCCATATTCGTCCCTTTTGAACTTTAGCTTTTTACCAACTAACTTTTTAAGAATTGAAAACGGGGTTTTCGTCCTAGCAATAATATCAAACTTTTGCGGTAAAATCTTTTCCATTTCTCCGATAATCGAATACATAGAATCGTCATACATTCTTTTATCATCTAAAAGAGTTCTAAAAGTTTTTGAGAACGGAGTATCTTTTTCAATGTAGTCAGCTATTTCGGGGTTGTTTGGTGCGACATCATCTGCATTTCCTGTTCCATCTTTATCTCTGTCGCCAAGTATTCCACGATACATTTCTTCGTTGAAATCTACACCATCGTTTTCAATTTTTGTTCGTCCACCTTTAGAATATTCTACAATTTCTCCATCGGGATATTTTGTAGATATAAGTTCAATATTCCACATATAACTATTATCATCATATTGGGGAAATTCTTTTTTAAAAATTCTTTCTGCTCTCTCTCGTATTTTTGTCATATCGGTTTTTGGACTTGCTTCAAAAAATATGTTCAAATTTCCATCAATTATTAAAGGATTATCATTTCTGTCATAAGCACCTTTCTGTAAAACCTTTCCTCTATAAGAGTAACCTATTTTTCCACCTTTGGCAAATCTATAAGGATTAAAACTTGACTTAATTACTTCCAAGTCGATATGGTTAGGAGAAATTTTGTTTTGTCTGTTATCTCTATAATAACCTTGTGCTTCAAATCTTTTTCTAAAGTCTTTAATGAATTTTTTAGCGTTGGCAACCGAAGTAAATGTTTCATCTGATGCGTAAATGTTATCGGTATAATTAAACACCTTATAACCTTTTCCGACTTTACCACCTTTGGAGTATGTATTTAATTTTTCATAATACCCTAATTCATCTAAATCAAAAAAACTTCCATCAAGCATAACTACCTCAAACTTTGAAACCTCAAAATCTTCGGGTATATCGACTAAATATTCTTCAAAAATTTGTTCTTTTATGTCATTTGGAAAACCACTATCAATATCTTCAAAATCTATTTCTTTTATATAGTATTCATCAACATCTTTATTTACTAAACTTACTGAAATTTGCTTTAATTGGTCTGCTCGTTGATTTCCGTATGGTGTTTCTACCGTACCACCCTCATCATATTTTCTAGGTGTAAAGTTTTCACGAATATCGTCTTTAAACCTACCGTAAGCATCCTCAAAAGTGTCTTTCTTTTCTCCAATGAGTTCTACCCAACCGTTTGGCTTTTCTACTATGCTAACAACGTACCCCATTTTTTCATAATAAGGTACGTATGGCTCTACATCTAAATCGGGGTGTATTCTTTCTAAAATTACTCCCCCTTTCTCGAATTTTTCCTCTTTAAAAATATCCATATTTTAATCGTTAAAAGCATTTTTCATAAATTGTGCTTGTTTCCTAGTTCTTTCATCGTAAAGGTGTGGAGAATGTAATACTTGATTCATAAAAGCATCTGTACTCATACCTCTTGCTTCGGCTTTTCTTCTAAAAGCACCCTCTCTGAAATTAGGACTATCAACTACATTTTGCACCCAATTTGTTTTACCACCTTTGGCGAAACCCCTATTAAAATAACTTGGTCTGTTTACATCGTAGTAAATAATATCATTACCCGTTTGACTTGTTATTCCAACTTTCATTGAATCTACTCCAATTCTATCAAAAAAATCTCCATCATCTCCTTGCTTAGAAACAGAACTACTTGCCCATCCCTCTTTATTCCAATGCTCAACCATTTCATCTATTCTTTGTTCTTCGCTTGGATAAATATATTCTTCTCCATCGCCACCGTAATAGCCACCTCTCTTAAAAGAACTGTAATCGCCTTTTCTTTTAGACTTATACGCTTGTTCGTGTGGTTCTTTAGATAATCTTTCCATATCTCTTTTCCATCCTAAACCCTTTTTTCTAGGTAGCTTCCCACCTTTTTTATATTCTTCATAATCCCAACTTTCATCATCTAAATATTCTGTTATTCTGTTTCTTTCAGAAAAGTTGTCGGGAGTTATTGAAATATAATCGGCTTCATTGTTAGGTGCTTTAAAAGTCTTGTACTCATACATATTTTCTTTTATTTCGTCATACAAGTCTTTAATATCTCCCCTACTTGCGTGTCTTGGCTTAACCAAAATAGTATCTTCTATTTCGTATTTTTTTTCACTTTTGCCTTTAGATTTTTTTCTTTTTTGGTACGCTAATTCGTGGCTTTCTTTTGACCTTTTGTGCCAATCTCTTGACCTACCTAACTTTGTTTTTTTTGGTAGCTTTCCACCTTTAGCGTAAACATCAACACCAAACTTTTCTTCTAGTTCGTCAATAGTGATTGAATCTCCCTCTTCTAAATCTGTAATGTTATCTTCATTCACGTATAATCTGTAACCCTCCATATCTTCTGTATCAAAAGAAGCATAGTTACCATCTTTATCTTCAATTTGATATGTCAACCTTGCAAAGTACGGTGGGAAATCTTCAATAAAGCTATCTAATTCATAAACTGCATAATCGTAATAATTACCTCTTGGGTCGCCCCCTCTGTGCATACGTAAAATAACTAATCCCGTACCATAACCCTCTCCATCTTCTGTGAGAACTCCGAAATCAATTACTCCACCCCACCAAGATTGATTATAAGTGTTATCTCTTTGGTAATACTTTAAATCACTAATAGCATCTTGTAACTCTTCGATAGTTTCTGCTTCGTTGATTTCTTCCATTACATCATAGGCTTCATCTCCACCTAATTCAAAAGCTAATTGCTTTGCTCTTTCTAAGCTAATTTCAGACATTCCAAGCCAATCATCGCTATCTCCATTGTCAATAAAAGATGGGTATTCATCTAGCATCCAATCTCTACCGTCATAATGGTTTACAATTTTTTCTAATTTGTAATCTCCTACTTCTCCACCATCAGC
>CEUT01047582.1_pt1 | contig 26204 bp, 34 predicted proteins | sample 531401 | NCBI WGS metagenome assembly CEUT01 (sample SAMEA2622821, study PRJEB7988) | marine metagenome | biome: marine biome (ENVO:00000447); feature: surface water layer (ENVO:00002042); material: "saline water (ENVO:00002010), including plankton (ENVO:xxxxxxxx)" | depth 5 m | reverse complement strand
AACCTGATTGACGTTACTGATACCACAACTTCAAACCTTACATACTTCCCAACGTTCGTTTCTACAAACGGTGGTTACACTGAGATCCGTACTGACTCCACCAACCTCACATACAATCCGTCTACTAACAGACTGACTGTTGCCAACTTCCGTTCTACTACGGACTTTGAGGTTCAAGGTAACTTGACCATTACTGGTGCTCTTACCTTCGGTCAATCTCAGGTTGGTTCTATCGCGAACCACGATACGGATGCTCTTGCAGAAGGAACATCAAATCTTTACTTTACTGACGAAAGAGTAGATGATCGCGTTGCTGCTCTTATCAGCGGCGGTACAGGTATCACTGCAACCTACAACGATGCAGGCGATCTCCTTACCCTGAGTGCCACTCAGAGCGACATTAACACAGATAACATCACAGAGGGTAGTTCTAACCTATTTACGACTGCTGCTCGTACCAGATCGCATTTCACATACGGTAATGGTATTCAGCATAACAGTGGTACTCTGTCAGTTACACAGTCGGATATTAACACTGATAACCTTACTGAGGGTTCCACAAATGTCTTCTTTACCAATAGCCGCACTCGCGGTGCACTGTCTGCTAGTGGTGATCTCGGTTACAACGCTTCTACTGGTGTCTTCTCCTTCACTGAGCGTACTGACGCTGAGGTAAATGCACTTGCTGATACTCGTATCGCACTGCAAGTTGGTGCAAACCTTGACCTGAGCAGTAAGTCCACTGCTGATCTGGCAGAGGATTCAAACCTTTACTACACTAACGCTCGTGCTGATGCTCGCATCGCACTTCAAGTTGGTGCGAACCTTGACCTTAGTAACCAGTCTACTAGCGATCTGTCTGAGGGAACTAACCTCTACTACACGGATGCTCGTGCTGACGCTCGTATTGCCAATGCTGCAGGTGACTATGCAACTGCAGCACAGGGTGCACTTGCTGCTTCTGCTACACAACCAGGTGATCTGGCAACTGTAGCAACCAGTGGATCTTACAATGATCTGTCTAACTTGCCTACGCTCTTCTCTGGAGCATATGCAGATCTGACTGGCAAACCCACTCTGGGTTCTGCTGCTGCTACTGACAGCACTGCATATGCAACTGCTGCACAGGGTACAAAGGCAGACGCCAATGACACTGACATTGATGACATCTACACCGCTCTCAACGCGATTGGTAATGACGCTTCCGTCACAACTGTGGCACAACTCAAGGCAGCACTTGCCGCTCTCACACGCTGATAACCCATGGCAATTCCAACAACTAAGGCAGAATTTAAGGAGTATTGTCTCCGTAGACTGGGTAAACCAGTCTTGGAGATTAATGTCTCAGATGATCAGTGTGATGATGCCATTGACTACGCTGTTCAAAAATTCCAGCAATACCACTACGATGGTGCTGAAAGAGTATATCTAAAGCACGAACTAACTGCTGACGACCTCACTAATGCTAAAGCTGATACGTCAAGTAATGCAGTAGATGGTACTACCGTATGGAAAGAACAAAATAATTATCTGTCAGTCCCAGAACATATCACTGCTATTGAAGGACTCTTTGCGTTTACTGATAAGGGTACTCGTAATATGTTCGACATTCGTTATCAGATGAGATTGAATGATCTGTATGACTTTACGTCTACACAGTTCTATCATTACTACATGATTCAACAACATCTTGAAACGATTGATTTTATCTTGGAAGGTATGAAACCTGTTCGCTATCAGCAGGTGCAAGATAAACTACACATTGATTTTGACTGGGGTATTGATGCTCTGGAAGGTCAGTTTATTGTTATCAAATGTTGGAGAGCACTTGATCCTAATACATGGACTGAGATCTATAATCAGATGTGGTTGAAGGATTACGCCACTGCCAAGATTAAAAAGCAATGGGGTCAAAACCTCACAAAATTCCAAGGAGTGCAGATGCCTGGTGGTGTCACTCTCAATGGTGAGATGATTTACAACGATGCTGTGGAAGAGTTGAAAGTTCTTGACGAACAACTCCGCACTACCTGGGAAACTCCACCCCTAGACATGATAGGTTAATATGGCACTCAATCCACATTTCACACAAGGTACCGCTGGAGAACAAGGTCTAGTCGAAGATCTTGTCATCGAACAGATCAAGATGTTTGGCAAGGATGTGTACTACATTCCTCGCACACTTGTGAATGAGGATACAGTTTTTGGTGAGGACAGTTTGTCTTCATTTAACGGTGCACATTTAATCGAAGCATATATTGAGGACGCTGGTGGTTTCCGTGGAGACGGAGATGTATTCAGTAAGTTTGGTGTTCGTATATCTGATCAAGTAACGTTTATCATTTCCCGTTCTAGATTCACTGCTGCTGTAGATGACAACGCAACATTGATTGTTGAGGGAAGACCGAACGAGGGAGATCTTGTATATCTTCCACTGGCAAATAAAATCTTTGAGATCCAGTATGTAGAACATGAAGTTCCGTTCTATCAACTGGGTCAGAACTATGTTTGGGGTCTGCGTTGTGAGCTCTTCGAGTACAGCGACGAGGACATCGACACAGGTGTGGCAGCAGTGGATGCTATCGAGACTACGTTCGCGAATGCTATTGCTGTCATCATGGCAGAGACACCTACGCCTGGGACATTCCAGGTTGGTGAGATTATCACTGGTGGTACAACCAATACCGATGCAGAAGTTAAGTCCTGGGACCCTGCTACACGCACATTGCAGGTCTTCAACCGCACTGGTAGATTTTCCTCAGGTGAGACTATCACTGGTCAAACCAGCGGTGCAGTTGCGACAACCGAGCAGTACAATACGATAAATAATGTGAATAGTGAATTCGATCAAAACTTTGCAATCGAGACTGTCGCTGATGGCATCATCGATTTCACTGAGGGTAACCCCTTCGGTGAGTTTGGCAATAAAGGAAGTACAATCTAATGCTAGGAACATATACATATCACGAAATTATTAGAAAGACTGTCGTAGGATTCGGCACCCTTTTTAATAATATTGAAGTGCGCCGCACTAAGGGTTCAAAGACAGAGGTTATGAAGGTACCTCTTGCTTATGGTCCTAAGCAAAAATTCTTGGCACGTTTGCGTCAAGTAGGTGACCTTTCTCAGAAGGATGCAACGCAGATCACTCTGCCACGTATTGCTTTTGAGATGCAAGGTATCTCATATGATCCTACAAGAAAGGTATCTCCCACACAATACATCAGGCACACAACAGGTGACACCACTAACAAGGGTTTCATGCCTGTGCCATATAACATCAATTTTGAATTAGCAATCCTTGCTAAGAATCAGGATGATGCTCTGCAGATTATCGAGCAAATCCTACCCTTCTTTCAACCATCATTCAATATAACCCTGAATCTTGTTCCTGCTCTAGGAGAGAAGAAAGATTATCCAGTCACATTGACATCTGTAGATTATGATGACGTATATGAGGGTGACTACGACACACGTCGTACATTGGTGTATACCCTGCAATTTGTAGCGAAGACATATCTTTACGGTCCTGTTGCTGATAAATCCACTGAGATTATCACCAAGGCAATCGTGGACTATGCTACCGATTCCAAGACAACTGCAGCAAGAGAAGTCAGGTATCAGGTCACTCCCGATCCTGTCGATGCTGATCCAGATGATGATTTTGGATTCAATGAACTCTTTAGTGAATTTACAGATGGAAAGTCAAGAAACCCCACAACAGGAAACGACGAGTAAATACGAGGGCATCGAGGAAGCACTCGATGTCGATAGTGATATTGTCCCTGCTGCTCCTAAAGCAGAGATAGTGAACTCTGCTGCCACCAAAGATCAATTAAAGAAAGACTATGAGTACACTCGTGGTAACTTGTATTCTTTGATTGAGAAAGGACAAGAGGCAGTTGACGGTATTCTTGAACTAGCACAGGAGTCTGATCAACCCCGTGCATATGAGGTTGCTGGTCAGTTGATTAAGCACGTTGGTGATGTTGCTGACAAACTGGTTGACCTACAGAAGAAGGTCAATGACATTGAGGCACCTACCAAATCTAAAGAGATCAATACAACAAACAACACAATGTTTGTTGGTTCCACTGCTGACCTTGCTAAATTCCTAAAGCAGCAGAAGGATAAATAGTAAAAGCACAATCGTAACTATACCGATGGATAGAGTAAGAGTATTGGCAACTGAGGTCACCCTTAGTTCCGCAACCAACTTGAGTAAGGCAACTGCCGTGCGTGTCGTTAATGACACGAATGCTACTATTGTTCTGGTCTTAGATGATGCTGCTGTTGTCTCTGCCCGTGGTGATGGTACTAAGTATGTTGCGTTGGGATCTCGTAACGCTTCGATTAGATCTGGTGAGTCCGTCTACATAGAGAAGGACGCTCTGGAGACAATCGATGGTTCAGGTCTTAAATGCACAAAAGTCGCAAGACAGTAAATGCCCGCCGTCTCCAAAAAACAACAACGATTCTTCGGGATGGTTAGGGCGACTCAGAAAGGGGAAATGGAAAACCCCTCGCCTGAGATTTCCAAAGCTGCCGCCACCACCAGCGTGTCCAGCGTAAAGAAATTCGCCAAAACAAAACACAAAGGTCTACCAGAGAAAAAAATGAAAAAAGAAGATTACAAATATCCTCTTTATGCTCCTTATAAAAAGGTGGATGAATTTCATGCCAACAAAAAACCGTTGGGTGAAGAGGAGTATGATCATTATCGTGATAGACAACTAGAGCGTGGTACTTGGAGATCTGCTAGTAGTAACAAACCTAGTTCTGGTGGAAATCAACCAAGAAAAAAGAATACCAGTGGTATGTCCGCACTTGATTATGTAAAGAAATCAATCGAAGCCAAGTATGGCAAGGGTGCGATCATGGACGTTAAGAAAACAAAGAAAGAAGAAGTACAACTAGAAGCAAAGGTTGATGCTGGTAAGTCTCCTGAGAAGAAAGAGGCAGACAGAAACCTTCGCAAGTTCGGTGTCAAAGGTAATGAAATGGCACACGGCAAACTGAGGAGATCTCTCCACAGAATGAACCGTGGCGATAAGAAAGTCAAAGGTGACAAGAGTCAGTACGTTGAGACTGAAGGGTATGCACCTGGTGATGTAGACAAGAAATTGAAGACTGATAGGGACATGTTTAACGTTCCTAAAGGTGAGCAGGATGCAGCAAAGAAAAGATTGCTTGCCAAAGCTGCAGCAAAACGTGCTAAGATAAAGAAGGAATCCGTAGACCTTACAGAACGTGGGGACTATTGGCATCCCGATCCTGAGAAGGATCGTAAGTTGGGTGGTCCTGGTGCCAACCAACGTGCTCGCGAGGATCGTGGGTCTTCAACTCCTAAAAAGGAGGATCCTAAAAAACTGCGTAAGGGTGAGTCTTATATGGACTATGCCAAACGTCAGAAGGGTTACACTCCTCCTAAGAAGAAAGAAGGTCTGCGTGATAGGATCAAGCGTAAGCTTGGTATGAAAAAAGAAGGCACCATCACCTACAAAGATTTCATCGCTGAAGGCAACCGTACTGGTCGCATGATGCAGAAGTCTAAGACTCAGGTTACTGGACACATCAGTGCTGATCGTGGTTCTGATGAGAAGAAAAACCGTAAGGGTCGTAAAGCTCTTGAGAAAGATCTCAAAAAACATGGGATCGGACACAAGAAGGGTGTAGGTGAGTACAAGTATGACAGTGGCGAAACTGGCCGTGAAGTTTCCTATCAGACCTCAAAACCTGATAAGATGTCTAAACGGCGTTTTGGTAAAGTTATGCGCCGTCTTGGACGCAAGCATGGACAAGAATCCGTAATTACTAAAGATAAAGACAAGTCTGCTAAACTTCACTACACTGAGAAGGGCAGTAAGGCGAAGTCTGACTCCATTGGTAAAACAAAACCAGGTAAGCACCCCAAAGGTTACGGTGAAACATCTGGAACTAAAGCAAGGGGTGGTAAACTACCCAAGAAAACTAGCAAGGGAGCGTATCATTATGGCTGAGCAGAAGACTGATCCAAAAGACGGTCGTCAGGTTTGGTATTGTGCATACTGTGGACTCACTGCACCGCAAGGTCACTGGAGACCCCGTGCCTATATTGAAAAACACGAAGAAAACTGCCCGAAAAAACCATGAAATCATTCTCTCAATTCTTCGGTGAAGGAGTTAGTTGTCCCGAAGGTACAAAATGGTGCACTAAGTGTGCTAAGTGCTTAGAGGTTCCTTGTCAAGATAAGGAAATGAAGGAGGCAGCTGGTTCTTCAGCGGCAGAAGATAGGAGAGACAAACAACTACAGAAGAGGCAACTGATGCTTAACCGTCAGAAGTTGCAACTTCAAATGAAAAAGGTTGCGAAAGCAAAACAGACTGACATGTATCTCCAAACAGAGGGTGCTGCATGGACAAAGAAGTCTGGAAAAAACAGTGAAGGTGGACTCAATGAAAAGGGACGAAAGAGCTACGAGGCAGAAAATCCAGGAAGCGATCTTAAGAGACCTTCAAAGAAAGTTGGGAACCCTCGTAGAGCGAGCTTTTGTGCGAGAATGAAAGGGATGAAGAGGAAACTCACATCTAAACGTACAGCAAGCGATCCTGATTCTCGTATCAATAAGTCCTTACGTGCTTGGAATTGTTGAGGTAATTAATTATGGACAAGGAATTTTCTGACTTTAAGTTAGAGAGAAAGGAGTGCGCCAAATGTGGTGCTACTTGGATTAATGGTCAGCATGTCTGGCGTGGTACGGGGGCATCAGGAGACTCATCAGAATTAGATTTAGCAGGATTAGTTTGTAATAATTACGGAGATCATCAGTGTATAAACCCTATGAAGGGTCAAACTGGTGGACAGACTTGGGAGTATAGAGCAGGGTATATTGACGGCATGTTGGAGGGCAGAAAGAAGGCTATGACTGACTTCAACGATATGATGGGATCCTGACAAAACTTACGTTACATTGCTAAGTAACATCCTACATAGTGTAGTTCTAACAAAGACACATGAAGTTTTTCCTTTCTTTGTTCGCTGCACTATTTTTTGCTATGCCCGCATGGGCAGTGGATGTAACCATGGGTTCTAATGGCAATCTAGTCTTTGAACCAAATGATATTACTATCGATGCAGGTGAGACTATTCACTTTGTGAATGGCATGTTACCTCCACACAACATTATTGTCGAAGGTCGTGCAGACCTATCAAGAGAATCACTAATGTTCTCTCCTGGTGAATCACAAGACATCACATTTGCTGACGCAGGTGATTTTGATTTCTTCTGTGGTCCTCATCAAGGGGCAGGCATGATCGGTACCATCCACGTTAAGTAGAGATAATGACCTATAATATTACCATCGGGGACACCACATTTCCCTGTGCAGACGACACGTACATTCTTGACGCTGCAGAAGAGGCGGGACTGGCATTGCCATATTCCTGTCGTGCTGGAGCATGTTCTTCCTGTGCTGGCAAAGTATTGGAAGGCACAGTGAATCAAGAAGACCAAATGTTTTTAGACGACGACCAAATGGCACAAGGATTTGCACTATTGTGTGTAACATATCCTGAGTCAGACTGTACAATAGAACCAGAAGCGGAGGAACACCTTTACTGATGAAACGTTTTAACACTGTCGTTCTAAATGTAACAGTGTCAATACTCGACTATCTTTACAGAGGTCGAGACTATCAACGTTTTTGGGTGCTTGAGGAGATTGCTCGGGCACCCTATTTTGCTTTTTTGAGCGTGTTACATTTTAGAGAATCGATGGGACTACGGGGTCCCGAACACATCTATTTGATGAAAGAACACTTTGCACAATCCATCAATGAAACAGAACATCTGGAGTACATGGAATCTAGGGGCGGTAATGCTTATTTTATCGATCGCTTTGTTGCCAAACACCTCGTACTTATCTACTATTGGGTCAACGTGGTTTATTATTGGGTGGCTCCTAGGACTGCTTACCATCTGTCCTACGAGGTAGAGATTCACGCAGCAGAAACATATGCCAAACACTTGGCATTCAACGGACCTGACGAGAAGATTTTAGAAATCTTGAACGATGAATTGAATCATTCTCGCGAACTACATAATGCAATGGAGCTTATCAAATGAAAGTTGGAGTCATCGGTCTTGGTCGTATGGGAGAGGGTATGTCCCGCCGTATGATCAAAGCAGGAATCAATGTTATTGGATACAGGAACAACTATAAAAAAGCAGAGGCACAGTATGAGGCAGGGTACATCAATGGATGTACTACAAGTATTGAACTACTGGTAAAAGAAGTCAAAGCAAAACCGATTTACGGAATCAAGTCTGGCGAGACCGTAATGTCAGAACAACCTGGTGTGTTCATGATGGTCGTGCCAGCAGAATCAGTAGAGGATACACTCAATGAGTTATTACAGTTTTGTAGTAAGGGAGATATTATTATTGATCACGGCAATAGCAATTTTAAGGACAGTAGGAGACGTGCAGAACGTCTTGCAAAACTGGGTCTTGGGTATATTGACTGTGGCACTAGCGGTGGTGTTTACGGTTTGGACCGTGGATACTGTCTTATGGTTGGCGGTGCAAATACTGCAGTATCCGTCTGCTCTCCAATCTTTAATGCACTCGCACCAGGTATCGATGCCGCACCTAGGACCGATCCTAATGATTACCTGAGTCCTGGGGAACATGGTTGGTTACACTGCGGTGGACCAGGTGCAGGTCACTTTGTGAAGATGGTACATAACGGGATCGAATATGGAATCATGCAAGCGTACGCCGAGGGCTTTAATATCCTGCATGAAGCTAATGCTGGGTCAGCATACGTTGCTGCAGGGGATGCTGAGATTGCTCCAATGGACAATCCAGCGGATTATCAGTATGACATTAACGTTCCTGAGGTCGCTGAGTTATGGCGTCGTGGTTCTGTTGTTGGTTCTTGGTTACTTGACCTTACCGCTACTGTTCTACGCAGCGATAGAGAGCTTAGCAAATTCGATGGGGGAGTTAGCGATAGTGGTGAGGGTCGTTGGACTGTCCACGCTGCTGTGGATCTTGGCGTACCCGCTCCTGTCCTTAGCACTGCTCTGTATGAACGTTTCAATTCTAGAGGACTAGGATCGTTCGCTAATAAAGTCCTCAATGGGATGAGAAAGATGTTCGGAGGGCATGACGTACGATGAGCTCCAAAATAACTTTGTTACTATGTTTTGCACCTCTTGTGGTAATCTACATAGTAATGAAGCTTGCAGTGTGGATGTCTGCCATCAGTGCTGAGACGGATTATGTCAGAAAGGAACCTTTACGAAAACGAGGACCCTATTTGGAGAACCCGTATGCAGATGTTGATGAGGAAGAAGAGGAATATGGAGATAGCACAGACTATCGATGATTGTCTCTATGAATATTACTCTGAACGGGGTCTCCCCGTGCCAAACTGGAAACGTAAGAATCCCGAATGGTGGGTTCAATATCTCAGGTCCCTAGGTTTGACGGAAAAAAATGACTTTAGGTAATGTCTTACTTTGGACAGCAATACCCTTTGTATTATCCGCAATATACTTCGGGGTACGAAAAGGTGAAAATGATTACTATGACACAGACAACTATGACGGAAACGGAACCGCTCACTAAGGCGATTGTTATCTTCGGTGCCACTGGTGACTTATGTAAACGCAAACTAATCCCTGCACTCTACGAACTCTGGCAGAATGATCTTCTACCAGGGTCGTTTACTATTGTGGGTGCTGCTAGAACAACACACACTGGCGAGACTTGGAAGCATCACCTGGGTGACTATCCTCCTGAGTTTGGATACTGGTTAGATTATGTGCAGTGTGATTTGTCTCTTGCACCAACTCTACGTGCGTTGGATAACATTGCACAAGATGTAACTTACTTCCTTTCTGTACCCCCTGAACGTTATACAGATGCGATTCTTAATCTTAAAGAAGCAGGACTTATCGATGATCCTGAAAGGTCCAGAGTGGTTATTGAAAAACCTTTCGGGCACGATCTTGAAAGTGCTGAAAAATTGCAAGAAGTTGTATCAGCGAACCTCCGTGAGAAACAGGTATATCGTATTGATCATTATCTTGGCAAGGATACTGTGTCCAATATTATTGCTACCCGTTTTAGCAATGTTCTTCTAGAACCACTTTGGAACAGACAGTATATTGATGAGGTTCAGATCTTTGCAACTGAGACAATCGGTGTAGAAGGTAGAGCACAATACTATGAGGGTTCTGGTGCTGTCCGTGATATGTTGCAGAATCATATGCTGCAGGTGTTGGCATTGATTGCAATGGATGCTCCATGCAAACTAGACTCAAAAGAAATTCGTAGAGAGAAAGTAAAAGTTCTTGCTGCAGCCAGAATGGGTGGCAAGTATATTGCTGGTCAGTATGATGGGTATAGGGATGAAGTTGGTGTCGGTCCAAGTTCGGACACACCCACCTATTGTGCGGGCGACATTTATATAGATAATTGGAGGTGGGAAGGTGTACCTTTCTACTTCATGACTGGTAAAAAGATGCCTTATCAGTGCGTTGAAGTTGTTATTAAATTGAAGGCACCTCCTCTCAATCTATTTGAGGGGCATGAATATAATGATCGTATTGTTATGAGGTTCCAACCTGATCCTCATATGGACATTCGTATTGATATGAAATCACCTGGTCTAAACGACAGGGTGCAGACTGCAACACTAGCACACAGTTATCCTCCCAATGCTATGGATGGTTATGTGAGATTGTTGCATGATATTTGCCATCAGGATCAATCACACTTTGTTCACTCAGAGGAAGTTCTAGAGTCATGGAGAATCGTTGACGATCTTCTATGCACTGGAAGTAAGTGTAAGGTTCGTACCCACCCATACATTTATCATCCTGGTCTCTGGGGACCAGTTCACAAAACGGAGTTTATTACCAACTGGGACTATCCTGCATGAGTTTAGACAAACGTCACGGTCCTCTAAGTGCAGAGGAAAGGGAGGAGCAAAGAGAACTAAGAAAAAATTTGCGAGAACGTATCAAACAACTTCGCATGACGGAGTATTTTGACGATGACGAAGAACCCGATGTTTTTATAGGAGATGGTATCTAATGTATGAAGAACTAAACTGCTTTGAAGAAGCACTAAAACATTTTGGAACTCGGGTAGAGTTTATTTGTGCTATGGAGATGGGTAGAAAATTATCTCCCGAAGAAGCATATCAGATGATCAAGCAGGAACAAAAAGAATTAAAGAAATGCCGTAAAAATTACAACAAAAAAATGGATTCTAATCCAAAGTGAACCTGATACTTAGACCTCTTGATAACGTCAATGATCCTGTATGGAGTGTAATCATTATTCTGATTATACTACTAGCAGGGGTATCATATTATATTGTCTATATAATGAGAATGGCATTCAAGGAATTGGAAGATGAGTGACCTTACAAATAAAGATGCAGAGCAGGATACAAAGATTGCTGTAATGGACAGCACTCTAGAAAATTCTATTCGTCGCATCGAAATGGTTCATAAACGTGTCGATGACACGAATGAAGAAATCGAAAAACTTCGTGATCGTATTCGCACGTTAGAGAAGTGGGTTGCTGGTGCTGGTGCAGTAATTGCAGCAGCGACATTCATTATCGGTATTATCGCATCATCACCAGACGCAGACGCAAAGGAGTTCGATTATGGGAGCAATGGTTCCACCAAGCAGGAAATCCTGCTATAATTTTAGAGTTACAGAAATTAACCGAGTCGTTGACGGAGACACGATTGATGTTACAATCGATCTAGGTTTCGATCTATATAAAAAAGAACGAGTTCGCGTAGCAGGTGTTGATACACCAGAAAAACGTACTCGTGATTTAGAAGAAAAAGCACTTGGAATTGACGCAACAAACTGGCTCAAAGAAAAATTGGAGTCAACTCTCGCTGGTGATGATCAGTTGTCTATTAGGACTGAACTTGTTGGTGGTGTCGGTAAGTATGGTCGCTTACTCGGTTGGCTTTACGTCGGGGACGAAAATGTGTCCCTTAATGAGCAAATGATTACTGAAGGTTATGCTTGGGCATACGACGGCGGTACCAAACAGAAAAACTTCAGTGAACTTAAAGAAATCCGCCGCGCACATGGAACTTTAGTATGAGACGTGAAATGCTAGAAGCACTTAAAGCAAGTGCTATTGGTAACATCAAGAGAGCAAAGATGAACATCGAAGTTTATCTTTCTAGTTCTGTTGGTATTGGTGAGCACCCTGATGTGATGGGTGCGATGGAAACTCAGATTGACATCATCGCTAAAGAAGAAGAAAGAATCCACGTAATTGAAAAATACTTAGAGTGACATGGCAACCGACAACATATATCTTGGTAATCCTAATCTAAAGAAGGCTAACGTTGAAATCAACTTTACGCCTGATCAGGTCAAGGAGTATGTGAAGTGTAGTCAAGATCCAGTATATTTCATTCAGAAGTATATCAAGATCATCTCTCTGGACAGAGGTCTCATCCCATTTGAGATGTATGACTTCCAGGTCGATATGACCTACAAGTTCCATGAGAATAGATTTAATATCGCTAAACTACCACGACAGTCTGGGAAGTCCACCATTGTGACTTCTTACCTGTTGTGGTATGTTCTTTTTAATGCCAATGTAAACGTAGCAATTCTCGCTAACAAGGCGGCGACTGCTAGAGAAATGCTTCAGAGATTGCAGTTATCATATGAAAACCTCCCCAAATGGCTCCAGCAAGGAATCTCCCAATGGAACCGAGGCAGTTTGGAATTGGAGAACGGCAGCAAAATCATGGCTGCATCTACTTCTGCTTCTGCTGTACGGGGCATGTCTTTTAATGTTATCTTCCTTGACGAATTTGCGTTTATCCCGAATCATATTGCTGATCAATTCTTTAGTTCTGTTTATCCTACTATTTCATCTGGTAAATCTACCAAAGTTATTATCATCTCTACCCCACACGGGATGAATATGTTCTACAAACTCTGGCATGATGCTGAGAGAGGTAAGAACGAATACACTACAACAGAAGTCCACTGGTCTCAGGTCCCTGGTAGGGACGCCAAGTGGAAAGAACAAACTATTGCTAACACGTCAGAAGAACAGTTCCGAGTTGAGTTTGAATGTGAATTCCTTGGATCTGTTGACACACTAATTTCTGCATCCAAGTTACGAACGATGGTCTATGAGGACCCAATAACTAGGAATGCGGGACTAGATGTATACGTGGAACCAGAAGAAGGTAAGACATATGTAATGACTGTGGACGTGGCGCGTGGTGTCACAAAGGATTATAGTGCGTTCTGCGTGATAGATACCACCACCATACCATATAAACTTGTAGCAAAATATAGAAACAACCAGATCAAACCACTATTGTTCCCTAATGTAATCCATTCGGTTGCTTGTAGTTACAACCATGCGTATGTCATGATTGAGGTTAATGATATTGGTGGACAGGTTGCGGACATCCTACAGTTTGATCTGGAGTATGATAACCTCTTCATGTGTGCAATGCGCGGACGTGCAGGACAAGTTGTTGGGCAAGGATTCTCTGGTAGCAAGACACAACTAGGTGTCAAGATGACTACCACAGTTAAGAAGACGGGATGCTCTAACCTAAAAGCATTGATTGAAGATGATAAATTAGAACTATCTGACTACGAGATCATCTCAGAACTTACTACGTTCATCCAGAGAGGACAAGCGTGGGAGGCAGAGGAAGGATGTAATGATGACCTTGCTATGTGTCTCGTTATATTTGCATGGGTTGCACTCACAGATTACTTCAAAGAGTTGCATGATGCTGATGTAAGAAACCGCATGTATCTGGAACAGAAAGAAGCAATCGAAGCAGACATGGCACCGTTTGGATTTATATCAGATGGTCTAGAAGATGATACGTTTGTTGATCCCGAAGGACAGACGTGGACAAATGCTGAGACTGTCGGTGAGTATGGTGATATGTCCCACATGTGGGAGTATTTGCATTGACATTTAATCCAGATCTAGAACACCTGCTATTTGTTGACAGAAAGTGTCGTACTTGTGGTCAGGTTAAAGTTCTGCTGGATAGTTTTTATCTAACTAGAAAGGATAGAGGTAGTCTACCTTCTGCTTATTCATACGAATGTAAGCAGTGTACTATCAAGAGAATTCAGAATTCAAGAACAGACGACCAAGGAATGTGGCAATACCCAGACTGGTAAAGGGTTCACGTCCCGTTTCCCCACTGTAAACATCCAAAATTCTAAATAGTTTCAGCATCAGACTTGAATACTTCCAAGGAGTTTACAGATGGCATCAACGCAGCTTTCCCCTGGGGTTGTCGTAAAGGAGAGGGATCTAACAACGGTAGTTAACGCAACGGTGGATAACGTTGGCGCTATCGTCGGTTCTTTTGAAAAAGGACCCGTTGAAGAGGTAATTTCTATTGCTTCTGAAAGCGAACTTCTCTCTGTGTTCGGCAAGCCTACCGAGTTTAACTACGAATACTGGTTTTCGGCAGCACAATATTTACTGTATGGTGGTAGCCTAAAGGTTATCCGTGCAGACAACGCTTCACTTAAGAACGCTATTGATACTGCTCAGTTCACAGTAACAACTTTCTCAGCAGTTGACACAACTCTGACAGTCGCGGATTCGACTGACTTTGACGTGTCAGATCTGCTCTTGATCGACGCAGAACTTATTTCGATCACAGCAGTTAGTGGTAACGACGTATCGGTTACTCGCGGACAACTTAGTACCGCAGCAACCTCTCACGCCGCTGCTTCTGACATCACCCTGATCGAACCAACCGCTTCGGTCACTACTATCGATGAGGGCGGTACCTTCACCGATTCCGATACCACACTGACTGTTACATCGGTAGCATCACTGAGTGTATCGACTAACGACTACATCAGAATTGACGACGAAATTCTTCGCGTTACTGCCATTGCTGGCGAAGACCTTACGGTTACTCGCGCACAACTTGGTACTTCTGCTGCAGCACATACCAACTCTTCTACTGTTACTAAGCAGACTGTAACAGCAAACAAGACAACCATTAACGAGTCTACCTCTACTGGTGTTTCTGCTCCTATCATCAAAAATCTCGATACCTACGAGAACACTGTTGAGACAGCATCAAACAACTATAAGTGGGCAGCACGTAACCCTGGCGTCTATGGCAACTCTTTGAGAGTTGTGATGACTGACGCAGGCGCAGATCAAATTCTGTATCTGTCACAACCTACTTCCGCTGAGTGGGAATTCACCAACGGCGCAGAGGTTGCATTCTCTAACACCAACACTTACGGTAAGGTCTACAGCTACAACGTTGTTCTTACACTTAAGGCAAGCAACCTGGTTGGTGACTGGGCAGCAGATAACTTCTTCACCGCTAACGGTGGTAACACCACTGGTCGCGTTGTTGCTTGGGATCGCGCACTCCGCAAACTGGAAATCACAATCGCTGGTACATCTTCTGATGTATTTGAGGTTGAAGATAGTCTGACAGAACTGGCAAACAACAACGGCGCTGCTGGATCTGCAACTGGTGACTCTGGTCAAATCGAATCGATTGAGCGTAGACTGTATGTCTCACTCAACTCTGGATCTCCTCGTTTCCTCTCCAACCAAAGTGTTGATGACGCAAACGCTGCTAATATCACTATCGCTAACGTTGGTGATGCATATGCAGAGAGAGTATATGGTAACAATGCACTCTGGGTAAACATCGCAACCCGTCCTACTTCTTCACAGTGGGTTCTGGATAGAGGTGGTCGCCATGACCTGATGCACATCCTGGTCATCGACGGTGACGGCAAACTGACTGGTACTCCTGGCACAGTTGTTGAGAAGCACTTGAATGTTTCTAAGGCAACTGATGCTCGCGGACCACAAGGTGAAGCACTCTACTACAAGGATGTAATCAAGAACAACTCTTCTTTCATCTACTGGGGTGCACACGAAACCGTTCAACTGTTCGACAAGGACGCTACTGCTAACGGTTCCTTCGGACGCACTGGTGTTGGCACTGACTTCGACCTGCTCAAGTCTTCCGCTGCACTTGAAACTCTGGACAATCCTTACAACACTAACTCTGACTCTAAGGCAATGCCTTTGACAAAGGGTCATTCATCTCTGAAGTCTTCACTTCAAGGTGGTGTTGATGGTTACACCCTGAGTCGTCAGAAAGTTCTTGCTGGTTACGACCTGATCTCTGATGCAGAGACACAGGAAGTTGACTACATCATCATGGGTCCTTCCATGAGCACAGAACTTGATAGTCTCGCTAAAGCACAGAAGGTAATTGACATCGCTGCACTCCGTAAGGACTGTATCGCATTCATTTCACCTCAGCGCAGCGATGTTATCGGCGTTCCTACTTCCCGCCAGATTGTAGATCGTACGGTTGAGTTCTTTGATCAACTGAGCAGCACTTCTTACGCTGTCTTTGACAACAACTATAAGTACATCTACGATAAGTACAACGACAAGTATCGTTATATTCCTTGCAATGCTGACATTGCTGGTCTCACTTTGAGCACCACTCTGAACCAAGAACCCTGGTTCTCACCTGCTGGTTTCAACAGAGGTCAACTCCGTAACGCAATCAAACTTGCTTACTCTCCTCTGAAAGATCACAGAGACATCTTGTATGCATCAAGAGTTAACCCGATTGTTGCATTCCCTGGTCAGGGCATCGTTCTTTACGGTGACAAGACTGCTCTTGCCTACCAGTCCGCATTCGACAGGATCAACGTCCGTCGTCTGTTCCTGGTAATGGAGCAAGCGATTGCCGAAGCAGCGAAGACTCAACTCTTTGAATTGAACGACGAGTTCACTAGACAGTCCTTCAAGAATATTGTTGAACCCTTCTTGCGTCGTATCCAATCACGTCGTGGCGTAGTTGACTTCCTCGTAGTTTGCGACGGAACCAACAACCCACCTGACGCAATCGACCGTGGCGAGTTCTTCGCGGAAATCTTCGTGAAACCCACACGCTCTATCAACTACATCACTCTCACCTTCACGGCGACGAGAACTGGTGCTTCCTTCTCGGAAATCACCTCCTGATTTAGTCCTTAGGGGGTCAAGCGACCCCCATAATCTTTCTTCTCTATAAAAAATTTCGGAGTAAACAATGGCTGAACAACGTAGAAGATCTCCAGGACAAGTGGAAGGTGGGTTTATCGACTCTCCCATCTTTAATTTCCGCGACAAGATCGAAGATCTTGCTCGCCCTAATCTGTTCCAAGTGGAGATTCAATTCCCTGAGTTAGTATCCTCAGGTCGTCCTGGTGTCGGCGGTAACGTCGGATCATCAGAAAACAGAAAGCAAGAAGAAGCAGGTGCCGCACCTGAATCTCTCGCAGGATCAAACATGATGTCTACCTTCCTTGTGAAGGCAGCAAACCTCCCCGCATCGACTATCGGTGTTATCGAGGTTCCTTACAGAGGACGTATGCTCAAGATCGCAGGTGACCGCACCTTTGAACCTTGGACAGTTACAGTGCTGAACGATCAAGAGTTTAGACTTCGCACCAAGTTTGAAGAGTGGGCATCCCGCATTCAGAACTTGCAGCAGAACATTCAAGACGCCAAAGAAATTGGTGACTACCAGTCTAACGCTATCGTGCGTCAGTATTCTAGACAGGGTGATCAGAAGAAGGCATACTCCTTCCAAGGCATCTGGCCTAGCAGCATTAGCGCAATCGATCTGGCATGGGATAACAACGATACTCCTGAAGAGTACACCGTTGAATTCCAGGTACAGTTCTGGACATTCGCAGATGATGTCAACGCTGGTAACGCTGTTCAAAAGAACAGTTCGGTATAAGTAGTTTTTGATGCCTTATAAATAACTCGTATAAGGCACAAATACAGGTTTAATAATGGCAAACCTTTTTGGTTATTCTCTAGCTCGTAAGAAGGGTCAGCAACCTGCTGGTCCTTCTTTTGTGCGTAAAGACAGCGAAGACGGAGCAGCGCCCGTCAGTGCTGGGGGATACTTCGGTCAATACGTTGACCTTGGCGATGCTGCAAACAAAGCATCGGAGTCGGATCTTATCGGTAGATACCGTGAGATGTCGCTCCATCCCGAATGTGATTCTGCAATTAATGATATTGTCAACGAGGCAATCGCAGGTGATCTAGACAATCATCCTGTAGATGTTGAGTTGTCAAATCTCCGCGTGTCGGAGAGTTTGAAGCGTGTCATCCGTGAGGAGTTCGCGAACATCCTATCTCTTCTGGATTTTGATCGTAAAGCATATGATCTCTTCCGTCGCTGGTATATTGATGGTCGCTTGTTCTTCCACAAAGTAATTGATCCAAAGGATCCAAACAAAGGTATCACAGAAATTAGATACATCGATCCTCGCAAGATCAAGAAAGTTATTGAGTTCGACAAACCCAAAGATCGTCAGGCACCTGTCGATCCGCAGCAAGGAAGTCTTGCTCCTAAGTCTGTCGAGTATTACATTTATGCACCCAAAGGTTTGAAAGGGTATGAGAACCAGGGCGTAAGAATTGCACCTGATGCTATTTGTTATTGTCACTCTGGTGTGCTGGATATGCAGCGCAACTATGTTCTTTCTCACCTACATAAATCAATCAAAGCTCTCAATCAACTTAGAATGATTGAGGACTCTCTGGTCATTTATCGTCTGAGCAGAGCACCCGAGCGTAGAATTTTCTACATCGATGTTGGTAATCTTCCTAAGCAGAAGGCGGAACAATACCTCCGTGAGGTTATGTCCCGTTATAGAAACAAGTTGGTGTACAATGCGGACACTGGCGAGATCAGAGACGATAAGAAATTCATGTCAATGTTGGAGGACTTCTGGCTTCCAAGACGCGAGGGAGGGCGCGGCACTGAAATTTCTACCCTACCTGGCGGGCAAAACCTCGGTGAACTGGAAGACGTAAAATACTTCCAGAAAAAACTCTATCGTGCACTCAACGTGCCCGAGTCACGTCTAGAGGCAGCGGAATCCAGTTTCAATCTTGGTCGTAGTGCCGAGATTACTAGAGACGAAGTTAAGTTCCAGAAATTTATCACACGTCTCCGCAAACGTTTCAGCGACATGTTCAATGATCTGCTGAAAACACAACTGGTTCTGAAAGGTGTCATTGAACTAGAAGAATGGGATGAGATCAAGGAGTCAATCCAATATGATTACATTGCTGACAACTACTTCAGTGAACTAAAAGAGAAAGAAATTCTCAACGAACGTCTTGCTCTTTTACAACAGATGGACCCCCTTGCTGGCAGATATTTCTCACTAGATTATCTGCGCCGTCAAGTCCTTAAGCAAACTGACGAAGAGATCCGCGAGATCGATAAGCAGATGGCGAAGGAAATACAGGAAGGCAAACTCATTGATCCTATGTCAATGCAACAAATGGAGGTTGAACAGATGGCAATGTCACTGCAACCACCCGAACCTGAACAGGAAGAAGGTATATCTCCAGAGGATTATGAGCGCGGTAATATCTAAACTTTCTAAATAGTACATAATGTGTGAAAATCATGGCATCACAAGCAGCAAGTGACATCGTTAATGCAATCTTTGCAGGTCAGAAAGACCTTTCTGATTATGTTAAAGATGCAATGCACGACAAAGCACTAGACGCCATTGGCGCAAAGAAGGTCGAATACGGTAAGCAGGCTTTCGCTCCTACTCCAGACTCCCCTGAGGAGGAAGAGGTCGAAGCACCCGAAGCGACATCCGAACCACAAGAGGAAACTCCTGATGAAACTGATAACGGAAACGATTGAAGAAGCCAAGGTAGTTATTACCGAAGGCAAATCTGGTCAAAAGAACCACTTCATTGAAGGCATCTTCCTTCAAGGTGATCTCAAAAACCGTAACGGCAGAATGTATCCTGTTGGTCTTCTTGAAAGAGAAGTAACCAAATATGATCAGAGTTACATTCAAAAAGGTCGTGCGCTGGGTGAATTGGGACATCCCGAAGGTCCGACCATTAATCTTGATCGTGTATCACACAGCATTCAATCTCTCAAGAGAGAAGGTAATAACTTTGTTGGCAGAGCGCGTATCCTGGATACTCCCATGGGTCGCATTGCCAAATCACTTCTTGATGAGGGTGTGAAACTGGGTGTATCATCCCGTGGTCTTGGTTCCTTAAAGGAAACAAACGGCATGAAAGTTGTTGCAGACGACTTTATGCTCGCAACTGCTGCAGACATTGTTGCAGATCCATCTGCTCCTGATGCTTTCGTTAACGGAATCATGGAAGGAAGAGAGTGGGTCTGGGAAAATGGTCTTATCTCCGAGCAAAAACTTGAGAGAATTAAGAACCAAATCGACAATGCAGCGCATCAACAACTGGAAGAGCGCAAATTATTTGCCTTTAACCAGTTCTTGAAAAATCTGTAATCATAAATAACTATAGCAAATTCGTAGAAATTGTCAGGAGACTACAATGTCAGAAAGTATTGAAACAACTTTGGACGAATCGAGCGTAACCGCTGGCGCAAAACCTGCTGATCCCCAAGGGAAACTGGAGAATGACGGCAGTGGTCTTGCTGGCGTTACTGATCTAGGTGGACCTACCCCCCAGAACAGTAAGCCCGACGATGAGTCTAACAAGTACAAGATCGTCGGTAAATCCGCGACACCCCCTTCCACCAAACCTTCCGCCGCTTCAGGGCAGAAAGCAGAATTCTCTGCCAAGGGTGATGTACAAGCATCCCACGAACCCGAGGGTGAGGTAATTGCTGAAGAAGAGTCAGAAGAAGAAACCGTAATCGAGGTTGATCTTTCTGCTGACGTTGCAGCACTTACTGAGGGTGAAGATCTTTCCGAAGAATTCAAAGAGAAAGCAGCAACCATTTTTGAAGCAGCGGTTGTTACTCGTTTGAATGAAGAACTGAAGGTCATGCATGAAGAGTATGCCAAAGTTCTGGAAGAAGAAATTGAGACCGTAAAAGGTGAACTCGCTGAGAAGGTAGATGAATACCTTAGCTACGCTGTAGACCAGTGGGTTAACAAGAACGAGATCGCTATCGAACACGGCATTAGAGTCGAGATGGCGGAATCCGTTATGGAAGGTCTCAAACAAGTTTTCACAGAGAACTACATCGAAATCTCTGATGAAAAAGTTGATTTGGTTGACGAGATGACCGAACAACTCGATATTATGGAGAAAAAACTCAACGATCAAGTCGAGGAGAACGTTAATCTTGTAAAAGAGATTGGCGCATACACCAAGAATGGGATTGTGAGCGAAGTTTCAGAAGGTCTGTCACTTACCCAAAAGGAAAAGTTGGCTGCACTTGCTGAGGCAGTTGAGTTTGAAGATGAAACATCCTACCGCGAGAAGGTTGCAACTCTACGTGAGTCGTACTTCTCCACTAAGCCCAATGTTACTCCTAGTGAGTTGACTGAGGACGTGAAAGTCGAGAATCAAGATGTAGGTGACACCATGTCGCACTATGTCCAAGCACTCTCTCGCTGGTCTAAATGATTTTAGATCGTAATTTAGTTCACTTTACCACCAAATAAGGTATACAAAGCAATGTTCAATTCCGAATCTTTGCAGGAAAAGTGGGCACCTATTCTGGAACACTCCGAGATTGATAACATCTCCGACAAGTATAGAAAGGCTGTCACCTCTATCCTGCTCGAAAACCAAGAAAAATTCCTGAAAGAGGAAGCAGGTGTGCTGACTGAAGCCGCACCTACAATGTCTGCTGGCACCGCTGGTTTTAGTGGTTCTTCCACTGCAACTGGTCCTGTTGCTGGTTTCGACCCTGTGCTGATCTCCTTGATCAGACGTAGCATGCCTAAGCTGATTGCTTATGACATCGCTGGCGTTCAACCGATGACTGGTCCTACTGGACTGATCTTCGCAATGCGCTCACGCTACGGCACCAACCGTACTGCTGGTACTGAAGCATTCTTCAACGAAGCAGACACCGAGTTCTCCGCAGAGAACGCAGCAAGCGACCTTGGAAGAACTGCTCAGGCAGGATCCAACCCTGGTCTGCTCAACGATAGTGGCACCTACAATACCTCTGATGGTATGCCTACTGCTGAGGCAGAAGCACTGGGTGACGCTTCTGGAAACCAGTTCGCTGAAATGAACTTCAGCATTGAGAAGGTTACTGTGACTGCTAAGTCCAGAGCCCTCAAAGCTGAGTACAGTTTGGAACTGGCACAAGACCTTAAGGCAGTTCATGGTTTGGACGCTGAGAGCGAACTCGCTAACATCCTTTCTACTGAAGTTCTCGCTGAGATCAACAGAGAAGTTGTTAGAACTGTCTACAAGATCGCTCGTCCTGGCGCTCAGAACAACACTGCAACTGCTGGTATCTTCGACCTTGACGTTGACTCCAACGGTAGATGGTCGGTTGAGAAGTTCAAAGGTCTCCTCTTCCAAATCGAAAGAGACATGAACGCAATCGGGCATGAAACTCGTAGAGGAAAGGGTAACATTCTGATCTGCTCTGCTGACGTTGCTTCTGCACTGTCTATGGCTGGCGTTCTGGATTACACTCCTGCACTGTCTGGCAACAGCGGTCTCCTTCCTGACGACAACAGCAGCACTCTTGCTGGTACTCTGAACGGAAGAATCAAGGTCTATGTTGATCCTTACTCTGCTAACGTAAGTGACCGTCACTTCTACGTTGCTGGTTATAAGGGTTCTTCTGCCTATGACGCTGGACTGTTCTACTGCCCATATGTACCCCTCCAGATGGTACGTGCCGTCGGTCAGGACACCTTCCAACCGAAAATTGGCTTTAAGACTCGTTACGGAATGGTTGCAAACCCATTCGCTGAGGGAACCACTCAGGGTAGCGGCGCTCTTAACGCTAACGCCAACCGTTACTACAGACGTACACTGGTTGACAACCTCATGTGATCAATTACTCACATACGAGTATCATCAGGCGACCTACGGGTCGCCTTTTTTATTAAATAGAGTTATACTTATGGTGTCCGTATGCCTAGAAACACTATGACTAAAGCGGAGTTTGAGACAAGGGTTCTCAAATTAAAGAATGAGCTGTATGATGGGTCATGGAGTGCTCGTAACGGTGAGTGGCATGACGGTGCACACACCATGCTTAATCGCGTACTGGAACTCTTACAAGAATATCGTTACTAATGGTTACCGAAGAAAAAGTACAGGAGATGATTGATGCTGCAATTCGTAGACACAACCGCAATGCTGGAATTATTTCTGTCATTGTTGGGTGGGTTGTTCTTTCTCTATTTGCTGAAGGTCTCCTCAGGCTCATTGGGGTAATTCCCCCACTACTACCCTGGTTAGAAATTAAATTATGAAACTCACTAATTCTGATTGGCGATACTCGGATGCCCGCATGGCACTCCGAGATGAAGTTTTTCGTATGCTGAAACCATACCTGGGTGAATATCCTCAGGCAGTCTATGAGTTCTCAGATACATATGTAAGTCAAGGTAACCCTGATGCCTCTCTGGTTGAGGATCAGTTCAAACTATACCTTGCTTCTATAAATACTAGAAGTCTTACAGAGCAACAAAGTGGCAACTTGGAACAACCAGATAGCTAATAAAAACTTCTTGAGTCCTATTGGGTTCAAGTTTATACTGGCAAAGTATCCAAAGATTGCATACCTTTCTCAGTCTGCTAATATTCCTGCTATCAACCTGGGCATTGTAGAGCAACCTACTGTATATGGTAGACCTCTACCCACTGATGGAAACATCAGTTATGACCCTTTCACCATGAATTTCCTCGTGGATGAAAACATTGAGAATTACCTGATCCTACACAACTGGATCAGGGGTCTTGGTGTGCCTGATCGTTTTAGTGAGCGTAGAGAATTCCTAGACAAGCAGGCAAAGTTATCATATAACGCAGAGGGTGGTGATACAAAGTTCGCTGATGCGACTCTCACTGTCCTTAACTCAAACTTCAAATCCAACTTCCAAGTGGTATTTTATGATATAATACCAATATCTCTTAGTGCGTTGGATTTTAATGCTACGGTAGACGGCACAGAATATGCTGCTGCCTCAGTAACATTTAGATATAGGTCTTACGAAATTCAAGCACTGGAGGGTTCTCGTAATAAAGCACTTGAATAATGGCAGTCTTGAACCTTGAGCGCATCCAAGAACAATGGGCAGAGGATGCACCTATTGATGAGCATGATTTAGTTAACCAAGCACTTGCTGTGCCTGGTCTTCATCAACGCTGGATGACATACTATAGCACATTTAAGTTGATGCATAGTGATGCGACAGCGAACCTTAGTCGTGTCACAAAATTTAAGTACGAATACTATGCAGGCAAGTCACCTGCAGCAGTGTATAAAGAAAAACCTTTTGATCACAAAGTTCTCAAAGGTGACCTAGACAAGTATGTCTATGCCGATGACGAGTGGATCAAAGCAAAGCAGAAAATAGACTACCTTGAAACTTGCCTATATTACATAGAGGGCGTTCTAAGACAGATCTCTAATCGAGGTTACACAATCAAGAACGTCATTGATTTGAGAAAGTTTGAAGCAGGTTTTTGATGACTACAATCATTAAGAAGAATGAGGTTTACATTAAGGTAAACGCGGAACCTCATGTGCATCAGGAGTTAGCAGATTATTTTTGCTTCGATGTACCAGGGGCAAAGTATATGCCACACTATAGATCTCATGTATGGGATGGAAAGATTCGTTTGTATTCACCAGCAACAGGTGAGATATACGCGGGTCTTTTTGATTATGTCACAGACTTCTTAAAACAGAGAGGGTACATATATAACATTGAAACCAGTGAGCACTATGGAAGACCGACCGATACCGACCCTCTCATCACACCTGAGAGTGTTGCGGGGTTTGTTGGGTCTCTCAACCTACCTTTCAAAATCAGAGATTACCAACTCAAAGCAGTATTCTCAGCTCTTAAGAACAATCGCAAACTTCTACTCTCGCCCACAGGATCAGGAAAATCCCTGATTATCTACTGCCTGTTGAGATGGCACCTGAAGTATAATAGAGAAATTCTAATTATTGTACCTACCACGTCTCTGGTGTCACAGTTGACACAAGACCTCAAGGATTATGGATGGGCAGCAGATCATTACGTCCATCAGATCATGGGTGGTAGAGAAAAATATGTAGAGACGCCTGTTGTTATATCTACTTGGCAATCAATTTATAAGGAACCTAAGAAGTTCTTCAAACGTTTTGACGTGATCATCGGTGATGAGGCGCACCTATACAAGGCAAAGTCCTTGACAGGTATCCTGACAAAGTGTCATGACGCTAGGTATCGGATCGGTCTGACAGGGACACTTGACGGGATGAAAACACATCAGTTGGTCCTTGAAGGACTCTTTGGTAAATGTAACCAGGTGACAAAGACCGCCGACCTAATGAACGCAGGTACCTTGACAAAACTGAAAGTGAAGTGCTTAGTCCTGCAGCATGGTTACGTGCCATTTGATTCCTATCAGCAAGAGATGGACTTCATTGTATCACATCCCAAGCGAAATAAGTTCATCGCCAAACTGGCAGAGGACTTGGATGGCAACACACTCGTACTATTCAACTACGTGGAGAAGCACGGTGACCCGCTTTTAGAAGTGCTAAATAATTGTGTAACAGAAGACCGCAAGGTTTTCTATATCCACGGTGGTGTTGAGACTGCCGAACGTGAACGTGCGCGTCAGATCTGCGAAACAGAATCGAACGCAATCATTCTTGCCAGTTATGGGACCTTCTCTACTGGTATTAATATTCGGAATCTCCACAATATAATTTTCGCTTCCCCTTCTAAGTCCCGCGTACGAAACCTACAATCTATCGGTCGTGTATTGCGGAAAGGTGAAAATAAATCTCAAGCAGTTCTTTATGATATTGCTGATGATTGCTCTAGAGGATCAAGACAAAACTACACTCTGAGACATTTGGTTGAAAGAATCAAAATTTATACAGAGGAAAAGTTTAATTATGAAGTCTCGAAAATTAGATTCAAAACATGATTAATTACATTCAACACGACAAAGAATTTTACGGTGTTATTAAACTCTCCCAAGGTGAAGAAATCATGGGGGAGTTAATTGTCACGGACGATGCTGAGTCACCAGGTACATCTATTGTTTTTATTACCCATCCTGCTAGAAGTAAAGCAGTAGAGATAGAGAAACAAGGACAGATGGGTATGGGCGTCGGTCTACTTAAGTGGCAATACTTCTCGGATGA
>CEUT01013199.1_pt1 | contig 26253 bp, 38 predicted proteins | sample 531401 | NCBI WGS metagenome assembly CEUT01 (sample SAMEA2622821, study PRJEB7988) | marine metagenome | biome: marine biome (ENVO:00000447); feature: surface water layer (ENVO:00002042); material: "saline water (ENVO:00002010), including plankton (ENVO:xxxxxxxx)" | depth 5 m | reverse complement strand
GAAATTAGTCAGGTGGATCAATCCTTCCTTGACGACGACCAAATGGACGAAGGTTTCGCACTTCTATGTGTTACCTATCCAAAATCCGATTGTACTATCCGCACTGAAACCGAAGAAGAACTTTACTGATTATGTCACGTTTTGAATCTTATAAGAAGTTCGTTGATGGCGTCACTTCCGAACCATCTACTGACTTCCTCGCCCTGTCTGATCGTCTGGTAGAACTGGATGAGAAAGGTGCTAACATCGAACGTCTCCTGACTGCTGGTGTGGGCATCAATGCCGAGGGTGGTGAGTTCCTTGAGATTGTTAAAAAGATGATCTTCCAGGGCAAACCCTTTGATGCTGGCAACAAAGAGCACCTTATCATCGAACTTGGTGATCTAATGTGGTATGCTGCTCAAGCGTGTATTGCCCTTGAGATCTCTATGGATGAGGTTCTCGATCGCAACATCACTAAACTATCTAAGCGTTATCCTGCTGGAACATTTGACGCTTATTACTCTGAAAATCGTGTTGAGGGTGACCTATGAAAATTCTAACACTGGAAGATTATCAGAAGGCAGGCGAAACCTTCTGGCCTAAGTATTGGTACATCTCCAAAGAACTTGGTGAAGGTGCTAAAGCAGAAGATATTCTACGAGTCATGGAAGCAGTCGGTGGTGTCGCACTGAAACTTGCTCTAGAAGAAAAGGAAGGACCCTTTGGATTTAATAAAAAAGACAAAGAGGAAGAAAACTGAAAATAAATAGACCCGTAAGGGTCTTTTTTTATGGCGATCGATAAGGGGAAGCAGTTTGAGTATGCTATTATGCTCGCAGCATATCGCATGATCGAGGATCCAACTCTGGGTGAGGAAATAGAGATAAAGAAACTTGAGAACCAACCTATTGAAAGTGTAGTTCAGCAGGCTGCTGATGGTATGCTGCAGAAGATTTCACCATCAATGCAGAATGATGCTTTCTTCAAGTCTTTCAGACAGTTGGGTGGTTCTAGTCCAGAACCAAAGACAGATGTTTTGTTTGTTAGGAATGGGCAAAAGATCAAGTGCTCTATGAAGTGGGGTGATTCCTATCAGCTATCGAGTGCTGGTATTCAGGGAACAGTTAATGTTTTAAACAACGTACTGTTCCAGTGTGCTATGAAAGGTAGTCTTGGTGGAACTGAGGTTCGGAAAGTCGCCATGGTCCTAGATGAGTTGTCACAGACTCTAGGGGAAGGACCTAAGAAACAACCACAACCTGTCATGAAACAGATCATTGAGAAGGCAAACCGTGATGGTGGTATTAACCGAAGACTGCAGGAGATCTTAGGATCTAGGAGAATGCCTGAGGGTGATAAACTATTCTTAGCATTCAAGAGAGAACTTGTAAGAGAATCTTTGACTGGTGAGTCTTTGTTTGGAAAGGGTAATGATAAGACTGCTAACTATATCCTCAACGAAAGTCAACTAATACCAATCGATGATAGACTTGTCAATCAGATTGCAGATAAAACTTACGTTGACATTAGACTAAAGGGTCGTGGTAAAAACAAGGAAGGTGTGAGACTTAATGAAGCAGTCATTCGTATTGAACCAGCATGATCGAAGAATTTTTTGATAATCTTGTCTGGGAGTATGCCGAGACTAGGAAGAAAGTTGACAGGCAAGCAAACGAAATCATGATGTTTACTGCCTTCTTCCACCAGTATATGGAGCAATATGCTGACGAAGGCGCTAAATATATGCATATGAAGACCTTGGGTCTTGCATTAATTCGTCAGAACCAATCAATCTATTATAAGAAGATACGTGAAGCAGTTCGAGAAGTTCATCGCCGAGGCAAGAACAACCCGCGCCAGCGCCCAGGCAAAGCGAATGGGTCTGGTAGGAGACGGGCACGGAGATTGGTATGATAAGCAGGGTACTCTGAAGGCAAAGACCATCAGAGGTGAGCTGAAGATGTATGATGCTCGCCAAGCCCAGAAAGACGCTGATGCTGCTGATAAAACTGCTGCTGCTCAATCTGATAACGCCGCTAAATCGACTGCTAAAGATCAGGACCAAAGACCTGGTGCTGCTGCTAGCGGCGTCGATGTTGATGCCCTACTCAGACAAGTCGATCAGTATAGAGCAAGACAACAATTCGACCAGGCAGCAAGAAAAGAACCACTAACGGTTGCCTTTGATAAGTTTGACAGCGACGAGATTGGTGATAGTGTAATCGCAGCAGCACAAGAGTCTGCTGCTGGTGGTCAGTTCTATATCTTCCCATCCCGTGATGCGGATATCGAACGAATCAAAGAAGCATATGGTGACGCTGTAATCGATGACGAGAACGCTGAGACTATCTATGATGTTCTTCAGTCCATTTATGAAAGCGGATACAACGCAATCAACATCGTAGTTCGCAAGTCTCGCGCTACAGAGATCGCACAACTAGCGACAGAACAGAACGGCAAACTCTACAACTACGTGATGATGAACGTCATCCCCGTAGAGGAGCGTTCACTAGAAGAACAGTATAAGTCAGGCGAAATCTTTAACGAAGGAGACCCAATCACTGCTGGTGATAAGTCTGGCAAGATCATTAGACGTGGACCAAACTATCTAATTTGCCTTGACGAGAGCAAAAAAATTTTTAGAACTTGGGTAAAGGACGCAACTCCTGCTAAATAAAGATAACAGTCAATCGTCCACTATAGAAAATGAGCGTCTGGAACCAAGCATATGAGGACTTCCGTCGTCCTTATTATGAAGAGGAAAAGAAAGCCAAGAAAGATTATGATGGCGACGGTAAAGTAGAAAGCGGTTCCAAGGAACACGCCGGTGCCGTTCATAACGCCATTCAGCGTGCCAAGGGTGGCAAGGCTGATGGTCAGGATACCCGTAAGGAAGAAGCAGTTGCCGAAGGCAGCATGAAGCAGGCACGTAAGAACGTGGGCGCTTCTACTTGCTGGGACGGATACAAGGCAAAAGGCACCAAGATGAAGAATGGTCGCCAAGTTCCTAACTGTGTCAAGGAAGAGGACCTAGAAGAAGGCATCCGCGACAAGGATCCCGAGAAGGGAACCGAAGAGCGTAAGGCACGCCTTGAGAAAAAGCGTGGCATGAAGATGGATGACCATCCTCAGTATAAGAAGGAAGAGGCAGAGTCCCTAGAAGAGAAGAAAAGGGGTCTCTATGCTAACATCCATGCCAAACGTGCTCGTGGTGAGGCACCTGCCAAACCTGGTGACGAGGACTATCCTGCTAAGGATGCCTTTAAGAAGGCAGCAAAGACTGCTAAGAAAGAGCATTACGACTGGCGTGCCGACTTCGATTTTGTAATCGAAAAAAAGTCTGAGGACTGTGGTTGCGATCACACCCCCAAGAAAGGTGTAAAGAACAAAGTCACAGTCATGCCGGAAGTAAAGACCGAGGAGACTGAGCTCCAGGAAGGTCCTTACATCATTACTGGACCTGACATCACAGGCAATACTCCAGCATACCGCAACTTCAAAGCAGGTATGAAGAGCAAGGTCACCGGCAAACCAATGTATAAGTTGGGACCTGGTGTCAAACTTCCTGAGGAAGTAGAACTCGATGAAAACCGTCGTGCTGCCCGCTCTGCTGGTGGTTACAAGGATGACTCTAAGAAGCAACCTGATCCTTCTAAGGATGGATTCACGGGTGTAGGTAACATGTCTATCGATCAGATTCGTAAGATGTCTGCTCGTATTGACAAGAAGAACAAGTCCAAGAAGGAAGAGGTAGAGTTCGCTGGTAACTACGAGGGTCCTTTGTATGCTCCCCATCCTGACATTAAAAAAGATCAGGAACTTGATGAGAAGTTTAGTACCCAGTACAAAGATAAGAAAAAGATGGGACAATCTTCTCAGAGGAAGTCTCTTGGTAGAGGATCATCTATTAAAGATGGTGCTAAACCATCTGGATATGAATCTAAGAAAGAGTTCCGCACTCAAGAAATGCGGAACATGAAGGAAGATCTAGCAGGTGCTGTTGATAGCGTCACTAAGAGAGCACAAGGTGCCCTTGAAAAAATTGGCGTAAAGATCAACCGCAAACCTCGTCCTACCGCTACTCCATCCGCTCAGACGCAGAACACCATGCGTCAGAACAGCATGAGTAATGAGGAGGCGGTCTCCGAGGGTAAGAAGAAAAAGGATGATTCGTATTTGGAAACAAATATGAAGAAGCGCCATGCCAATAACGAGAAGGCTCGTAAGGACATGGAGAAGATGGGTACTAAAATGAAGAACCCACACTTCGAAGAGACACTTCTAGACAAGGTTGTTAAGACTTATGTCTCCGAAGAAGATTATGATCGCATGAAGGACCGTCGCATGGAGCGTGGTGGTGTCGGTGGTAACACTAACTACAAGAATCCTCCTAAGAACAACACCAATAAGTTCGGCAAAGGCAAGACTGCCATGCAGAAGGAGTTGGAGAAGAAGCACGGTAAGGGAAAATCTGCTATGGATATCGTCCGAGCAGAGATTCAGAAGAAGCATGGTAAAGGTGCCCTCATCGATACCAAAAAGAAGAAGGATAAGTGATATATAAGGTGGTACCAAACCACCTTTTTTAATCATGCTAGCATTCCTACTTCCTATGGCGGGCAAGATTGTCCGCGATGCCGTCGCTAACATTCCTGAGAATGAAGCACTCGGCGAAAAACTAATCGAGATTTGTATTGTCATTCTAGAGAAAGCTGTCAAGCTGACTAAGACTGACATGGACGACCAACTACTAGAGGTCGTTAAGAACGCAATCGCAGAACGCGAATCTTGATAACGTTGCCACGGCTTATGTCGTGGCATTTTTATAAATATTCTTACAGAAACAACTCGTAGTAGAAAACATGGCACTCTGGGGTATTTCAGATTCGGACGAGTCCAAGCCTAAGAATCTAACCGCTGCTGAGAAGAAAGAAGTCTTCGCTAACGCTAGTGGTTGGGTCCGTGAAGCAGGGTCTCCTTTGAGCGGCAATGGTAATGTCAACGCTGACCCAGAGTTGCTCGTAGCAGTCAGTGGTCTAGCAGTCAAACTTGGTGCTGCTGACATCACTGAGATCGAATTCATCACAACAGCATTCGACAAGTCGGAAGGCGGTACGCTACAGGTACGAGTAAGATTCAACGAAGCAGTTGATGTTACGGGCACACCACAACTTACCGTTGTAAACGACACCAACTCCAACCACACGTTGTCCTACGCCTCGGGCACAGGCACTAACGAATTGGTATTCTCACTAACAATCGGTGCTGCTGATGCCGCAACCGATGCTGGTGACGTTCTATCGATCGGTAGTGATGCCATGGCACTCAACAGTGGTACTGTCAAGGATGCTGGAACCAGCACCGACTCCACGATCACCAACAGTGCTGCTATTGGAACCGCTGCTGGCACAATTACTGTAGAAGCGTGATGTAAATGAGATTTGATGAATTGAATGAGGAGAATCACCTTCTCTTTGCTATTAAATATTACGAAAATCCACAAGCAGTCACGATCGAAGACTTTGAGGAGGACCTGAAAAGGTTCAAATACATCAAACGTCTTTTTAAGAAGTATGTGATGACGGATGAGTTGAAAGCACATCTCATCCTGAATCACTTTATCATCTGTTTTAATGTCTTTGGCGAGGCAACTGTGCCTTTGATGTTTTACAAGATCGAGAAAGAATACTGGTGTCTGATCAAAACGTTCTTGTTATTTCTTAATCGTATACCAGAGTATCCTAAGTCTGGTCTAGACGATATAGAGACTGACGAAAAGTGTCTCGCTATTCTAAAAACAATCTGATGGATATTGATCGCATCATAAATATTGTTAGAGAAATGACTACCCTTGCTGGTGGTGGAGCAACTGCTGCCAAACCAGGATTCAGTAGTAAGTCGGATCGCGAAGGTCCGGTCGCTGGTTATGATCCCGCAATGGATTTACGTAAGAGATATGGTAGGAAATTAAATCCATTCTATCGTAAGGCATTGAAAAATGTTAGGGGACACAAGAAGTAGAGTTGCCGTACTAGAACAGAGAACCGAAGATCAACAAAGATTATTTGAAAAGGTTGATACTGCTATCCAAGTAATGCAGGAAGCAGTCGCCAGTGTGACACAGATGCTCGCTGTTCATAACGAACGACTGGAACAACACAGTAAGACTGAGACTCTTCTGGTCGAGATGATCAAAGAGGTCAAGACGAGTCTAGAAGCAGAGAACGTAGATCTAGCAGATCAGATACATGAGATAGATCAAAGGGTAGATGATCTAAAAAAGTTCAAGTGGACGGTGGTTGGTATTGCTTCGGCAACTGGGTTTGTGTGTTCCGTCCTGGTATCTCTCGCATCTGGGTGGTTGACACCGAGTGAAATTAATTATAGAATGGAGGCACCGCCTTCAGTAGAACAACGTAAATGATCTACATCGATTCCAAGTACATTGGATTGATATCAGCAAGACTTGACAAGTTCTCACGGGTAAAAGATCACCTCTATAACTTTAGATGCCCTTATTGCGGGGACTCAAAGAAGAATAGAACTAAGAAACGAGGATATCTTTACCGACAGAAGACTGACTATAACTTCAAGTGCCACAACTGTGGTGCTTCGAAGTCGTTTACGTATTTTCTGAAGGACTTAGACAAAGGACTCTATGATCAGTACGTCATGGAGCGATACAAAGAAGGTTTGACAGGACGTGGTTCCGTAACACCAGAACCCACGTTTGAGTTTAAGAAACCAGTCTTCAAGGTATCAGTCAAACTTCCAAAAGCATCTTCGAATGATAGAGCAAGCGACTATCTGAAGAAGAGAAAACTAAATCCAGAACATTTTTACTACGCTGGAAAGTTCAAAGAGTATTGTAACTCTATCAAAGAAACTTATCCAGATACTAAGAACGACCACGCAAGGATCATCATCCCATTTTATGACGAGGATAAGAAACTCATCGGGTTTCAAGGGAGAAGTCTAGACCCATGGGTTACTCCTAAATATCTCACCGTCATGCTTGACGAAGACCATCCTAAGATTTATGGACTGGATACAATCGATAAAGAGGAGGTTGTCTACATTACGGAAGGACCGTTCGATAGCACTTTCATACGAAACTCAGTCGCTATGTGCGGAGCTGATCTGCGCTCTAGTGATCTTGGGATTCGCGATATTTGTTGGATATATGACAATGAACCCCGAAATAATGAAATCACCGAGCGAATTTCTAAGTGTATTAAAAGAGGCGATAAGATCGTTATCTGGCCCGATTCAGTAAAACAAAAAGACATCAACGATATGATTCTTGCTGGACATAACGTCCAGGACATAGTAGAATCAAACACCTATAAAGGTTTACAAGCAGAACTTAAATTTAATCTTTGGAAGAAGAATGACCAGCAGCATTACAGTTCAAAAGCGAAACGGTACAGTCGAAGCACTTGACCTAAACAAGATGCATAAGATGGTGGACGCTGCCTGTGAAGGTCTAGCAGGCGTGTCTGCCAGTCAAGTCGAGATGAAGTCTGGTATTCAGTTCTTTGACGGCATCAGCACCGCAGAGATCCAGGAGATCCTTATTCGTGCTGCTTCCGATCTTATCGATCTGGACTCACCAAACTATCAGTTTGTTGCTGCCCGTCTATTACTCTTCTCTATTCGCAAGAGTTTGTATGGTGTCATGCACGACACACCATGTTTCTACGAGCATGTTACTAAATGTGTGGATGCTGGAGTATACGATCCAGAAATCCTACAGAAGTACACTCGTGAAGAACTAGATACTATTGGTCAATGGATTGACCACGATCGTGACTTCCTGTTTACATATGCTGGTCTACGACAAGTAGTAGACAAATACCTGGTACAGGACCGAAGCACTGGTGAAGTATATGAACTGCCCCAGTTCATGTATATGATGATCTCTGCCACGATTTTCGCAGAGTATCCTAAAGAGAATCGCCTAGACTTTGTACGCAGGTACTACAATGCCATCTCAAAGCACAAGATCAACATCCCAACGCCAATCATGGGAGGGGTCAGAACACCCATTCGTCAATTTGCATCTTGTGTTCTCGTTGATGTTGATGACTCCCTCGATAGCATCTTTAGCAGCGATATGGCTATTGGTAAATACGTCGCACAGAGGGCTGGTATCGGTATTAACGCGGGCAGAATCCGTGGCATCAACTCTAAAATCCGAGGCGGAGAGGTACAACACACAGGCGTGGTCCCCTTCCTTAAAAAGTTTGAAGCAACTGTCCGATGCTGCACACAGAACGGCATCCGAGGTGGTTCTGCTACAGTTCACTTTCCTATCTGGCACCAAGAAATAGAGGACATCCTTGTACTTAAAAACAATAAAGGGACAGAAGATAATCGTGTCCGAAAGTTGGACTACAGCATCCAAATTTCTAAACTCTTCTACGAGCGTTTCATCAAGAATGAAGAAATCAGTCTCTTCAGCCCTCACGATGTGCCAGGTCTGTATGATGCTTTTGGCACTGAATCGTTTGATGATCTCTATATCGGTTATGAATCTGATGGATCGATTCCGCGCAAGACTATCGGGGCACAAGAACTATTCCTGAACCTGCTGAAGGAACGTGCTGAGACTGGTCGTGTTTATATCATGAACATTGATCACTGTAACAGTCACTCATCCTTTACCGACAAGGTTGAGATGAGCAACCTGTGTCAGGAGATCACTCTGCCCACCAAACCACTGAACCACATCGACGATACTGAGGGTGAGATTGCCCTGTGTATCCTGTCTGCTGTCAACGTGGGTAAGATCCGCTCTGATGATGACTTGGAGAACCTGTGTGAACTGTCTGTACGTGCTCTAGACGAACTGATTGATTACCAGGAGTATCCGGTCAAGGCAGCAGAGATCGGTACAAAGGCACGTAGATCGCTTGGAGTGGGTTTTATCGGTCTCGCCCACTATCTTGCCAAACTTGGGTTTAACTACGGGTCACAGGAGGCGTGGGACGCCGTACACGGTCTTGCTGAATCTTTCCAGTATTTCTTGCTGAAGGCATCCAACAAAATTGCTCAAGAGAAGGGAGCATGTATCTATTTTGACAGAACAAAATACGCTCAGGGACTGTTACCTATCGATCATTATAAATTAAATGTAGACGAGATTTCTAAAAACGAGCTCCAACATGATTGGGATTCTTTACGGGTATCTATTAAGGAACACGGACTACGACACTCCACGCTCTCGGCACAAATGCCGTCAGAAAGCAGCTCAGTCGTCAGTAACGCAACCAACGGTATCGAACCACCTAGAGACTACCTATCAGTCAAAAAATCAAAGAAAGGACCGCTTAAGCAGATTGTTCCGCAGTATTCTTCGCTCAAGAATAACTACACTCTTCTGTGGGATATGCCTGACAATAGTGGTTATATTAATGTTGTCTCTGTGATGCAGAAGTTCTTTGACCAGGCGATCTCTGGCAACTGGTCATACAACCCAGAACACTACCCCGATAATGAAGTACCGGTGTCTGTCATGGCACAGGATCTTCTTACAACCTACAAATATGGGTGGAAGACTTCTTACTATCAGAACACATACGATAACAAGTCGGACGAAGTAACTCCGCAACCTGACCTCCAATCACTACTGACTGATCTATCAAATGCAGATGAAGAAGACTGTGAGTCCTGCAAAATCTAACTTTAGAATTAGCGCACCCCAAGATGTGAAGACAGAAATCAAAGGAATGACTGTCTTTAACGACAGTAAAGTCGATACTAAAAAGCAACATATGTTCTTTGGTGCTCCTTTGGGCATCCAAAGATATGATTCTTATAAGTATCCTATCTTTGAGAAACTCACACAACAGCAACTATCATATTTCTGGAGACCCGAGGAGGTCTCCCTACAGAAAGACAGGGCAGACTATCAAACACTCCGCCCTGAGCAGAAGCACATCTATACTTCCAACCTGAAGTATCAGATTCTTCTAGATTCCGTGCAGGGTCGTGGTCCTGGCATGGCGTTTAAACCATATTGTTCCCTACCAGAACTCGAAGGAGCGATGGGTGTATGGGAATTCATGGAACAGATCCACTCACGTTCTTATACGTACATTATCAAGAATGTTTATTCAGATCCTAGTGAGGTATTTGATACTATTCTGGATGATAAGCGTATTCTTGACCGTGCTAAGTCGGTAACTGAGGCGTATGATGACTTCATCAACGCTGCTCAGGTGTTCGGGTCCGGTCCTATGTGGGAACACGCCCTAGAAGGCGTCCCTGCTGGTCAAAATGATTTGTATGAACTAAAGCGTAAACTCTATAGAGCAGTCGCTAATGTCAACATCCTGGAAGGCATTCGTTTCTACGTGTCTTTTGCTTGCTCTTTTGCTTTTGGCGAGCTCAAAGCCATGGAAGGGTCGGCGAAAATCATTTCGCTTATTGCCCGAGACGAGAATCAGCATCTCGGTCTCACGCAGAACATTATGAACAAGTGGCACGCTGGTGATGATCCAGACATGCTACAGATCGCAGAAGAGGAGCGTGAGAACATCGTCAACATGTTTAAGAAAGCAGTTGACGAAGAGAAAGAATGGGCAGAGTATCTGTTCAAAGATGGTAGCATGATTGGTCTCAACGATAAACTGCTCTGTCAGTACGTTGAGTGGATCGCCAACCGTCGCATGAAGTCCATCGGACTCAAACCAATCTATGACATTGCCGCAAAGAATAACCCACTCCCCTGGACGGAACATTGGATTTCGTCGAAGGGTCTTCAGGTCGCTCCTCAGGAGACTGAGGTTGAGTCTTATCTCATTGGGGGTATCAAACAAGACGTGAAGAAGGACACCTTTGCTGGGTTCCAACTGTGACAAATTGGAGAGAAGATTACAAAAAGTATACTAGCGATCCAAGAGACCTCAAAGTATTGGAAGAAGGTGCCAAGAGTCTGGCACAGTCTTGGCACCTTCAGGCAATGCATAACAAGTGGAAAAAGATCAAAGGTATCAAAGACTAATCTAAATACCCCTATATGGGGTATTTTTTTATGCGTCCACAGTCTGCCAAAGCTAAGGGTAGGCGTTTACAGCAATGGGTTCGTGATAAACTTATTGAACACAGGAACGTCCACCCCGAAGATATCGAGTCTAGGTCCATGGGTGCCGGTGGTGAAGACCTCATCATGGCACGAGACGCTAGACAAAAGTTCCCTTTTTCGGTAGAATGTAAGAACCAGGAGAAGCTCAATGTCTGGGACGCTTATGACCAGGCATGTGCTAACTCTGGGGACTACGAACCAATTCTCATTATGAAGAAAAATGGAAAGAAACCCCTGGTTGTCCTGGACGCGGAAAACTTTATTAGATCCCAAAGACATGGATGATTGGCGTTACTCAGAGGATCGTATGCTCCTCAGAGCAGCAGTCTTTAAGGCACTGTCCCATCATTTAAATGATCATTGTAGAATCGTCTACGAGTTCTGTCACGATTGGGTAAGTCAAGGCAACAAAACAACAGAGAATATCGAGGAGTATTTCCAAGAGTATCTCAAATTCACACTTGAGCGTTCTTACGCTTTGTCAAATGCAGAAACTGATTAATGTATTGGCAGTCTTAGGTTTTGGTATGGGTGCTGCCGTCACAGGCACCGCCGGATACGTTTATGTAAACCAAGATGCCATCAAAGAGAACATCAAACAGCAGATTGTAGAAGCTGCCACTGATGGTGTCACTGATGCCCTGCCCGGATTGATGGGTGGTTCACTACCTAAGACAACCGGAGGTGCTATTCCTGCCCCTTTTGACGGGGTGGGTGGTTTCGCACTGCCCAGTATTGATCCAGAAGACCACTACACAAACCATGCAATGGGATGTATGCTCCTTAAGGAGTGTACCGATGGTGTAGATAGAATCTATTCCTCAGGCGATCTTCGTGCTGCTTATCCCGATAGTGATTGGGATTTTATTGCTGATGAGTTTGATCAGATCATGCTTGCCTTTGAGCAGATCGGTGTACAAGTTCATCTAGCAGATAGTAAGTACTTTCCTATCGGACATCGCGGTGTTTACCACACTGTGAGCAACCACTTCTATCTCAATAGAGCGTTCATGCATCGTCCTGGTGTACTGATGAGTGTTACCCGTCATGAAGGTTGGCACGCTGCCCAGGATTGTATGGCAGGCACTATCAAGAATAGTCTTATTGCCATCATTAAACCTGAAGATGAGGTGCCAGGATTGTGGCGTGAGATCGTAGAGAGAACCTATCCAGAGTCTGCTGTTCCCTGGGAGGCAGAAGCAACTTGGGCAGGCAAGACCGCTGGTATGACACAGGAGGCTCTTGCTGCTTGTGCTACTGGTGCCATGTGGGAGATCTACGAACCCACACCCTTGACCCGTCAGTTCCTTGAGGACGAAGGTTACATCTCTAAATAGCCTTAGCTTGTATGCTAGGGCATGGATAAGAAACCTGACGAAAAGAAGGGATTTTTTAAAAAACTTAAAGAAGGTGTAGATGACCGAGAAGAACAGTTTGCTATTCTTAGCACATTTGTTCGTCTCGGTATTCTAGTATGGAGCGGTGGTATCCTAACCCTAGCGTATATCAAACTACCACCTGCTCTAGGTATTCCTGAACAAAAGCTCGATCCAACTTTCATAGCCTCCGTGTTTACTGGGGTTTTAGCTTCGTTTGGGGTCCAGACAGCGAAGAAAGGTGGTGCCAATGGAGGAGGTCCTGCTGCTTCTATTACTAAAGCAGACATGGAACGTCTTATTGAGGCAGCATCAAGAACTGCTCCTGCTCAAACCATCCGTATCGAACAAGCACCTCTTGTTATCAAAACTGATGAAGGGGAGCCTCCTGTAAAACCTACAATCTAAAACAATGAAATGGTTCGCACTTAGTCTAGGGACATTAGTGGGTGTGGCACATATTGGAACAATCGGACTGCTCGTTAAGAACGGTCAGTTACCTAGTATAGACCTACCAGTCGGTGAGTATACATCATATAGTGTAAGAGCTGGTAGGGATGGGTATGAAATTACATACTCATCCAACGATCCTAAGACCATGATAACAACGAAGGACGCACAAATTCGTAATGGATTCTTCGGGATCGGTGGTAGAAGCGATGTACGAACCATGATCGAACGCGGCGTGACCGCCGGAGGTGGAGAAGAAAAAAAGTTAAGTGCCGAGACCGTAGAGTGTATCAAGGCGGAAGGTGGAGGAGCATCCCAAGGAAGACTTGTAGGCGCTAGTCTCGGAGCGGCAGCAGCACCATGGTTCACTGGTATTCCAATAGTCGGTCCCGTAGTCGGGGGATTCGTCACACTCTTTGCAGCAGATAAAGGTAGTGAAGTCGGAGGAGACCTCGCAAGATCTATTGAAGGCTGCGAACCAGAAATCTGAAGATTGTAAAAAACTGTGGTATGTCTGGTATGAGGCATGGAAAGTTCGCCATGAATCCAGACATGCTGCGGCATTAGAGAAGAATCTTCGTCGCAATTGGTCACAATGTTGTCATAGTCACACAAAACTGCTTGAGAGGTACACTAAAGAGAATCCTTCTCTCCTAGATAGGGTAGTTAGAAAAGAAGAAACATGAAGCTGTTGATTACCCTGTTCGCTTCATTGTTCTTGGCACTTCCAGCCTGGGCGGTAGACGTTCAGATGGGTTCTGGTGGGAACCTAGTCTTCGAACCATCCGAGGTCACCATTTCTGCTGGAGAGTCAGTTCATTTCATCAATAATATGCTCCCTCCACACAACGTTATCGTGGAGGATCACGCCGAGTTAAGTCACGAACCCCTAGCAATGATGCCTGGGGAAGAGTTTGATGTTGCTTTTCCTGAACCAGGTGACTATACTTACTGGTGTGGACCACACAAAGGTGCGGGCATGATCGGTACGGTACATGTCGAGTGATGATTGTCAAAGAGAGTTACTAAAATCTCTTCGAGAAAGAATCAAACAACTTCGCATGTACGATGGCATCCTAGATGATTCCTACGATGATGACGAAGAACCAGATGTCTTTATAGGAGACGGTTTATGAAAAAATTCAATGAACTAACACTCAATTTGACAGTTGGTATCATTGACTTCTTATACAAAGGCAAAGACATTCAAAGATTCTGGGTGCTTGAGGAGATTGCTCGGGCACCATATTTTGCGTTCCTAAGTGTCCTCCATTTCCGGGAGTCAATGGGTCTACGTGGACCCGACCATCTGTACTTAATGAAGCAACATTTCGAACAGAGCGTCAATGAAACAGAACATTTGGAACTTATGGAAAGCAGGGGCGGTAATACTCGTTGGGTTGATCGCGCTCTTGCCAGACATCTCGTACTTGTCTATTATTGGGTCAATGTGGTTTATTACTGGGTGGCTCCTCGCCTTGCTTACCATCTGTCTTGGGAGGTAGAACTACACGCAGCAGAAACTTACGCCAAATACATGGCACATCACCCCGAGGATGAGGAAATCTTGGAAGTTTTAAACGACGAGATTGCTCATGCTAACGAACTAAGGATTGCTATCGATAAGATATGACAGAAAAACTTGTAATCTTCGGGGCAACCGGAGATTTATGTAAGCGAAAGCTTATACCAGCATTACACGAACTCCATAAACAGGATCTCCTGTCTGACACATTCGAAATTATCGGAGCATCGAGAACTAATCATGGCAGAGAAAGTTGGTTACAGCATCTTGGGGAATACCCTGAGGACTTTACCCATAGACTTGACTACGTTAGTTGTGATCTGTCTAACCCAGAGACTCTAAAAAGATTAAACACTCAAAACGACGACACAACTTACTTTCTGTCAGTTCCGCCAGAAAGATATGGTGATGCCATCGTTAATCTAAAATCTACAGGAATGCTAGATGACGCAGAAAGATCCAGAGTGGTTATTGAGAAGCCTTTTGGGACCGATCTTCGTTCTGCTGATACTCTACAGCGAGTGGTGGCTGAACATCTACGCGAAAAACAAGTATATCGCATTGACCATTATCTTGGTAAAGATACTGTTAATAACATTCTTGCCACTCGCTTTAGTAATTCACTTCTGGAACCCCTATGGAACCGGAATTACATAGAAGAGGTTCAGATCTTCGCTTCTGAGACCCTTGGATGTGAAGGTAGAGCACAGTATTACGAGACTGCTGGTGCTGTCCGTGACATGGTACAGAACCACATCATGCAGATCCTGGCACTAATCGCCATGGAACCACCTTGTCGTGCTGATGCCAAGGAAATCCGCCGTGAGAAAGTAAAAGTTCTTGCTGCTACCAGTCTCACCGACCGTTGTGTTCTTGGTCAGTATGCTGACTACAGATCCCACGAGGATGTCACTGATGGATCTGGTACCGCAACGTTTGCTTGTGGTCAACTAGAGGTCAACAACTGGCGTTGGCGTGGTGTTCCTTTCTACTTCCTCACTGGTAAAAAATTACCAGTCAGATGTACTGAGGTCGTGGTAAAATTAAGACAACCACCCCTTCAGATGTTCGAAGGGCATGATAGTCCTGATAAGATTCGGTTTAGAATACAACCAAGTCCTTATCTAGCGATGTCTATTGACATCAAACAACCTGGCATATCTGATCGTGTACAGAAAGCAACACTTTCTCACACATATGAATCTAATTCTGCCGGTGGTGGATATGTAAAACTCCTCAAGGATGCCATTGACAAAGATCAATCACACTTTGTCCATGCCGAGGAAGTCCTAGAGTCGTGGAGGATTGTTGACGATCTTCTATGTACCGGACACAAGTGTCCTATCAGAACAACTCCTTATGTCTACCATCCTGGTAGTTGGGGTCCTTATCACATTTTAGACAGAGTAACACATTGGGAGTTTCCAACATGAAAGTAGGTCTTATTGGTCTGGGTCGCATGGGCGAGGGTATGTCTCGTCGTATGATGAAGGAAGGCATTGAGGTCTGGGGTTACCGCAGAAACTATGCCAAAGCGGAAGAAGCATTTGAGAAAGGTTATGTCTCCGGTGTCACCACATCGATCAAACTTTTATGTAATGAAGTGAAGTCGAAGGGTCCTGGTGTATTCATGATGGTTGTACCAGCAGAAAACGTCGAGGACACGATCAATGAACTTCTACTCAGTTGTGGTGAAGGTGATATTATTATTGATCATGGCAATTCCAATTTTAAAGACAGTAGACGCAGGGCGGAACGGTTGGCTAAATTGGGGATCCAATATCTTGACTGTGGTACTAGTGGTGGTGTTTACGGTCTGGAGCGTGGATATTGTCTTATGGTTGGCGGATCAGATCAGGCAGTCTCCGTTTGTTCACCTATCTTCCGTGCCCTTTCCCCCGGAGTTGGTGCTGCCCCAAGAACGGATCCAAAAAGTTATCTCACATCTCCCGAATTTGGTTGGTTACACTGTGGACCAGCAGGGGCTGGTCACTTTGTGAAGATGGTTCACAACGGAGTCGAATATGGAATCATGCAAGCCTACGCCGAAGGCTTTAATATCCTGCATGAAGCTAATGCTGGGTCAGCATACGTTGCTGAAGGCGATGCTGAGGTTGCTCCGATGGAGGATCCGAGGGATTATCAGTATGATATTAACTGTGCTGAAGTGGCTGAGCTTTGGCGTCGCGGTAGCGTCGTTGGGTCTTGGTTACTTGACCTTACAGCTGATGTACTACGCAGCGATTCTGAGCTTAGCAAATTCGATGGAGGAGTATCAGACTCTGGTGAAGGTCGTTGGACTGTTCACGCTGCTGTGGATCTCGGTGTTCCAACCCCTGTTATTGCTACTGCTCTCTTCGAACGTTTTGGGTCTAGAAAACTCGGACGATACGCAAACAAAATCCTTAACGGAATGCGAGCAATGTTCGGAGGACACGACGTAAGATGACACTCGCTAACGTTTACATTTGGGGAGCAATCCCCTTTGTCGTTGCTACTATCTGCTTTGGTTTTATCAAAGGAGAGAATGATTATTATGATACTGACAAGTATGATGGTGATGGAACTGCTCACAAGGTACTAAAGTAATGTCTAAAGTAGAAAAAACTGAAGAGTTCGAACAGTCAGGGATGACTTTGATCACCGAAACTGAATCCGAAAAGTATCTAGAAAAGTATCGGGAACTAGAGAAAGATGCACACAGCGGGCAGGATAGCAGCGTGGGTACTAAATAACCCCTATACGGTAGGGATTCTAAGCTGGTGCCTAGTGTTCGTCCCTATCCTAGGAATGTGGGCAGTCCACAAATATGGATGGGAACATTGGGAACCATTCGCTAAACATGAATCTCATACTAAGACCACTGGAAAATCCGAATGATCCTACATGGAGTGTGATCATATCTCTGATCATACTCCTAATCGGGGTTGGTTACACCGTGAAGTGGGTATTGACTTATGACGATAGAAATCCCCCCGATCGACATAGACACGAAGAGTCTGGACATACCAGACATTCCGACGTGGTTGACGAGTAGTCCACCCATAGCAATTCCACCGGTAGCACCTGTCACAGAAATGATGGGTGTACCGATCATTAACATTCCTGGGTGTGTCGAAGCACACGAGGAAGGTTCTGAAACCATCATGGAAGACGATCCTGATGGTGTAAGAGTATATTGTGATGCCAATACTCCTTCGTTCGATCCGATTCAGTATGAACCGGAGAACATGGTCATAGAACGTTCAGCACCAGTACCTAAAGTACCAGCGCCTGAGACCCCTGAAACTCCACAAGTACCTGATACATCAAAAGTCGTACCGATTAACACCGCGACGACAGAAGAACCGTCAGAAAAATCTACACCTTTTATTGAAGAGTATCTACCTTCTGCCCCGGAAGTAACTACTACAGCAACCATTGCTGTTGTAGCAACTACGTCGGCACTGCTTGCCAAACCTTTGGCAGACATTCTTCTCAAGGTAATCAAACCTACCATCAAAAAAGTGATGGCAAAGGTTAAAGAAAAACTTGGAAAGAAAACTACTATCGAGTCGTTAAAGGAGCGCCGAGATCAGCAGCGGATCCGTTCCCACGCGATTCGGAAACTGAAGGGGAAGGAATAGGATGCTTATGTTTAACCATAAAGTTCACACCTTTTACCTGCACGTCGGCACATATGGTAGCATATCGTGTGCCCGGAGCAAAGCGAATTCCTTGTTTTAATAATTCTCCACAATTTTTAAGTCTAGCGATCTCAAAATCTAACCGCTTATTGGCAGTCAGTTGCCTCTGTAAGGCGATCTGAGTCGTCGCTGCATCCTTACACAGTTCTTGTAGTTTCTTGTCCTTAGGGACGCTCCAGGTGGCGCTGATGCCTACTGATAGATTGTAGTTATCTTTCTGTCCAGTCCTGGTCGGCATGTAATATAAAATATCTCCCGGATTATCTAAAGATCCGTCTTCATCGAGGTCACGCATATCATATACTGGATCATCATAGTAATCCTCAAAGGGTTTTTGTGCTGAGGCAGATCCAGTAATGAATGGTGTGAAGTTTACAGTCTCACCTTGACACTGGATTCCGCCCCCATAAGTGTTAGTGATATAAGGACCTTGTAAAACCTGAATAGCTTGATTGGTCACTGAGCCAGAGCTATTTGCTACTGGAGATGCTGTCGCACTTACACCCCCTACAGACTCCGCCAATGTGGCAGGGACAGTCGCAATGTTGAGTAGACATAGGATTACTGCTGGAATATACTTGTGGTGTCCGTTACGCTGGTTATTGTCGTTTCTCTTTGGATTATCGTATGTGTTTGTAAACCGGGTCCCGAGTACGTTTCTGTGAACTGGAACGCTCCTCCGGGAGTTGTCTGTGTGAATTGGGGTTTGCTTGTCACACCTGTCCATGATGATGTCACTCCATCAATAGTTACATTAGTCGATCCTGTTCCTGGTGACAGATTACCTGATGCTGTAACACCAGTTCCAGTAGCAGAATATTGATACCCAGTACTGTAGTCCATCGAATTGATGGTCTCAGTCACTGTCGATGTCGTCTCCGTGTGGCTCGACATCGAGCCCTGGGTGAAGTTCGGGACTACTGGGACTGCTTTTGAGACAGCAGCAGTAAGCACTACTGCTGCCACACTTATCGCAGTACACCAAATCGTCCTTCCAAAATGGGTCATTGTTTAGACTCACTTCATCGTGGTGATTTCGCTTACGAATTGACCAGTAGCACTTGTACCACTTCCACCAGCGGTAATTGTCATTTGACCGTTAGAAGAAATAGTACCTGCTAGATCGCCTGTGGTACCACCAGCATTAGAAATCTGTGAACCGAAGGCACTAACCTGTCCTACAGTAGGAGCAGAAGTTTGTACTACATCACCTTGTGTAAATGAAGCACTAAAGGAGAATGCTTCTCCAGCAGTTTTTTGTGTTGCGGAGATAGCACCAGGGGCGTAGATGCCACTTGTGATAGCACCTGTTGAGATAGTTCCAGCAGTCGTACCGTCTGTGGTATTCACATTATTACCACTAATACTGTAGGTATTTCCAATTCTGGTTGCCTGTGTAGCAGCAGAATTGACGTTCAACTGTACCGACGATGACAATTTATGAGTTAGGTCGGCATGTGCGGGCGCTGCTGCAAGAAATAGCATTGCGACAAGAAGTTTTCTCATCAGTTCTTACAGTAGGTTGTACATTATATAGGTCTTGACGCCTCAGCAAGGATGCTATATAATGTATCCATGGTCCGATAGCTCAGCGGATAGAGCAACTGCCTTCTAAGCAGTCGGTCCTTGGTTCAAATCCAAGTCGGATCGTCATCATAATCATTTACGATGAGAATTTTTCTAGACAGCGCAGATACAGAAACCATTGAAAAGTATTGGTCCACAGGACTAATTGATGGAATCACAACAAACCCATCTCTTATCAGAAAGAGTGGTAAGAATCCAGAAGATGTATATCAACAACTCAAAGATCTAGGTGTACCAGATCTCTCCATGGAAGTAATGGGAGATGCTGACACAATGATCAGCGAGGGCAAGCGTCTTTATGATAAGTTTGGTCAGTGTACTACAGTAAAGGTTCCTCTTACACGAGATGGACTTACTGCCTGCCGTGAACTATCTAACGAAGGCATCAATGTCAACGTGACGTTGATTTTCTGTGCGGCACAAGCAGTTTTAGCAGCAAATGCCGGAGCAAAGTATGTATCTCCTTTTGTCGGTCGTCTCGACGATCAATCTGTTGCTGGTCTGGAAGTTGTTCGTTCAATCGCCGACCTATACCGAATCCACGGTTGCCCGACTCAGGTTCTTGCTGCTTCTATCCGTAGCGTACAACGTGCTGTTCGCTCGTGGTATAATGGCGCTAGCGTCGTAACGATGCCGCCCAAAGTGTTTGATCAAATGTATGATCACATCCTGACTGACAAGGGTCTGGAAATCTTTGACAACGATGCTAAGCACATTATTCGATGAGAATCCAGCTTTGGTTCTGTAAAGACATGGATCAGTGGCGTTGGACTTTATCTGACGATACTGATTCATCAGTTCAGGAGTCCGGGCAACGTAAAGTACTCGCTGATGCGATGAATGATGTCGCTAAAACAATCGAGTACTTACGCGATAAATAACTCGTAATGCCCTTGTAGCTCAGTGGTAGAGCAGGGCTTTTGTAAAGCTCAGGTCGTCTGTTCAAATCAGATCGGGGGCTTGACTTCCTCACCAGATTAGTATATAATGTACAAGTCCGTGTGAAGGAAGTGTAGAGAGATCCAATTCTGTCGGTGTGGCGGAATTGGTAGACGCGCTGGTTTTAGGTACCAGTTCCCTTGTGGAGTGGAGGTTCAAGTCCTCTTACCGACATTGGGTCTCTCCCACTACAATCCTCTGTAGCTCAGTTGGCAGAGCGTCTGACTGTTAATCAGAATGTCCCTGGTTCAAGCCCAGGCGGAGGAGTTTAACAGAAAATCCATGGACCCTAATATCTTATATGATTACATCTGGACGAAGGAGGAATTAGATCCTTATCGTAAGATGTATGATAATTGGAGAGGTGAACAATCTGATCCTAGACGTGGGGATCGTGAGGTCTGGATTATCGATGAGAACTATCCTAATCCAAATAAAGTCACCGATGCCTATAGAGATCACTTACCGCCATTGGTAGAGACTCAGTTTATGAAGTCTCTTAACCAAGGATTTTCTGTTGATAATAAACTCGGCAAGTACAGTGAACGTCAGCAATATGATTGGCACTGTGATGCGAGTATAACATGGAGAAACCCTAAGTGTGATGCCTGGCGTAGAATCATTTCATCTATCACATACCTGAATGATGACTATGAAGGAGGAGAGACCGAGTTCTTAAACGATAAGATCACTCCTGTGTCAGGTAAAACTGTGGTATTTCCTTCATCTTACATGTATCCACACCGAGGATGCCCTGTTACAAAAGGTGTTAAGAAAATCATGGTGATGCACTTTTGGATTTAATGTGCTATAATTAGTACAGCGAGGACTTGAGACGTTCCAACCAAAGGTGCCCAGCGGTTCGGATATACCGAAACCCGGTAGTTGGGAATTAACCCCCTTTGGATGTTCGCGTGGTTCGCGTCCTACTCCACTACAAACTGTCAGTATACTGGGTGTAGCGCCCGTATAGTATACGGATAAGTGTAGTGTCTCGCTTGCTTAGCTCAGCGGTAGAGCATCTCGTTTACACCGAGGCGGTCGGCGGTTCGATCCCGTCAGCAAGCATCATAAATATCTCAAACCGAACAGGTTGATGAAAGCATCCAAGTTGAAAAAGATGATCCAGAAGCCTTTTCGCTTCCATCATCAAGATCTACATGAAGAACTAGATGAATTGAAGAATGAACTCAAAGAGATTAAAGGTATTCTGCAAGAATTGCGGGGTGGAACTGACAGCAAGTACAAAAGTAAAGTCATGTGGTTGCAGCAACATGACTACGATTTCGACAGATAAAATCTCTGCGGTAGATCTGTCACTTGTAGTTGTTACAGAAGAAGATTTGACAACAAAAGACAAACCTGTTAGACTGACAAGTGAAGATCGCGCTTGGCAAGAGAAGCGACGTGCCCGTAAAGTGCGTTGTTTGTCATACGAAGTGCGTTAGTCTGCGGGGTGTAGCTCAGTTTGGTAGAGCACGCGCTTTGGGAGCGTGAGGCCGCAGGTTCGAATCCTGTCACCCCGATTGCCCACACGGGCAAACATTACAATAGGAGTATTCCCACAGTCAAATGGCTAAAAGCCCATTCTTTTCCAAGTTCAAGACAGAAATCAGCGTTCTTGCTGCTGCTGTCGAAGGATCTGTTTATCTCGATGAAGAGCATCCAAATTTGTATGAGAAAGTATTTAAGTATTACAAATCTCGTAACGTATATTTCTACGATAACGCAGAGAAAGATTACAACCTTGTGTTAGATAATCTAGAGTATGATTTGATGGACAGTGGGGTCCTATCGTAAGTCTCGGGAAGACATAAAAATCGCCCTGGTCGGGATGGGTCACTGACCCCTCGGGTTTCCTTGTTCCTAAAACAAGGTGGTGCGGATGGGATATCTCCCGCCTGGTTTCTTGCTTCCAGTCAAAGAGCAAGTGGCGAGCCTAAAAACCCTTACTTACCATGCTTAAAACTAGCTCGTGTGTTCACCGTGATAGACCTTGGGGTTGGTATGAGACCATGGAGTCTCCTGACAAAACCTACAAGTTGAAGAAAATCTACGTTGCCCCCAACCAAAGATTTTCGCTCCAATATCATAGTCACAGGATGGAACACTGGATTATTGTCGAGGGTTCTGGTACTGTACAGTTGAATGAATACACTGAGGAAGTTTTCCCTGGTAAGCACTTTCGTATCCCTCAGGAGTCGCGTCATCGTATGACGGCAGGCGATCGGGGGATCCTTTTTTATGAAGTCCAGTACGGATCCCATTGTAATGAAGATGATATCGTGCGTCTTGAAGATGATTATGGTAGAATTGACATGAAGGAGTATTATACAGACTGATGTTATTAGTTACTGGCGGAGCAGGATTTATCGGTAGTAACTTTCTTCACTACCTGAAGAAGGTCACTGATGAAAAAGTTCTCGTCGTGGACAACCTAACTTACGCTGCGGATCTTCAGTACGTACCTGGGGATCCGCAATTTGAGTTTCTATGGTGTGACATCACGAACGAGAAGCATGTAAATCATGTATTCAGCAAATATAAACCCAAGAAAATCTTTCACTTTGCTGCTGAAAGTCATGTAGATAACTCTATCAAGAACTACAGACCTTTCCTAGAGGCAAATGTTGTTGGAACAATCAACCTTCTCAATGCTAGTCTAGCAGTTGATGTTGAGAAGTTTCATCACATCTCTACTGACGAAGTATATGGGTCACTAGAACTAGATTCTGAGGACATCTTTACTGAAGATACTCCTTATGATCCTAAGAATCCATACAGTGCTAGTAAAGCAGCATCTGATCACTTCGTAAGAACCTGGCACAACACCTACGGACTTCCATATCTTATTACCAACTGTAGTAATAACTATGGATACCACCAGCACGTAGAGAAACTTATTCCAAAGGTTATCTTTAGAGCAATCAAGGATGAGGTTACTTACATGTATGGTGGTGGTCACCAGATTAGAGACTGGTTGTGGGTAGAAGACCACTGTCGTGCTATCTGGATGCTGGAAGAGCAAGGCATCCTCAACGATAGATTTAATATCGGCGGTGACTGTGAACTGTCCAATCGTACAGTTACCAAAAGAATTCTAGAATTTATGGGAAAACCAATCGATCTGATTGGTGTGTCTGATGAGCGTCCTGGTCAGGACTTGCGGTACGGTATGAGTTTCGATAAACTTAAGCAACGTACTGGATGGGAACCTACCATGGAATTTGAGGAAGGACTTGATCGAACTATTGCTTGGTATCTTTCGCGATGATTTCACTTTATGGAGCAGGGTTTATCGGTGGCAAGTTTGCCAAGATGTATGAACCCTACGTTGAGATTCAGGGACGCGATGAACGCATCCCTAGATCAAAAGAGATTGTTTATTTTATCTCTACCACCCACAACTATCACGTCAAGGATGACATCACTCGTGACGTAGATACTAACCTAAAGGTTCTATGTGAAGTTCTAGATTACTGTCGATCACAGGACATTGTGTTTAACTTTGTGTCCTCCTGGTTTGTATATGGTCAGGGTGGATACATGCCTGCCAAGGAAGACAGTCCATGTAATCCTACAGGGTTCTATTCTATCACCAAGAGGTGTGCTGAGGATTTGATCAAGTCCTTTGCTGATCTGACAGGTATGAAGTATCGTATTCTTCGCCTGTGTAATGTGATGGGACACGATCATAATGCTACTCGTCAGAAGAACGCATTGTGCTGGATGATCAACGAACTCAAAGCAGGTCGTGACATCCAACTTTACGACAATGGATCACACAGTCGTGATATAATGCACGTTGACGACGTATGTCGTGCCATCTGGACTGTCATGGAGAAGGGTGAGTTGAATGAAATCTACAACATCGGGTCTGGTAAACCGACCACGGTGGCTGAGATTATCGGTCTTGCCGACCACTACATAAAGTCAAGAGGAAAGATCACGAGTATGGATCCTCCTCAGTTTCACAAAGATGTTCAGTGTCGTGACTTCTGGTTGGACACTACTAAACTTAAGTCTCTTGGATTTGAGCAACACATTACGAACGAATTTATTGTCAAAGACTTATGTCTATAAGCGAAAAGGTATCGGGGTTTATTGACAACCTGCGGGCAGAAGGTGAAGATCTATTCCCATACCTTGCCAATAAGGATTGGGAACCTGGTAAACCTATCTATTACTCAGGTCCGTATTGGGATGACAAAGAAGTAACAGCAGCAATTACCAACCTCCTGAATGGCAAGTGGTTGCCTGCTGGTGAAGAGGTGAATAAATTTGAGCGTGCCTTCTCAAAGCGATTTGAGTTTGGGCACAGTGTGATGGTAAACAGTGGATCATCTGCCAACCTGGTGATGATTGCTGCTCTGAAGAAGTATTTCCAGTGGGAAGATGGTGATGAGATTATCGTCTGTGCTTGTGGATTCCCTACCACTATCAATCCCATCATTCAGAACGGTCTGAAACCTGTATTCGTAGATGTAAACTACGATGATCTGAACTGGAATCTAGATGAGATCAAGTCCAAGATTACCACCAAGACTAGAGCGTGTTTTTCTTCTCCTGTCCTTGGTAATCCCTATGACTTTGATGAGTTTATCAAGATTATTCGCGCTTACAACATTCACTACATCGCGGACAACTGTGATTCCCTGGGTAGCAAGTGGCGAGGTGAGTTCCTTACCAAACACGCCATCGCAGCGTCTTGTTCGTTCTACCCAGCGCATCATATCAGCACGATCGAAGGCGGAATGGTTTCCTCTAACGTTGAGGAGATTGTTCAGATCGCTAGATCTTACGCCTGGTGGGGTCGTGGTTGCTTCTGTGTAGGAGCCCAGAATAAACTGACCAACGGTGTCTGTGGTAACAGATTTGATCGCTGGTTGGAAGGGTACGACAAGGATGTCGATCATAAGTATGTCTTTGGCGTTCAAGGATACAACCTCAAACCTGCTGACCTGCAAGGGTCTATTGGTCTCGTACAGTTGGAGAAGCAAGACGAGATACATGCTATCCGTCGTCGCAACAAAGCTCGACTTCATGAGATCTTCTCTAAGATCCCTGGTGCGAGGGTTATTGAGGAAAAAGAACATGCAGAAACAAGTTGGTTTGGTGTTCCGATTGTCTACGAACACGGTAAACACCACCTTGTAAAATATTTAGAGGAACATAACATCCAAACTAGGAACTATTTCGCAGGTAATGTGCTGATGCACCCTGCTTATAGAGGACTAGAAGATTATAGAAACTATCCCAACGCATCTAGAGTTCTAGATGATGTATTTTTCTTAGGTTCTAGTCCAGTGATTACTGAACCTATGCTAGACTACATAGATGGGGTCGTTACCCAGTACATTAAAGAGAATCTTTTCCACCACCCTGTATGAATTACACTAAGCGAGCTCTTGTCCTTGGTGCCGGTGGGTTTATCGGCAGCCATATGGTAAAACGCCTTCGCGAAGAAGGTTATTGGGTCAGAGGTGCTGACCTGAAGCATCCCGACTTCGAGAAGTCTGCGGCAAACGAGTTTATCACATGCGACCTACGTGACTATAGTTGGGTAGATCGTCTAATTAAGTTTGCCGGATATCAAGGTAACTTCTACGCACAGATTGT
>CEUT01065403.1_pt1 | contig 26963 bp, 24 predicted proteins | sample 531401 | NCBI WGS metagenome assembly CEUT01 (sample SAMEA2622821, study PRJEB7988) | marine metagenome | biome: marine biome (ENVO:00000447); feature: surface water layer (ENVO:00002042); material: "saline water (ENVO:00002010), including plankton (ENVO:xxxxxxxx)" | depth 5 m | reverse complement strand
GTAGTGGACGGTTTGCTCGCTGGCATAGCAAGCCCCCGGGAACCTGCTGAAACACGGTTAAAAGCCATCACTGTAGTACCCCTAAAGTATAGAGTAGTAGGGGGCAGGGGTCAAGTTACCTGGAGCCCAACAAAGCAGGCCGAAAAAATACAAATGCGCTACTTTTTAGCCAAGTTGATAAAGTGAAAACGGAATGCAGCAAACTATGGCGGAAGATACCGCTAATAAGTTCGATAGCGGCTTTAAAGGCGAAGCAGAAAAGCAAGATGAGATAAAAAGACAGCGTCCTTACGGGCCAAAAAGCACCAAAGAAGCTCAACAAGCCCGCATCCAACGCCTCTACAAACGCCAACTAGAAGGTCTTCCCGTCCGACAACTCGTCCTGGAACACGCCGCCAAAGAACAAATTGGCATCGCCACGGCCTGGCGCGACTGGAAAGGCGTTTATGACCTAGTTGCCGAAGATTTTGAGCGCGAACGCACCAAAATGGCAAGCCGCATCTTTATGCAACGGCAACGCCTCTTCAACGCCGCCATGAAACGCGGCCAAATGCAAACCGCAGCCAACGTGCTCGACTCCCTGGCACGTCAGGTTGGCTGCGACATGCCCGAACAAACCAGCTCCCTCCCCGAAATCCGCGTCACCGTCGAACCACCGCCCGAAATTGCTGGATCAGACGCCACTCAACTCCCCGAAGCCGAAGTAATCGACATCGAAAATGAGCAATACGATTAACATCAGCCTCAAAAAGGCGCAATCCGAAGTTTTCTACAGCAAAAAACGTTTCCGAGTCCTTGTCGCAGGCCGCCGCTTTGGCAAGTCATACCTTGCCTGCATAGAACTATTCACAAAAGCCCTGGCACGTTCCGGAGAAACCTTCTTTTACTGCGCCCCCACTTACCGCATGGCGAAAGACATCGCCTGGAAAGTCCTCAAAAAGATCATCCCACCTCAATACATCCGCAGCAAAAACGAAACCGATCTCAAGATCGAACTTATCAACGACTCCACCATCGAACTAAAAGGAACCGAAAACGCTATGGCTCTTCGTGGCCGCAGCCTCTCAGGCGTGGTCCTCGACGAGGCCGCCTTCATGGACTCCAGCGTCTGGTTCGAAGTCATCCGCCCTGCCCTCGCCGATAAACAAGGCTGGGCGCTTTTCATTAGCACCCCAGACGGTACGGCAAGTTGGTTTTATGACATGTGGTGCTATGTCCCAGAAGACAAAACAAACGACTGGCAACGCTGGTGCTTCACAACCATCCAAGGCGGAAACGTACCACCAGAGGAGGTTCAAGCCGCAAGAGCTCAACTTGACTCGCGCACATTCCGCCAGGAATTCGAAGCGTCATTCGAGAACCTAAGTGGCCTCGTCGCCATCAGCTTCGCCGACGCCAACATCTCCAAGGAAGTCCAAGACCTCCCGGTCCTCCCTCTCCTACTAGGCGTCGACTTCAACGTTGACCCCATGTCCGGCATCTGCGCCGTCAAAAAAGGCGACGTGCTCTGGGTTTTCGACGAAATTATCATGACCGGCGGCGCAACCACCTGGGATTTCTGCGAAGAGGTCCAACGCCGCTACGGCGTGGATCGCCGCATCATTAGCTGCCCTGACCCCACCGGCGGTGCCCGCAAAACCCAAGGCGTCGGAACAACGGACCACAGCATCCTGCGCAAATCCGGCTTCACCGTGTCGACCCCCAAGGCCCCCTGGAAGATCCGCGACAAGATCACCTGCGTCAACACCGCCCTCCTCGACGCCACCGGCACCCGCCGCCTGTTCATCCACCCCCGCTGCAAAGAACTAATTAAGTCCCTTCGCACCCTGACCTACGCCCCTGGGACGGGCCTACCCAACAAAAACCTCGGTGTTGACCATGCTTTCGATGCTTTGGGCTACTTATGCCTACAAGTATTCAACCTGGCTAAACCTGAGAACATCGGGGCCACGAACTATCGTGTGTGGTAAGCGTCCTAACAAGTTATGCGTGGCTCGTCGGGTTCATCGAAGAAAAAGAAACCTGCTGCCAAAGGGAGCAAAAACCCTGCTAAGGCGCGGTGCGAGGGCTATCTCAAATCTTTGGCGAAGGGTAAAAAGAAAAGCTCGAAGTGACTCCAGAACTAGAAGAAGCCTTGTACGAGCTCTACAAAGGGCAAACGAACGTCGCCGTAAAAGCAAAGGAGCTTGACATGCCTTTAAGCGTGCTAAAGGCCACGTTGACCAGGTTTATCAGGTCTCGTCCTGTAGATGAAGACGTGTGGCTTCGTGATTTCCAACTAGGCTGGCCTCATCTGACTTAGTGAACCAATGCCCCAAGGCCCTGGAACTTACGGATCAAAACGCGGTCGTCCAGCCAAAAAGAAAAAGTCGATGAAGAAGACCGGCAAAAAGAAGTAGCATCTAATTATTGACGGCTGGAACCATGCGTAAAAAGCGCGGCTTGTACGCCAACATCAATGCAAAACGGAAACGTATTGCAGCTGGATCTGGCGAAAAAATGCGTAAGCCTGGTTCAAAAGGCGCACCAACCGCCAAAGACTTCAAAGACTCCGCCAAGACCGCCAAAAAGCGCAAACCCAAGAAGAAGTAATGGGTACACGGATTGTTCCCGGTTACTGCAAACACATCGACGTGGATGCAGATAGCCACACCACAATCGCGACCTTCACATTCATGACCCCCAACGACGTCGAAGACTTCGCTGGGCTGATGGTGCGCCTAGCATCCGGTATAGAAGTCATGATCTCGGTCGAAGACGATGGCGATTGAGCGTCGAGGCGAAAAATTTAGTGGCTACAACAAGCCAAAACGCACACCCGGCCACCCCAAAAAGTCACATGCTGTCCTTGCAAAAGAGGGTGATCGAGTAAAACTTATTCGTTTTGGACAGCAAGGCGTCAAGGGCAGCCCGAAAGGCAGCGCCCGTAATAAGTCTTTCAAAGCGCGCCATGCAAAGAACATTGCGAAAGGAAAGATGTCTGCGGCTTATTGGGCTAATCGTGTGAAGTGGTGAGCCTCTGCCAAAATAGTAAAAAGTAGAACTAAAGCCGTGGTCTACAGCGCAAACATTCCACCAACGGGCGCTGTAGTCAGCGAATCACCGTTCGTCAGGGATCTAGACGTCATCGCGATGATGGCCGACTGGAAGGTGATGGCTTCCGTCACTCGCGGAACAAACTTTATTCGCGATTGCAGCGATGAATTTTTGCCGCAAGAACCCCGAGAAGATGATGAGGCTTATGAGACTCGAGTTGATCGCAGCGTCCTATCGCCCTATACCAGCCGCCTAATTGAAACTGCGGCCGGTGCAATTCTTCGCAAACCCATCCAAATTGAGGGGGATGCGTACTGGACAGAACTGAGCGAGAATATTGATGGCATAGGTTCCAACATTAATGAATATGCGCGTCGTGCTCTCGTTAGCAGTCTTACTTATGGCCATAGCGCTATCTTGGTTGACTATCCCGCCGCTACTGGTGCTCGAAATCTTGCAGAGGAGCGTGCCGAGGGTCGACGCCCCTACTTCTGCCACGTTGAAGCGCCTCAAATCTGGGGCTGGCGGCAAGCCGACTACACCCAACCTGGAAGTCCCCTTACCCAAATCAGAATTCATGAGTACACCACCCGGCCTCTAAACGACTTCGGCGAGGAACAAGTCGAACAGATGCGGGTCATTTACCCGGGACGCTATGACTTGTACACGCTGGGAGAGGATGTCGTCGAGTTCTCCCAAACCGGAGGATTCAGCCTGGATGAAATTCCGGTTGTGCCCATTTACAGCAACCGCCGGGGCATGTTGCGCTCTCAACCGCCCCTGCTTGACATCGCAAACCTCAATATCACCCACTATCAGCGACAAGCTGACCTGATCCACGCACTACACATCGCTGCAATGCCAACCCTGGTCCTCGAGGGCTGGGATGACACAACCGGCGCGGCATCAATGGGCGTTAACTACGCCATCGCCATGCAGCCCGGCAACAAGGCGTACTACGTGCAGGCCGACGCCACCAGCTTCGACGCACAGATGCAAGAACTCCAGTCACTGGAGGGTCAAATGTCAACGTTGGGCGTCACTAAACTCTTCGGCCAGAAATTTGTCGCCGAGTCAGCTGAGGCCAAACGCATTGATCAAGCGCAGAGCAACTCAGTGCTGGCGATTATCAGCCAAGAACTTGAAAGCGCTCTCAATCAAGCCTTTGCATTGGCCGGCAAGTACGTCGGTATCGAGCCACCAACAATCACGGTGGACCGCGACTTTGACTACTACCGCTTGATTGGTCAAGATGTCGCTGTACTTTCTGCCCTGAACGAAAACGGCAAGATCAGCGACGAAATGCTGCTTGAAGTACTGCGTCGTGGCGAAATTTTGCCTGACAACGTTGACATGGACCAAGAACTAGCGCGAATTGAGCAGTTCGAAGCCGAAAAACCCGAGCCTCCTGTAGTACAACAACCTCAAGATGTAGTTGAAGAGAATTCTGTAGACTAATACTGGTTAATTACTAAACAACGTGTCTGAAGAACAGCAAGCGCAACCTCCTGTGGAGAATGCATCTGCTCAGTCTGTGACTGTTACTGAAGACCTCTCTGCGCAACTTGAGGCACTGAAGGCAAAGAATTTCGAGCTCATCAACGAGCGTCGGAAGGACAAAGAGAACCGCGAAAAGCTGCAACAACAGCTTGATTCGGTTCAAGCCGCTCAGAAACAAGCCCAAGAAGCGAAACTTGCCGAATCAGGCGAGTACAAGACTCTGTGGGAAGACGCTCAACAGACGATTACAACACTGAAGCAACAACTGACTGACAAAGAGTCAGAAGTAGAGCACATCCGCCAGGGTTACTCAAAAGAGCAACTTAAAGCGGCTGCTATCTCTCAGTTGTCGAGTGCTGGTGCATTAGCCCCGGACCAGCTGTATCGTCTAGTTGAGGACAATCTGCGTTCAAAAGATGGACAGCCTGTGGCTGTTATCGGAGGCGTAGAAACTCCGGTGGCCGAGTATGTGGCCAACCTAAAAAATCCCGGCAGTGGCTACGAACATCACTTTGCAGCCACAAATACCGCCGGAATGGGTGTTGCGGGTAGTGCCCGTAGTACCGCTCTTCCTGGCCAGTCCAACCCGTGGTTGAAGGACAGTTTTAACGTAACCGAGCAGATGATTCTTCTCAATAAGGATCCGGAAAGGGCTCGTCTACTTAAAGCTGAAGCTGGCCGCATGTCCTAGTGGGACGCTCCGCAAACCCTCTTTTAGGCCCGTCAAATGGCTGCTATTTCTGAAAACTATTCCGGCGGAACATTCCTGTCGGATCTCGTTACCCGCCCCGAGTTCCTTCAGTACACCTCTGAAGGCATCTTCGAGCAATCGAAGTGGGTGCAAAGCGGCATCATCCAGCGCAACGCCGCTCTGGACGCCCGTGCCGGCGGTACCCGCGTGCGTGTGCCGTTCCATGACCCCATCAACCCCACTGAGGAGCAAATCCTCAGCAACGCCACCTGGGGCACCGGTGGAGCTGGTTACCTGACCCCTCAGGGAACCTCAGCCGACGAGCAGATCATGACTCTGCTGCACCGTGGCTTCAGCTACGCCGCTGATGACCTCAGCAAGCTTGGTTCCGGCGCTGATCCTCTCGCCCACGTGCGTAATCAGCTGACCGCCGCAATCAACAAGCTGAAGACTGCCACCCTGAAGGCCCAACTGCTGGGTCTGTTTGGTGGTATCTCTGGCGCTGGCGTCCTTGGACCCAACCAGTACGACGCAACCGTCTCTGGTGCAACCCCAGCCGAAGCCAACTACATCTCCGTTGGCAACGTCCTGGAAGCCAAGAACCTGCTGGGTGAGCGTGGCGAAGAGATCGACACGATCGCCATGCACTCCGCTGTTGCTTATTACCTGCAACAGATCGGAATGCTGACCTTCTCTACCTCTGCTCTGGCCGCTGGCGGCGCAGTGTCCTGGGGTGGCGGCGGTGTTGGCATCGGCGATCCCCAAGTCGCAACCTTCGCGGGTCTGCGCGTTGTGATCGACGACCAGCTGACCTATCTGGCTGGTGGTACTTCAACCCACGCGGTCAAGTACCCCGTCTACATGTTCAAGTCAGGCGTTGTCTCTGAGGGCATCCAACAGGATCTGCGCCTCGCCGCCGACCGGAACATCCTGTCCATGCAGGACATCCTGGCTGTGGATTACCACTACGGTTTCCACATCACCGGCACCAAGTGGGCCGCCGCTGGCGACAACCCCACCAACGCCGCAACCTCCGGCAACCTGGCTAACACCAGCAGCTGGGGCTTGGTGTTCGCAACCACCAAGATGGTGCCCATCGTGCGTCTGCTTGTCAACACTCCGTTCGACAGCACCGCTTACTCCTGATAATTTCAAAAAGGAAACAGGAGCTGCTAGCCCCCGAAAGGGGGCTTTTTTCTTGCCTATCAAGCCAGGCCCAGCCGGTTCTTCTCCCAGCGATCGAACACTTCTTCACTTCGGACGGTCATTTTGTACGACCGCAGGCAGTGTTGGTTTACCAGTGCGTAATTGAGTTTCAACTCAGCCGCAATCTCCGGAACAGTCGAACCATTGGACCTCAGCTTCATAATTTGCTTGCTGACGTCGGACCACTTCCGAGGCTTGTCGGCTGCAGGTTTTTTCAACCCGCAAGCCTTGGTAGACGGCTTCTTTACGCTGCAGGCATCTGAATCAGATTTTTGGGCTGTCATGGAATTAGTGCGACTCTTCATTCTGACTAATAACACAAAAAGCTTTATAGACGTCCCAAAAAACGATCTAGGCGAGTACCAAGCACAAATCGAACTAACCGGCGGAACGGTTTACCACGCCTGCGTACTACCCAAACCCGCAAAGAAGACCAAAGCTAGACTCAGAAAAAGGTTGTACTAGGCCGTGGCCGCAACAATCGACGCTACTCTTCAAGGTGCTTCGGCCAACAGCTACGTAACGCTGGCCGAGGCCGACGCATATTTTCAGACGGTACCTCACGACGAGCACTGGACCGGCTCAGACGATAAGAAAAACCGCGTGCTAATTACAGCAACAAGGTATTTAGACAACTTTGAGTATTACGGCATCCGCTGCACCACAACCCAAGCACTGAAGTGGCCGCGCAAGGACTACAAAGTTGACGGCGTTGAAATCAAATGCACTTTCATCCCTGAGCAAGTCAAAAACGCCACGTTCGAGCTTGCTCATGTACTGCTGTACAAAGGTGAAGCACTCGTCGGCACCACTGGAACGCAGGGAACTTACGACCGGGTCGAATTAGGTGATCTGAAAGTCAAGTTTAAAGAAAGCAGCCAAACACCCGGTGTTATCAACAACATCCTTGATGTATATCCTTGGCTTGAATCATTCCTCGGCGCTTACATGAAATCAGGAGCCACGAACTATGCGGTGGAGCTGAAACGAGGCTGATATGGCACTCATTGACGAAATTTTCGGATCCATCCCCGAGGCACTACTAACTGACTGGGGCCGCGACATCACCTACATCAAAACCACCACACCCCGCACCTACGACCCAACCACCGGCACCGTGGCTGGGGCGGACACGAACGTAACTGTGCGTGCGTTTATCAGCAGCGTCAACGTCAGCGAGTCTGAGGGCTTGTACCAGACCACCGACCTCAAGGTCATCTTCGGCAACAAAGAGCTAGGCGATTACTACCCAACGCAAGCTGACCGCATCCAGTACACCCAAGCTGGCGAAACCCGCGAAGCCAAGATCCTCGACGTCAAAACTCAGCGTGGCGACAAGCCTGTCATGCACAGCATCATCGCGAGGCCACAGTAATGGCAAAACGTTTCAAGAAAAGCGGTAAAAAAGACTTCAGCCGCATTGGCCGGGACATTAGAGCTTTAGTCAGTCGTTCAGCCAAACTGGCTGCCGTAGAAATGATGAACGACCTGGCAGAAAAAGGTCCAGATTGGCGCGGAACCTTTCAAAATTCCTGGGTTGCTGACTCTTATACCGGAGGACCTGGCAGTAAAACAAGTTACCCTTACTCCGAAAACAGTGTTCCTGAAATCGGACTTTCAATCGCCGAGTCTAGATCAGCGCTGATTGGAAAAATTTTTAGTTACACCATTTACAACGTGGCTCCTCATGCAGAAATTGCTTTGGACCTAACACCAGGTGAATACTATTTCTGGCCCACACCAGAGCCTGATGGTCAAATCGCTAATCAAGGAACCCGCAGAACTATGATCCGTGGTGACGTAGTTACAGATGCAGAGGGAGGAGCCGTTACAACTGCCCCTCTCGACTGGTACCGAACCTATTTAGGTGGTGGCGGAGCTTTAAAAGCTCTAGAAGTAGGGGTAACACTGGCGGAGCAAGGCAAATGAACTATCAGGCAATTCGAGCTGCTGTAGAAAACCCGCTACTAACAGCGTTCAACAACCTGTCTCCTTCAGTTCCTGTCTTCTTCGACAACATTACTGCTGCACCCAAAAACACTACAACAGAGTACGTCCGCGTAAATGTTACTTTTGGGGTAACCAATGAAGCTACCTTGACTGGCAGCGTGGACAACGCAAGAGGTGCGGTCGTTATTCGAGTGTTTACTGAAAAAGGTCAAGGCCCAGCCCGGAACCAAAGCTTGATCACGACAGCTGTCAACGTTCTCGAGACGTTGAACGAGACTGCAAAAACGGGCACAGGGGTCTTTTTTAGGGTAGGCGATATTGATGGGCCGTCGTTTTCATCAGACGACGCTTCACCTCATTTTGTAGGGCAGATAGACACCTCTTATAGAGCAACAGTTCTTTCTTAATTAGAGCGGCTACCCTATAGAAAGCCGGGCAGTGCCCGCAGAAAACCTCATTCTCTGGTACGCCAATGGCCGCCACCGTTCTGTCCGGCACTTCCGGTGCCCTGTATTACAAACCTGCTGGCACCCTGGGCCAGTTTGCAACGACCGATGTTGATACCACCGGTGACGACATTACCGTTGCTCCTTACCTGAACTTCAAGGTCGGCGACCCCGTCCAGTTCAGCGTTGTCAACACCACCACCGGCGGCGCCGGCACCGGCACCCTGCCTGCCGGCCTGTCTACCAGCACCACCTACTACGTCATCGCTTACACCGCCAGCACCGGCGTGCTGCAAGTGTCTGCAACCAGCGGTGGCTCTGCAGTCGACATCACCGACGCTGGAACGGCAACCGCCCCCAACAAGTTCCAGGTTGAGTACGACGCTTTCACCTCGGTCTCACAAGTTCGTGAGTGGTCCTTCGAGATCACCCGCGATGAAATCGACGTCACCACGATTGGCGCTACTCCTGGCCAGTACGTCCCGTTCAAGACGTTCATCGCTGGTTTTGCCGATGGTTCCGGTAGCGCAACCGTCTACTTCACCGACACCGACGACGCTCTGGGCAACCGGATGGTCGAGGACGTGATCCAACGAATTCAAACTGGTGCCAAGTTCAAGCTGTACACCGACCAGGTGTTCACCAGCGGCTCCATCGATAACACCAAGTCCCGGTCTATCGAGTTCGAAGCCAACCTGATCTCTGCAAACCTGGCCATCAACCCTGATGACGCCCAGTCCGTCGAAATCAGCTTCCGCCCCACCAACACCCCGACTTTCGACTTCGCTAAGTCCTGATAACCTTCTACTCAGAGGGGACAAAGACCTCGGTCCACACCGGGGTCTTTTTTATTGCAACGCCGCTACAGTAATTTCATAACTCACAAAACTAATGCCCGCTCCTAAATCTCTGCGTGCAATCGATCGTCTCCGTCAAGCAGCCAACCTCGAGCCAATCAAAAAGATTGTCGAACTCAGCGATGGTTCGAGCTTCGAGATGTACGTCACTCCTCTGACTATGGCTGAGCGTGAGCGTGCCCAACGCAACGCCAAATCAGAAGAAGCAACTGCTTTTGCACTACAGCTACTGATTGCCAAAGCGCAGGATCCCAACGGTAATAACCTGTTTGCCCCTGGTGAAATTGACGTGCTTAAGCACGAAGTCAAGGACAAAGATCTACAGGCTTTGATGGTGGCTGTACTGACTCAAGAAGAGTCAGAGCTTATGGACCCAAAATCCTGAGCGCTCAGCTAAGAAAGGACGGCTGGCTCATGCTTCAGTTTGCTGTCGCCAAAGAACTAGGCATGAGTCTTGCTGAAGTCCGTTCTTCAATGACTCCGGAAGAGTTGCTGGGCTGGAGCGCGTATTTCCAAATACTCAATGAGGACCAAGAAAAAGCCATGGAGAAGGCAAAACGACGCCGCTAGACTCACTTGTAGGATCTAAGGCGTGCTGTGGCTGGTTCGACTTACAACCAAGTCCTGCGCCTTAGCGTTCAAGGTCTAGAAAAATTAGACAAACTAGAGGCTTCTGCAAGAACCGTACAGAAACTTCTTACTGACATAAAACCTATAAGAAGCCCCTTTGCAGATGCAAGAGTTGGAACAGAAAAGGTTAAAAAATTAGCTAAAGAAGTCAACGAATACACTGCTAACGTTGCAGGTGCAGATAACACTGCCAGAACTTTTACTAGAACCGTTAATGGTCAAGAACAAAAAGTACAAATCTATTCTACTACTTTAGGTGGCCTCAACGCTCAATTAAATTCGTTTCGAGCATTATCAGCTAACGCAAAAGTAGGAACAGACAGATTTTCTAATGCCTTAAACGCTGCAACTAAAATTCAGCGAGAGTTTTTGAACCAAAGGCTTAAGGCGGCGCAAGTAGAAGCAGCCGTTAGCGAAGGGTTTGTTGACGACTTTATTGCACTTAATAAAACAGTACCTAAGAGCATTAACGGCTTAAACACCTATCAAGCTGAGCTACAAGACCTTCTACAAACGGTTGAAATTGGCAGCCAAGCTTATCGAAAACTGGGCCAAGAAATCAGCCGAGTTGACATCCTTTTAGGCCGGGGTGCCGAAGGTGAAGGAAGAATACAAGGCCCGAAAGAGCCTCCAGGAAGAAGAAGACCGCGAGGCGGTGGAAGGGCTTTAGTCGGTGGTGCGTTTCCCTTACTGTTTGGCGGCGGCCCCGGTGCTGTTGTGGGCGGCGTTATTGGCGAACTTTTTGGCGACCTCGGCGGCGTTGTCGGTAGTGCCGTCGGTGGAGCTGTTGATAGCTTTGTTGCTGAAACGGCCCGTACTGCAAGGTCTTTGCTGACTCTTGAAGGAACCTTAGATCTTGTTAGCCAAAAGTCCCTAGCAGCAAGCCTTGCCGACCAAAAAAGATTAGACACATTATCGGAACTGGGTCTTTCCATTCGAGCTGAAACGGCAGCACGACAAGAGTTAGAAAAAGTTTTAGGCAAAGCAGGCGTACGAGAGTTAACAGAAGCTGGCCAAGCTGTTGACAGCTTAATTCGACAAGCTAGCGCTAATTTCTTGCGCTTAAGTGCAAGTTTGTCTACCTTAATCGGTCCTGTTGGTCAACTAATAGAACTAATTTTAAAGCTACCATCTTTTGGAGGAAAGAGTGTTGACCAAGACCTAAAAGACCTTTTTGATTTTCGCCAACGCTTAAATAAACAAATCCAAGAAGGAGCTGTTCCAGAATCAGTCAATGAACGCTTACGGCAGCGTTCGCAGGAAATTAGACAAGGCTTACCTAGAAACCGACTGGGACGTGTTGACGAGTCTGAAGTTAGAAAGCAGCTTGCACCACTTATCAAACAAATCGAAAGGGAGTTCCCTATTCTTCTGCCGGTCAAACTGACAGAAAAGCAAAAACTACAACAAGAAATTGAAGATTTACAGCTGGAGCTGAAAGGCAATGAGCTGCTATTGAGCGGCGTCAATGCTATGGCCCGTCTTGAAAAGTTAGCTAACAGAAGAGCACAGTTAGACAGACAAGAAGCTGAAGCGCGTAAAAGCCTTGAAAAGAGCTTAGAAGACATTCGGATTTCAGTGGAAAGGCGCGTGCAAGACATGCGTATGCAACATCTGAGGTCAGAAATTCAGTTGAGGGCACAGCAGGGTGCTAATGAACTACGACAGCTGCAACTTCAAAACCAAATTAAACAACAATCTCTCAAACAAAATTTAGTTATCTCCGGCGCTAGACCTGAAGTAGCTTCAGACACGCTTGCATTGAACCAAGCGTTTAGTGAATATGCCCAAAAGAGCCTGGAACTAGAGAACAAGAAAAAGCGTATTCAGGAAGAAGCCGTATTCAAAACTCTGAAAATTCAGTTGCGCACTGCTCGCTTTGTTGAGGATACGCAAAAACGAATTTCTAACCTACAACTTGAAACACAGCAAAAAATAGATAGAATTACAGTGAAGCGTAATGAAATGGATAGCGCGGTAGGTAAAGCTAAATTTGAGGCTGAAAAACTTGCAGCTGAAATACGACTTGACGTTATTGAGCTTGAGTTCAAGCTGCTTGCTGAAAAACTAAAACAAGCTGGTCTTGAAACTGAGTCTGTAGAAAACTTGTTGTCGACGTTCAAAGAGATTAGAAAAGAGTTTAATGAAGCACAGAAGCAAGTTGAAGAAACTCAATCCCCTGCACTACCATCGGCTGCAGATCCCGTTGGTGCTCTTAGCAGCGTAGATATTTCTGGAGTTACAGAAGCTGCTGAAGAGCAATTAAGAATTGAAGACTTAATCACACAAGCAAAGCTTGATGGGCTTGAAACCGAGCAGCAAATTGCAAATTTAAAAAGGTTCTCGACGGCTTCCGATATTCGTCTAGACATCCAGCAAAACCTCAACAACTTGCTTAGGAATCAACAAGATCAGTTGACCAGCCAAAGTCGTGTGCTTGAACTGGTGAAAGGCGGTATGTCAGAGCAAGTCGCTATCGCCGTACAACAAATTGAGAAACAAAGAGAAATAGCCCTAGCTCGTTTGGACAATCTAGAGCTTGCAGTACGGAACATGGAGATTGATAAAGAAAACACAGAAGAGCTGGAAAAACAGCGTAAAGAGCTTGAACGAATCGCAAAACTTCGCGGAAAACTTCTCGAAGGTTTTGAAAATGCTGAAACTAACGCAAAAGATCTTGCTGACCCTATTAAAAAGTACATGACGGAACTTGACACATACATCAACGACACAAGAGCTCGAATCGTTGATTTAGCGAGAACAGTTGAAGGTGAGATTGGATCGGCAATGTCCACTGCCATCACCAACGTCATCACCGGCACTGGAACGGTACAAGAAGCCATGAGCACGATGTTCGCCAACATCGGCAAAGCGTTCATCGACATGGCAACCCAGATGATTGCCAAGGCTTTGATCATGAAAGCCCTCGGAATTTTGGGTGGTGGTGGTGGCACACCCATTAAAGGCAGTACAGGTGTTCCCGGACTGGAGCCAAATTCTTACTACGGCACAGGTGGTCGATACGGCTCCTTTACACCGCCAAAACTGGCAACAGGTGGTCCGACACGACCCAACGGAACTTACCTCGTCGGCGAACAAGGCCCCGAGTTGCTCAGTATGGGCAACCAGCCTGGCTATGTCCACCGCAACACCTCAGAAGTAATGGACCGCTACCGCAATGGCGGGAACCAAGGTGGCACCGCAGCAAACCTCAGCGTCAACTACAACGTCACCGACATCAACGGAATGCGCTTCGTTACTGAAGACCAGTTCCGTGCCGGCATGACCAAGGCAGCAAAAGACGGCGCAAAAATGGGCGAAGCTGGTACGTTCAAGACAATGAAGAACTCTCGTTCCAGTCGGGCTAGGGTCGGATTATGAGCACCGTCGTCGGCATCACAACCTTCCTTGTAATCAAGGACTCTAACAACACCGTCATCCACCGTTTTCAAAACAGCCAGACCGGCATAACAATTTCTAGAGCGGGAGTCCCCCACAAGTACCTGTCCTTTATCTACCAAGGTGCAGCCAAAAACCGGACTGGCGACAACATGGAAGCCCAGCTGGTGCTTTCGAACAACCCAATATCAATGAGTTACGCCAACCAGGCTGTTGTCAACAAATGGAATATCGAAGTAACGACCTGCAGTATGCAGCTGCCGCAGTTCACTGTTGCCCGCGTTTTAACAACGGAAAAATGGTTGGCTGCTTCTTTAGTGTATGACTTTGAAACTATTGAGGTTACTTTAAGCAGCAGCATCGATGCCGTTGGGGCGTCTGTACCTCACCGAGTTTTGACAACTTCGAATGTCGGGTCGTTGCCGACAAGCGGGCAAATTCAAAGCGCGTGAATCCCTATGAGCTAATCGGTATGCAGTACCGACTAGGCAGCGACCCACAAAAGCATGGCACTGCAGACTGCTTATCGCTCGCCCGTACAGTCCTAGATTTTTACGGTATTCCGTCAACGCCACCTCGTAGAAGTTGGTACCGCCGATTGAAAAACAAAGATTATTCGGTTTTTCAAGAAGAATTGGAGCGTTGGGGTGAAAAAACCCTCGAACCTACAATAGGTTCAGTCGCGCTTTGCCAATCCGATGAGGGTTACGGCTTGGCGGTTTATTTCGAAGAGGGATGTCTAAGCTTCGTCGGGTCGGCGGTGAGATGGTCCCCCATCGAAAACCTGCAGGTCGTCGCGTTTTACTGCAGTACGAAGCCGACCTCTGCAACGCAATCGGTTTAACCGAGGATGAGTACTGGTATTTCGTTGACAAAGCAGCAGCTTATAACGGTCAACGCGCCAAAGAATATGAGCTAGTTCCTGACGTAACAAATGATGCAACAACTCTTTTTGTCGTCAATTTAGTTGTCGGCATAGCGCTTACTTATATCGGCACGCTGCTCGCACCAAAACCAAAAGCTCCCCCAGAACAAAAACGTTTAGAAACAGCCGACGCAACTGGCCGTACCCGATTTGCAAAACAATCAAGTTTTAGCAGCGTCCAAGAACTAGCAACGATTGGTTCGACCATCCCCTTGGTTTTTACCAATGACGGTGTTCGAGTCAGTTCCCAGCTGCTGTGGTCTGAATTAAACAGCCGTAAAAACTTCCAAGAGCTTCGCGCAGTCTTGCTGTTTAGCTTTGGCGAGCTTGCTCAAAAACCTGATTTTGAAGGCTTTGCAATTGGCGACACCCTTTTAAACAACTATCCGGGCCACAAGCTGGCGCTGTACTTTTCGAACGGCGGTCCGGGCTCAAACCGGATCCTAGAAAACGCAGGCCAAAAATACAGCCGCAGCACGATGCGGCATCTGCCGTCAATGCACCCCAATGATGTAATGATGGTGCGTGACCACAAAGAACAAACGTTTAAAAAATATTCAAGCGGTACTCGAACACCCGCAACGCAAACAGAGTTCGGTGTTTTCTCGCCCATTCCAAACGGTAGTGTGTTCCAGCCAAATTGGGAACTAATCCTTATCCAAAAAAGTCTAGAAGGTAAAGCTGAAGACACAGCTAGAGAGAAGCAACGCAAAGTTGTCCACTCGTTTCCGTCTAGAGCAGCGATTACAGCCTCTACCGGTAATGCAATTTTTTACGCTATTGACGGTTCTGAAGAAAACGATAACGAATTCCCACTAAACAAAACTACGGACGTGCGGCAGTCCGTGGAGCGACGGCGTATTGACGCTGACGAAATTTTGGCTGTCGGTGAGCACTATCTAATTGACGGCGCTTTGTACACATGCACCAATCAACAAACCGAGGATGTTTGGATGCCAACTACCGGATCACAAAAGGGATACGATTTTTCTTTATCCGAAGAGCTTTTGCCGAATACAAAACAACCTAATTTTCAAGATAACGGGCGCATCTTTGAGACGCGCGAACCTGGAGACGCCGTTATCCCAATGCGTGTAGCCATTGGAGCGGTAACAAATAACCGTGAATGCATCGCAACTGAAATTGGAATTAAATCGACGGTTTGGAGGCGCATCAACGGATTTCAAAACGTTAATACAAAACCCGATAACGATGTAATTATAGAATTCGAAGACGACAACGGATCGATCCAACTTGGCTCGATGAACAAATATGTGCGAAGAATGAGCTTCTTCAAACTATTTGCTCGTAAAGCTGGAGAAAGTAACTGGACTGACATTACCTACAACAGACAAAATCAATCAACTTTTTTTATGGTTGAAGGGCAGTCACCCCGCGAAATTTACAACTCTATTACTATTTATACGCCCTCTCCAGGCATTTATGAATACAGGCTTGTACCTTTCGGCGGTAATTTTGTCTTACGCACGATAGGCAGAAATGTCCCTGTTGTTCAACTAATCGGTTGGCAAGGTACAAACGATGGCCTATATAACGGTTCTCGAATGAGCTTTCAATACTTTTGCTACGGAAAACAAAAAACTCTTACTGAAATTGACACTAACAACAAAGAGTGGTTTTTTGGTGAACCTCCAAATATTACCGGTGGCACGGTTTCCTATATCAACTTGGAGAATATTCCCGTACCGCAGTCTATGCAGTGGGAGCCTCATCCGTTACCACCTGGCGCCACAAGGTACAACGTCGACCTTGACGATGATACACCTGATTTGGATGATGTCTACATTGTCGACTCTTTAGGTGATCACCACCCGATTTGGGACGGACAAAATAAAAACAATTTTCCGGATCCAAATGTTAGGTATGTACAAGGTATCGAGATGGAATCTGTTGGTTCAAGCAAGTATTATCAAATTGGTAGACAACGCTTACTGCTACTTCCAGAAACCCCGACTTTTGACGGCAACATAACTGTGCCACAGCAACCTGCCGGTAGCGGCGGAACAGGTCTTGTAATAAACGTGCAGTGGTACGCCAGTAACGATGCAGTGGTTGCTGCAATTGTTGATGGAGGTTCAGGTTACCAAGCAGATCAATATTTACAGTTCAATATTCCCGGTAAAACAACTCCGGTTGTATTGCATGTTAATCAAACAGGTGGAATTCCAGTTACTGTCGAAGTGAATTTAAACAAAAACAATGTAACTGCAGACTACTTTAGGTTTGATGCGGAGAGTTCAAGTCATGGTGACGGACCTGAACATAGCATTACTTATGTCAACGAATACCAAGAAGGTGAAGCCCCTTATAGAGACTTAGCTGTAGCGGGTATTCGCATCAATAGCAGTAAAGAATGGGCAAATTTCAGCGACATTTCGGCATACATCAAAAAAGGGATCAAAATCCCTAGTCTGTCCTCTAACGGAGCTGGAGCAGAGCAAGCCTCTAACAATTTTGCTGAAATTGCATATGCACTGCTAACAAATAAAAAATTTGGTGCCGGCGACACAATCGGTTCTGATCAAGTAGATGCCACTGAAATGGGTGTAGCCGCAGATTTTTGTAGAGCTAACGGTTTTGCTTGGGACGGCGTAGTTGCAGAGAAACAAAACTTGCGCGAGTTTATTTTCCAAAACGCTGGTTACAACTTCCTTGACTTCACAATCAAAGGCGGACGTTTCAGCCTTTTCCCTTCTGTCCCGTATCGAAATAACTTCACGATTGATCCTGCAGCTAAACCAAGCATCAAAGCGCTGTTCACTGACGGCAACATGCGAAACATGCAGGTTTCGTTCCTTTCTCCTGAAGAACGGCAACTTTTTAAAGCCACGGTGCTGTACCGCAAAGACGTACCTAACGGATTTCCAGAAGTGCAGACCTTTAGTCTTGCTTGCGCGGACCCTCAATACTCAACCGAAGATTATGAAAAACTGCCCGAAGAAGTTTTTGACATGAGCGGTTTCTGCAAGTCGCCTGAGCACGCACGAAATTTCGCTAAGTACGCCCTGTTGGTACGTAAGTACGTCGATCACGGCATCCGGTTTGAAACAACACCGCAAGCCGCCATGGCTTTACAGCCCGGTGAATACTTCCGAGTTGTCAGCGAAGCTAGCCACACCAGTCGCTTCCAAACAGGCAGCGTCACAGAAAATGGCGACATTGTTTCTAAAGATGGCTTGACTGACGGTTCTAAAACTTTGTATCACTGGCAGCCCGGCACTGAACGAGTCTTGGAGACCACCGTTACGGTGTCCAACAACAAGATCGTCGGTGGTGCGTTGAACGGGCATGTATTTAGCGTCAAAAACACTACTACAGAAAAGCGTGTCTACAAAGTTGAAACTCTTCAGTACGCAGACGACGGCCTCGTAGAAATCAGCGGTTCCTACGTCCCTCTAAAAAATGACGGAACACTGCAAGTTTTAGAATGGAATGAAGGCTCGTTTGTACCGCTTTAGACATGGCCGCCAGGGACTTCCCATCTATCGCGCCTACGAGCAGGTCATTCGACCCTGGTACGTATCCGCAAACGCTTTTTGAAGCACAGAACGGCGCTACCACGGTGGTGCGCTATAGCAACAAACGCGTCAATGCAAAGCTGTCGATGACCTTTGCAAACATCACCGACGACAAAGCACAGTCTATTGTCAACAACTACATTTTAGTAAATTCCGAATGGAACTACGTACGGTTCCAAACCAATAATCCTGCTTTGAGTGGCTTAGACGGGAGCTTAAAAACTTTCTTGGCTAACGAACCGGAAGGTTTGAAATGGCGTTATATGGAAGCCCCAAAAGTACAGAGCGTGCAGCCCGGTATCTCAACCGTTCAGTGTAAATTCTGTGCCTATCTAGACGGCTAGAATTGAACTACTGGCCACCTATCGGCACGCATCATGGCAGTTTTTACAGGACAAGACGGAGTCCTTGTTTTTAACGGTCAGACGCAGGTGCGCGTTCGCAACTGGTCCTTTACCAGCAACGTCGACACGCTGGAAACAACTGATCTTGGTGATGGGGCACGTAGCTACCGCGCAGGTTTGAAGACCGCAACGGCTACCTGCACGATCATGTACCACGACGACAACAGCACACTACAAAGCATTCTTGCCACCGCCGTAAGCACCACAACCCCAACCTCACACCGCCTCGAATTGCGCTGGGACGATAAAGACCTGGACTTCAACGCTTTTATCACCAGTGTCAACGTAACTTGCAGCGTCGGCGAAGTTATGACCGCTGACCTTAGCTTCCAAATGACCGGCGACTACTTGGATATTGACCTGTAATGGCAGTTCTCCTTGGCGAGACCGGCAAAGTTGAACTGAAAAGAGCCTCCGAAGACTTCAGCATTACAGGCCAAGTCCAGCCTTCTGACGTCAACGGATCTCGCAACAGGTTCAGCTTTATCTTCCCCGCTGGTGCGTTGGTCACAGGAGACCGCGTCGAGATTCGCAACACCGACGGCACAAACCTCGCGTTCGTTTCTGCGTCTGCTTGGCCCGACAACACAAAGCACCCCGACGGCACGTTTTACGTAAACGTCGACGAGGCCGGCGGTATCCGCCTGTTTGGGTCTTTCGATGACGCAATCTCGGGTGAAGCTGCCGGGCGCAAAAGCCTGGACAACATTACGAACCCTGTTCCAATCCGCGTAACTTTGAAAGACGCGGACTACCGAGTGCTCGGCCAGGTCACCAACTTTGAGTTGAATACGGAACGGGAGTCCGTCGACACTACAGCACTGTCCGACGACTTTCGTCGCAACGTTTCTGGTCTGATTAGCGGAAGTGGCCGCCTTACAGCTTTCTTCGATTACGAATACAGAGACGGCGATCCTCGTTTTGGTGGAACGCCTCCAAGCGCAACGGAGGTCCCTATCTTCATCAACCAGCTGGTTTTACGTACTACAACGGGCAGCACTTTCGGCGCAAAATTTACTTTGGTCGGAGAGGGGCCAAAGCCTTACGGAGACAACAGTGACACAAACGACACTGTCTGGTACGAAGTCACAGGCCGCGTCACCAATGCAGGCTTGGAGTTTTCTCCTACAGAACCAGTGCGAGTGACTATGGATTTTGTCACCACTGGTCCAATTGCACTGAAGACTGCCTTTATTACTAACTATCTATTGCAGGAGGATAACGACAAGATTCGCCTGGAATCTAATCAGTCAACTGGCGACGGCTTCCTCGAGGTAGAGCAAGAGAGTTAACTCTAGAATCCATCTAGACACTAGAAGTCAAGAGCTGTGGCTGACCTTCGTATTTCAGACCTTCCGGCTCTTGCACAGGCCGATGCAGAAGCCACCGACGATATTCCCCTAAATGATGTATCCGCTGCCGAAACTAAGCGGATCACAGCAAAAGGTCTGGTACAAAAAGGTGTCAGCAGTTTAATTGACGACGGCTCAATTCCTGGAGCCAAAGTTGCAGACGATGGCATCACCCAAGCCAAGATTGCGGATGACGCAGTTGGTGCGGATCAACTGGCTTCGAATGCAGTCGTAACAGCGTCGGTTGTTGACGCCAACATTACTGAGTCAAAACTCGCAACTGATGCAGTCACAACTGCAAAAATTGCTGACGGTTCAGTAACTGCAGCAAAGCTTGCTAGCGGCGCACTCACCAGCTCAAGTTTGGCTGACGGCGGTGTGACCACCGCAAAGATTGCAGATGACGCGGTTACAAATGCAAAAATTGCCACCGATGCAGTAAACAGCGACAGCATCGCCGCCAACGCCGTTGGTACGTCTGAAATTGCTGCCGGCGCTGTAACAACAAGCGAGCTCGGTGCAGATGCAGTAACGAATGCCAAACTGGCGGACAACGCAGTTGAAACTGCAAACATTGCTGACGCAAACGTCACTGCTGCAAAACTTGCGTCTTCTTCAGTAACTACCGCAAAAATTAATGACGCAAACGTTACGGGAGCCAAACTTGCTAGCGACGCTGTAACCACCGCTAAGATTGCAGACGGTGCGGTCACTTACGCAAAAACTAATTTTACTGATGGCGACATTCCTGGAGCAAAACTTAGTTCCGGCAGCGTCACATCTACTGAGCTTGCAACTGGCTCTGTTGGTACCAGCGAAATTGCTGCCGACGCCGTAACCAACGCCAAGATCGCCCCTTCTGCCGTTGGGACGACCGAGATCGCCGACAACGCAATTACGACCGACAAGCTTGCCGCAGACTCGGTACAAACAGCAGATATTCAAGACGGGGCAGTTACTCGACCCAAGATTGCGGATAGCGCGGTAAACGCGTCAAAAATTTCCGATGGGTCAATCGTCAACAGCAAGCTGGCCGATCTGTCAGTTAGCAACTCGAAGATCATTGGTGGCACGATTGGTTACGAGAAAACCAACTTTGCTGATGGCAGCATCCCTGGTGCAAAGCTGACCGATAGCAGCGTTACAGCTAGCAAGCTTGCAACCGACAGCGTCACGCAAGACAAGATCGCTGACCGAGCCGTTGGTGCGGTCAACATCGAGCTGAACAGCATTACAAATACTGAGATTGCAGCCAATGCGATTGAGAGCACTGAGCTGGCGGCTAACTCAGTAATCACAACCAAGATTGCAGACGCCAACGTAACCACTGCAAAAATTGCCGACGGCAACGTTACTGATGCAAAACTAGCTTCTGGTATTGACGGAACAAAACTAAGCGACAACACAGTTACTGCAGCAAAAGTCCCGTCCACTTCTTTGGATCGTGGCCTCGACAAAGTCGGCGGAGCAATTGGTCACACCAATTCAGTTACTGCTGGTACGACCTCGGGAATCACCTTTGATGCACAAGGTCATATCACCGGTACCACAGCTCTCACTGGAAGCGATTTACCTGAAGCAACAACAACCGCACTTGGCGGTGTCTCTGTTCCAACGACTTCTGGCCTGTCTGTAACTGCAGCCGGCGAACTGAGCATTGCCAACACGGTTACCCCAGCAACCTCTGCCGGCATTACATATAACGCCGACGGTTTGATTACCGGCAGTGTTGCACTTTCTGGCACTGATCTCCCAGTTGCAACCTCAACCAGTGTCGGCGGAATCAGCATTCCCGCGACATCGGGCTTGGAAGTAGACGTTGCCGGCAACATCAATATTCCAGCAAGCGGTGTTGCCGCTGGACCGCACACCAAAGTTACCGTCAACGCCAAGGGAATTATTACCGGCGGAACCGTTCTTACAGATGCCGATATTCCAAATATCAGCGCCGCAAAAATTACTTCTGGAACAATTGGAACAGCATTAATTGCTAACGATGCGGTCACGGGTGACAAACTTGCAGACCAGTCAACTGTTCGTTTTGCCGGTGCTCCGGACACTGCCGGCGTCGTCAACTTTGGAACTGCTAACTACACAGGAGAGTTTCTATACGATGAATTCCACGATGACTTGTACATTTGGACAGGTACATCATTTAAAGCGATTGACATCGTTAGCGGCGAGATTGTTTTCGCTGGTACGTACGACGCAAGCACTAACTTAATTGCTTCCGTAACTCCAAAGGGAACTGCGATTGGCCTGACTGTTGGCCAGCCTCTTATTGCACCTGCTGCTTCTAACTCCAACCACTACGTAACCGTTTCCATTAGCGGCACCGGATCAGGTAACGCTCCAGCTGAAGCTCTGGCCCCGCCGGACTTTTTGCTGTCAACCGGTTCAAGCTGGCAGGTTCTTGACTTGTCCGCTGCGCTTGCGGCAACAACTGCAAACAACGTCAGTTTTGCGGCTACGGGCAATATCGGGTCGACAAATGTCCAAGCGGCCATTGAGGAGCTTGACACTGAAAAGGTTGCAGGCACTAACCCCAACTTCTCTGGAACGGCAACCTTTAGCGGCGATGTTGTTCTCGGTACAGCCTCGACACTGACATTCGAGGGGAGCTCTGCTGACGAGTACGAAACCCGCTTCCTCTTCGTCAACCCCACCGCTGATCGCGAGCTCACTTTCCCCGATATTTCTGGCACCCTGGTGACTTCGGGGGATACCGGAACAGTCACCAATGCAATGTTGGCTGGCAGCATTGCGCTGACGAAGCTGGCAAACCTGACCGCTGGTCAGATGATTGTCGCTAACAGCAGCGGTGTTCCGACCGGCGTTGCGATGACGGGTGATGCCACCATCAGCAACTCTGGCGCTCTAACAATTGCTGATGACGCAGTTACCGCAGCAAAACTTGCGGACACCTCTGTCACACCTGCTTCTTACACAAACGCCAGCATCACAGTTGATGCGCAAGGACGTATCACCGCCGCATCAAGCGGAACAGCTGGAAACCCTGGAACGGTTACAAGCGTCAACGTCACCGGCGGAACAGGTCTCACTGCATCAGGCGGGCCAGTTACTAGCAGCGGCTCTATCACTGTCGACCTTGATAACACCGCTGTAACTGCTGGTTCGTACACCGCAGCTGACATCACTGTCGACGCTCAAGGTCGAATCACTGCTGCGGCCTCCGGAACGATCGGCACCAGCGAGATCGCCGATGATGCAGTTACTGCTGCCAAGTTGGCAGACACCGCAGTGACTGCAGGCAGCTACACCTTGGCGAGCGTCACTGTTGACGCTCAAGGTCGAATTACCGCAGCTTCAAATGGCACCGCTGCTGACACTGACAAGATTGTCGAAGGCAACAGCGAAGCCGAAGTTGTTGACACCGGTTCTAACGGTCACTTCAAAGTCACAACCGAGGGCAGCGAGCGCTTGCGCGTTGGTCCGGCTGGACAGGTCGGTATCGCCGGTGCAAACTACGGCACCAGTGGACAAGTTCTTACGAGCGGTGGCGCATCAGGTGCTATTGCTTGGGCCGACGCTGCAACCGGCGCAACCGGTGGCGGTAGCGATCAATGGGCTATTGAGCATGACAATACGATCACAACGAGTTACACAATCAGTTCAAACAAAAACGTCATTTCTGCAGGTCCTTTGACGGTTAACGCCGCTGCTACAGTTACGGTGCCGAGCGGTAGTTTCTGGGTCATTAGCTGATGGGAATCCGACTCAAAGGCCAAACAACCGGCTTCGTAGAAATTGAAGCCCCGGCTACCGCCGCAGACAATACGTTGAAGTTGCCTAACGGCAATGGATCGAACGGTCAAATGCTGACCACCGACGGTAATGGCAACCTGTCGTTTACAACTCCAGCAAGCACTGATTTAGTTACTGATCCCACTCCTCAACTTGGAGGAGACCTTGATGTTGACGGGAACGATATTGTTAGCACCAGCAACGGTGATATAAATCTGGACCCGAATGGTTCTGGTCAAGTCGTTTTTAAGGGCAATTCAACTCGCGGCTCTGGTGCGATCAAGCTGAATTGTGAGAACAACTCACACGGCATTCTTGTCAAAGGCCCACCGCACAGTGCAGGCGCTAGCTACACGCTGACACTGCCCAATGACACTGGAACGTCAGGGCAACTACTTTCTACAGACGGTCTCGGAACGACTACCTGGACTACTGTTAACGCAAGCCCTAGTTACAGCGCCACTGCTTCAGGTGCGATTGCTAATGGTGACACTTTAATTGTAAAAACTAATGGGGATTTAGCGCCGGTTGCCAAGTCGGTAACAGAGATTACTCCTGCCAATAGCACTGTAACCAATTCAGGTGACTGTCTTGAGCTAGCTTCGACGTCTTACAAGGCTTGTTATGCGTCTGGATCACAAGCCGTTGTTTTTGTGGCACGAAAAAATAGCGCAAGCGAGACAAAAGCAAGAGCAATTTTTGTCGATGGAACTACACATACTTTCAGCAATGTTGCGGCAGTTGATGGCGGCAACAAGGAGAATTATGCAATTGCGTATGACTCTACTAACGATCGAGTTGTTTTCTTTTATTTAAACTCAGCTAATACTTTATTCGCAAAAGTTGGTACGATTCCGACAACTGCAAGCTCTAATATTACGCTTGGCCCTGAAGTTCAAATTGATACAAGTGTCGATGAGGAACCGTTTGACGCCACTTTTGATGTAAACGCTGGCAAGGTAGTCGTTGTTTACAGAGGCAGCTCAGACACAAGACCTCATATTGCTGTTGGAACCGTTAACCCAAGCGACAACTCAATCACGTTTGGTACGATCGTAAATGCTGTCAGCACAGCAGGAAGGCATAACTCGATCGTCTACGACGCAAACGCACAAAAGCACGTTCACCTATATAGAAACTCCTCAGGCGATCTTGAGGCAAAGGTGTTCACCGTAAGCGGTACTAGTGGTAGTTATGGGTCTAGCGCCGCAACCATCACCACTATCGATCCTGAACATACACAAGGCTGTTTTGACTCAGTAAATAACAAAGTAGTCTTTATCACCAAGGATGGAGGAGACTCGAATGAGGCTAAATGTGTTGTCGGAAATGTAAGCGGTGACTCAGTAACATTTGGCAGCCCGATTGACATCAGCAACGGTCAAACTTCCACTGTTTCAATTGACTTTGACTCTGATGCAGGCAAGCCTGTTCTTGGTTACGTTGACAACCTTGGCAGTTACTATTTTACGCGCGTAAGTATTAGTGGAACTACCCCAACTGCCGAGACTCCAAGAGATACAGGCACAAATGCCCATAACCATTCCGTTTCACTTACATATCACAAGGCTGCAGAAAGAGTAATTTTGACCGGAGCTGATGTCAACAACGGGTATGGTTTTGGATACACAATTAAAATGACTAACATTTCAACAAACTTAACAGCTGATAATTACATCGGAATTGCAGATGCAGCGTATTCAAATGGAGCGACCGCAACCGCTCAAATTGTTGGGTCAATCAATGACGCTCAGTCTGGACTAACCCCCGGAAAGAAATACTACGTTCAGACAGACGGAAGACTGGATATTGGAGCTGCCAACCCATCAGTTGTTGCTGGAACAGCAGTTAGCGCCACCAAGCTGATCGTGAAAGGCTAGACAAGGCCTACACTTAATACAACTGCCCCACTGCTAGTCAACCAATGGCGTTTGGAACAGTAAAAGTTGACACGCTCACCAGTAGCACCCAAACGCTGAGTGTCGATGACATCGTCACCCTGGCCCAAACGACTGCCAACTTTACCGGCACCCTGCAAAACGGTGGCTCGAACGTTGTCGTCGACAGCGACATCGGGAGTTCAGTCCAGGCATACGACGCCAACCTGCCCGCAGGCAACACTATTCTCGTTGACGGAGATGTTGGCAGCGTTGTCCAGGCATATGACGCTGACACCGCCAAAACTGACGTAGCTCAAACGTTTACAGCACAACAGACGTTTGGTGAAATTAAAGAGGGCGTCCATACTCTTGCAACGACTGGAACGATTGCGCTCGATCCAGCCAACGGTTCTGTTCAAGTTTCAGTCCTGACCGGGAACCCCAGCTTTACCGATTCCCTTGAGTCGGGCCAATCAATCGTGCTGCACCTTGAGGCTGGTGCGTCTAACACAGTGACATGGCCTACCGGCACAATCTGGACTACGGGTTCAGGTAACGCTGCGCCGACCCTGACTGCAAAAGACGTTGTAGTGTTCTGGAAAGTTAGTTCAGCGCTGTACGCTGCATACGTTGGGAGCTACGTCTAATGCTTAGCCAAAAGCTTACTTTGGCCGCTGCAGGCAATGCAGCTGCTGACCGCACTTACGTTGACGACGTATTTTCAACGTTTTTGTATGACGGCACTGGATCTGCTCAGACGATTACTAACGGAATTGATTTAAGCGGTGAAGGGGGAATGGTATGGCTTAAACGAAGAGATAGCTCTACTCAATACAGCGTATATGACACTGCTAGAGGCAGAAACGCTGGTTTTCTGCGCACCGATAGCAGTGCGGCACAATTTGCCATGACTGGCATTTATACAACCTACGGTCTTACAAGTTTTAACAACAATGGCTTCTCTCTTGGCTCAGCTCTCAATAACGAAAATGACACTAACGCTGATCACGTAGGATGGACCTTCCGCAAGTGCCCTGGATTTTTTGACATCGTTACCTACACCGGAGACGGAAGTTATGCCCGTAATATCTCCCACAATTTAGGTAGCGTTCCAGGCAGTGTTTGGGTTAAACGGCTTAGCGGCAATGATGATTGGGTTGTCTATCACCGAGGAACAGACTCTTCATCTCCACAAGATTATGTTACTTTTTTGAATGAACCCTATGCTAGAAGTAACAATGATTTGTTTGCAGACACAGCTCCTACTGCTTCCGTATTTACAATAGGAAGCAACGTTAAATTAAATGGAAACGGTGAAACCTATGTAGCGTATTTATTTGCCCACGATGAGCCAGTCTTTGGTGAGAATGGTGATCAGTCGAT
>CEUT01055775.1_pt1 | contig 27270 bp, 29 predicted proteins | sample 531401 | NCBI WGS metagenome assembly CEUT01 (sample SAMEA2622821, study PRJEB7988) | marine metagenome | biome: marine biome (ENVO:00000447); feature: surface water layer (ENVO:00002042); material: "saline water (ENVO:00002010), including plankton (ENVO:xxxxxxxx)" | depth 5 m | reverse complement strand
ATGTGTGCCTCCGGGACGAGTACCTCCGGGACCAGTTCCTCCGGGGTTAGTTCCACCGGGTTTAGTTCCTCCGGAATGTGTGCCTCCGGGATGTGTTCCTCCGGGGTGCGTTCCACCGGGTTGTGTACCTCCGGGGTGTGTGCCTCCAGAATGTGTTCCACCCGGATGCGTACCTTCGGGTTGTGTTCCTTCTGGACCAGTTCCTGATCTACAGGGAACGTCTACTAAAAATACGTTAGTATATACACTACTACATGAATCTGAGTTATCAGATTGAACTACGAATTTTACAGATGTACCCAACCCTAATTTTGGAGGAGAATTAAAAGTAGGATACCCCTCTTCAATTTTCTCTAAAGGACAACCATCAGCTCCAAAATCTATATTAAAATTACAGTACTCTTCTGTATATATATTTTGAAATAAATCTGAACTTGGATTTCTGTTAAATTCTGTTAACTTGAATAGCTCTTTATCACCAGCGCTATTATAAACTTCTATGAATAAGGAATACTGATTATCATCAAACTCACAGGGTTCAACTGACCATATATTATGAGAATCTGAATTTATATTTGATTTTACAATCGTTTCTACAGATATAAAAACATCAGGATACTCCGGACACTCACAGTCTCTCGACTTACAATCATCATTTTCACTAAAGCAAAATACCTCTTCACTAACTCTGTCAGCTATTAAAGGAGCACACTCATCTACAATCTTAATACAAAACTCGGGCTCTCTGTGCCCCGGACAGAAAGGAAGCAAGCCTGAAACGAGAGGGGCTAGGTTATATCCAAATTGCTGTTTAAATCCAGCCTCAGTAGGAATTGCCTCTATGCCCTGAGCAACTAAGTCGTCGTAAGATATTCTCGCGTAAATTTCCTCAGGGGAATCCGTCCCGCACATGTTTGTGTTTTTAGATATAGCATATACAGCCATACAACTAGACTCGTCTCCGGGATAAACCTCGGGCTCAGAAGGACTACTGAAAGAAGGTAACTCTTGTAACCAACCAGAGACTTTCCACGCTACAATCTCACCTTTTTGCTTTTCTGAAAAACTACAATAACTTTGACTAGCGTCAGGATCGTTATTATACCAAGGACCTGTTTCTACATCACCTCCACCTAATAAAGCGTATCTTCTTACTAAAGGTTCTTTAGTGTCTATCCGTGGGATATTATCTCGTGCGGAATTAGATTGATATACATTAACTGTTTTTTCAGAGGTCCAACATCGAGTATCAGTTTTAAATGAAGCCGAGTAAACACCATGATCTTCTGGTACGATATTTTTAATTACTAAGTGATAAGCATTTCTAGAAATGTCTCCAGTTGTATAGTATAAAGTTTCTGGAGCAGCGCCGTTTGATTGCTTGTGCAAACTTTGAGTAACTTGATATTTACCTCTTTTGCCTTCTGATGAACCTAATTTCCAAGGAGTTATTGTCGGATAATATTTTGAATCTCTATTATTAGCTACTTCAACCTTTTTGCCGTCTCCAGTTTCTCTGTAAAAAATTACTTCTGGCTGCTGTTCTGGATCAAGAAAGTCTGGTTCATAAAACGCGGATAGTATTACATCATTTCCTTGATTGGGAAAAATGAATTGCGTATCTGGAAAAATTCCCGTCTCTTTATTAATTTTGAAATCATCACTTGGATAAGCAAAATTCGAACTACTGTCTGTTACGAAAGTAGAATAAACATCTATGAATTTGTTTAAATGAGCAAATATTCCCTGCTTACTTGCTGAAGTTTTACGTCTGGGAAATTCTCCAGAAGACAATGACTTCTCTGGCTCGTAATAAAAGTTAGGATAATAATTTGTATCATAGAATACAAAGTCATCTATTTTTCCTTCTAAAAATCTATCTAGTTTTCTTGAACAACCTATTGTGTTAAAGTATCCATTATCACCTATTCTTGGCTTAGGGGTGTAATATGTTGGAAACTGTTTGTTATCAAAACCAACAAGTGATAAATCTATAGAGTCATTTCTTTTGCCATTAACATGTAATATTAAATTGCTACCTTCTCTAGTTACAGAGTAGTGATTCCAACTCCTAGAGGCTAATCCGGTCTTTGATTCTAGAATATAATTATGATAAGGCTTTTCCGCTTTTACCCCAGATACAACAAACTTGGTTCCTGAATTAGTAAAAAATCCTTGAAGATTACCGAAGTCAAAAACATATTGATCTTGAGGATCACTAACGCCTGTTTTTTCTAGCCTTCCCCAAAAACCAATAGAAAAATTTTCTTTACTTTCTGATATGATTAAATCATTTGATTTATGATAACCAGTCGTTGGTAAAATTATCGCTTCGTTTTTATTAAAGCCATAAGAATAAGTAAAGCTTGGAGAGTCTTCCGAATACTCTACATTAGCATGATTAGTTACAGATATCCTTCCTCCATAACCGGGCTGAAGCTCGTCATAATAATAAAGAAAAGCTGGTGATGTATAAGGCGGTTTAAAATTAATCTTGTTATCAGTTAGTTGAGTAACGCCATTGGTCCAATCCCAAGCATTTTCTGAGGCTGTAGCCGTAGACTCAACTTTATTTGTAGAGCCCGCATTATCTCCGTCTATTGCAAACCAATTACTATTTACTCCAGAAGCTTCGTCTCTATCATCATTTACATATTGATATACAGGAAATCCATCAACCAATAATTCATCATTGCTACCTTTTGTAAATCTGCTGCTATCTAATTCTGAATGTTCATCTAATTCTATGTCTCCGTTTACATATACATAAGGCCAAGATGAACCAGTGTAGGCATGTTCACTATTGGAATCATCTATGTCTGTCTTAAACCAATAAATTGCTCTTAAATGCTCAGTAGGAGTTCCTCCAGAGGTTCCTGTTATTCTCGCATTTTTAACTTGTAGTATTTTTACATCAGAGTCAGTTTTAAAAGAAGTGATTACGGTGTTATCAGATGCAGAGCCTCTCCAGCCGTCTTTTAATCTGGAAAATTTAAGATTGCATCGACCAGATACATTAACAGGCTTTGTTCCTGCTGGTTGAGTTCCACCTAAGCCTGTGCCATCTACGGCGGTTCCAGAAGGACCCGTGCCTAATCTTTGAGTACCGCTAGGATTCGTGCCTTCAGCACCTGTACCATCGGGATACATTCCTCCCGGATACGTTCCTGATGGGCCAGTTCCATCTGGATAAGTTCCATCTGGATAAGTTCCAGACGGCATTGTACCATTTGGCCCAGTTCCGTTTCCTCCAGTGCCAGTAAAGCCTTCTGGTAATGTTCCGTCAGGATGAGTTCCATCAGGGTATGTACCATCAGGACCTGTTCCACTTCCCTCTGGGTGAGTTCCATCTGGGTGTGTTCCTGCCGGATACGTTCCACCCGGATGAGTGCCACTCGGCATAGTTCCTTCTGGGCCAGTTCCGCTTGGATTTTCTCCATTTTCTTTTGTGCCATCAGGATGAGTTCCAGCGGGATGAGTTCCAGAAGGATGAGTTCCGCTCGGATATGTTCCTTCTGGACTAGTGCCTCCGGGATGAGTTCCAGATGGATAAGTTCCAGATGGATTAGTTCCATCTGGCATTGTGCCTCCAGCTCCTGTTCCAAAGGCTCCTGTACCCAAAAAACCAGTTGATTCTATTGGAAAGTGTGATAAATCAAAAAGATGATTTAAACCCTTAAATAATATTATTGTTGGCTTTTCTTCTGCTAAACTATGTTTGTAATTGTAATCTTCGTTATCTTCATCTCTAGCTTGTTGTAAATAAATGCTTCCAGAAAGTAAATAAGCTCTATAAGATTTTATGTGATTACTATATTGATTAAGGTTTAGAACCTTTTTATCATACATAGAAAAATCTTGAATTGTATTACCAAGATTTACATTTCCTCTTAAATACAAAAGAAGATTTTGTCCCAAACTTTGCTGCCTTCTCCGCTGCGCGGTTCTTGAGCGAGCTAGTTGGGATATCTTTTTTCCTTCTGTATTTCTAAAAGACATCTCTCGTTAACTTAAGTCGTTCAACATCTCAGTTAACAAGAAACCTGAAGTTATTCCTGCACCCGAAATATTTCTAACTCTAATTGCATCAATTGCACCACTGTGAGTATATACATCTGAATATCCATCAGTGAAAAAGTATTTAGAACTAAATGACATAGAATTATTACCACTGCCTCCCTGCCTTAGTACAACCATTATTTCTTGTCCAGCTTTTAAATTACTCGGAGCATTTAATATTGCTGCTCCTGTATATATGTAATCAAAAATTCCCGTTAATGAAGCATCAGGAGTGAAAGAAAATCCAGATTGTGTATTTCCTACGGTTAAAATTCCTTCTGGTCCAGTAGCTCCACGCTCTCCATCTGATCCGCCGCACACAGTTGCTTGTAATTTGGCAGAGTAATGAATTCCATCTAAATATCCAGTAGCCGATCCTGTAGCACTGTGGTATGTATTAACCCAATAATATTCTCCCGTTGCAGGTACATCTACTAAAGTAGAACACAATAAAGAAGGTTCTTCATAATAATTTATTCCTGTGCCACTATCAGCTACTCCTCCGGGTTTAGATATTAATACAGTGTCCGAATCTAAAATAGTTCCTCCACTAATACTTGAATTTATTCTAGCCTTCGCGGTTATATCGTTTTGAGGATAACTCTTATATTGAATTCTAGATTGGATTAGATATTTTCCAGCAACAGACGGATACCAAGTTCCTGACTGTAATTGAGAACTCGTCCAACTGTTGACAGTATCAAATCCTCCCCTATAAACTCCTCCATCTGTAGAGTCTACATTTAAACCTGTTAAAGTAGTCCAAACAGAACCAGTTATTGCTTGAGATACTTGATTGTCAACATAAGCAGCAAAGGCTGCACCAGTGATAGTGTTCGTGCCTCCAGTTGGCCCTGTAACTCCAGCAGCTCCATCAGGTCCAGTAGGGCCAGTGGCTCCAGTAGCGCCACCGGGAGAACCGGGCTCTCCAGTTTTTCCTTTTTCTCCCGTAGCTCCGGTTTCACCCGTGGGTCCGGCTGGTCCTGCACCTTCTCCAGTAGGACCTGTAACCCCTTGAGGTCCAGCTCCACCCGCTGGTCCAGTTTCTCCGGTTAGACCTCTGTTACCTATAGCCCCATCATCTCCAGTAGCTCCAGTGGGACCAGTTGCTCCACCGCCGCCTCCGCCGCCGCCTTCTCCTGCTGGCCCAGTTGGTCCAACGGGTCCAGTATCGCCTTTTAAACCAGAAATGCTATCAGAAGTAAGATTTTTACTTTTAATGACACCACCCATTCCAGAGTGATATTGACATCTGTAATATAAAGTGTCAGGAGCATCATAAGGAACTTCAAAAACAATTGTTCCGCTAGTTGCTCCATTATCTGTTACTCCAGAACTGTAAATATTTCCTGAATCGTAAGCTCCTCCATTATCTGTAGTTTGAATCCAAAATGGATGACTGTTCGTAGAAGAGTCACTTACATCAATAATATATTTTTGCCCCCGAATTAAATTCAGAGTATCTTGTGATACGCCATCTACATAAAACTTACCTCCGGCAGCAGTAATCGCGTAAGTCTTAGCGGTAGCCTGACCTCCTTCGCCGGTTTCTCCTTTTTCTCCGGTTTCTCCTGCTGGCCCCGTAGGTCCCGTAGGCCCCGCAGCTCCTTCTCCGGTAGGTCCAGTTGGACCAGTTGATCCGTCTCCACCGCCACCCGTAGGCCCAGTTATTCCCCCTATATCTTTGACTGAGATTTTTTTGTTATTAGAAGTGCTTGAACTAGTTACGTTATAGTAATATAAAGTATCTGGAGCGTCATGAGGAACTTCAAATTCTGTTATTAAAGTGCTTCCGGCAGCACCATTTTCCGTCCAACCTTGACTATACTGTGGGCTTCCTGCCCATATTCCATTTGGACCTGTTGAAACTCTAAATAAATTTCCTAAGTTAGAAATACCTGTTTGTTTGAAGTAGTAGGTTAAACCTCTAAAGATAGTTAGATCAGGAGTTAGAGTGTCATCAATATAATATTTCGATCCAGAAATTGTAATATCATAGTTTCTGAAAACAGATGGACCAGCGGTAGGACCTTGAGGTCCCTCTGCTCCTGCGGGTCCCGTAGGTCCTTGAGGGCCTTGCGAAGGAGAGTCTCCATATACAGAGAGTCCTCTAAAATGTCTAATTTCTATTTGTTCTTGAGATTGTGGAGCAGTGTTAAATCTAACACCAGAATTATTAACTATTGTATAATCATTAACGGGGTCTTGAATAAGACCACCGACACTGACCATCGCGTAACCTTCTCCAGAAATAAATCCATCAAGATAATAATCAGTAGCAAGTCCATTACCAGTGAATCTGTGAGATTCAATTATAGTAGGATTGTAGCCACCTCTTGCACCCTGTTCTCCTTGAGGTCCGGTTGGGCCAATAGGACCCGTACTAATTGGGCCTGTGGCTCCAGTGGGTCCGACTGGTCCCGGAGGTCCTCCATGTGGCCCTGTTGGTCCTGTTGGTCCCGGTTTTCCAGCGATGCCGGGAATTTGGGCGGACGCACTTACAATAGGCTTTTGACCGCCTACTCCGCCTACTATAACTTGTACTCCAGAGATATTAGCCATTACTCATAACTTCCTTCTTCGGTATAACTTGAGCCGAATGGCCGAGTCACCTCAGGATAGATATTAGCTTGACCAATAATTACTTTTTGGTGGTAAGTTCCTTGATATATTTCAATGTCGTAGACCCCCTGAGTAATTGGTAGGCCTGTGGTTTGTGCGGCAGGTAAATGTAAATCTATGAACCCACTAACGTAACCTGCTCCTCCGACTCCAGACACAACAACTGGACTAAGATTAAGAAGATTACCTGTATCTGAATATTTGTTTTTAAGGTGGCCGCTAACGCTATATCCAGACAGATTTACGCTAGTGCCGTTATCATCCTTCACAACCAAGCGGACATTGAAATCGGAACCTCTCGTCAAATTAATATCATAACTCGTAGCCATAATATATTTAATATTACACTACAAAAACTTTTTTTATGAAGGTTTTATTGACCTTCCTTAAGAATTTTTGCAGCTTCGACTGAAATGCCAGAATCTTCTTTTTCGGATTTTACATTGATTGGCAAATATTGACTAGTATGTTTATTAAATTCAGAAATTAATTTCTTTACTAAATTATTTCTATTAGGAGTTGGAATAATACCCATTTCGGAAGCGTGGTTTTGTATATCAACCATAGACATTTCTTCTAATTGTTTAGTATATTCTTTCTCATCTGTGGTATTGTATTTCCATAATCCTGTATCACCCCAGATTTGATCTAGAGTTCTTGGTGCTGAGTCTTGTTTTCCGTGAGTTTGATCTAAATCCTTTAATTTAGATTTTTTAGAGGCGATGGCTTTTTTAGTAGTTTTTTTAGGCATAATCCTTAATCCTTCACATAATTATACACTTCAATTGTGTATTTTTAAAAAAATAAATAAAAAACCCCGCCCGAAGGCGGGGGTTGTTTAATTTAATTAATCTTTTAAGATTAAGACTGGACGTTAAGACCAACAATAGCGCGAGAATCGATACAAACACGGCCCTCTTCGAGGAATCCGTAGAAGCCGAGCTTCTCAGAGCGCTGACTCCACTGGTCATCAGCAAGAGCGGTGAACGTGCCACCAGACTCAGCTTGAACAGCCACAGGGCGAATAAACGCACCCTTGCTGTTATCAAGACCGATGATCAAGTCGTGACCTACATCGTTAGTTCCTAACTCGTTGTACAAGGTAACGTACTTCTTGCCATTACCGAGCTCCAACAGCTCATTAAGAGCAACGCCGTAGATTTCGCTAGCTCCAGCAGAACGGAAGATGTCTTCACGTACACTGTCAGGAAGAGCGACTGAAGTCGAAGTGTCGGAACCTCCACCAACTTTACCGTTGCGGGTATTCATTGGCTGGTAAGCAAATCCACGAACTTGCTCCATCATCTCAGGGCTCATGTAAAGGTCGGTAAGACCTTGGCTATAAGCATTGTCGGGGGTACCGCCAGCGAAAGATTCGTTGAGCCTACGAACATGAGTCATAAGCTTGTTCATATCTTCCATCTGGAAAACTCCGCCAGTAGCAGCTGAGTCGATAACGTGATCAGTAGCAGCTCCACCAACAGTGGTGCTAGCTTCTTGCAACGCCTTAAGAATAACGGCCCAAGCATTACGCTCTTGCTTTACAAGAACTTCTTGGCTCATTCTTTCGACAGACTTGGAAACAACGTCCAAGCGAGCACGACGAGCGTACTTGCGAAGCATATTAACCGCACTATCTAAACGATAGGTAGCGATTTTCAACTCGGCTGCTCCGGCTACGTGACTGGAGGGAAGACCACCGGCCATGCTTTGGGACCAAACAGAGATGTGATTCTGCTTGTCGTTGTAGTATAAGTCAAGCGGATAGCTAGGGCTATCATCTTCATCAAACGGAGCGTCAGTATAAACTGCACCAGCGGTTCCGGCTTGATTGATAACTTGCTGAATAACAGGTCCGAGAAAAGCCGCGAACGCTTCTTGAGCTTCACGAGCTTCTAATTGGTTCTTAGAACCCATTGCTTTGATAAGCTCAACCTGCTCTGGAGTATTTTTTAATTGTAATTTCATTCTTTATAGTCTCCTAATATAAGTATTAAAGGTTAATTCTTACAAGAATGTGTCCGTTGCTGTCTTCCGCACCAAGAGCGCGACCAACGATTGGCATAGAGCCAGAATCGGTAGTGGTCAACTCACCAGCGGTGTCGGTGTAAAGGGCGGAACCGGCTTCTGCGCTGCCTAAGCTTCCGCCGCTATAAAGGAAGATTCCTTTAGTAACAACAGGAACTGCTTGGCCGCTAAGAGCAATCTCCATCTCCGCAGCTTTGCGAGGATTAAAGATAAGCTTTTCGCCATTCTCGTCTTCTTCTTTCACATCGTAAAGAGTCATTCCCAATGGGGAGTGAGCACTTCCAGTAGCAGCAGCTACTTTTGCGTGAACTCCGTATCTTTCAGATACTGTGTTTCCGTGGTTAGCGCCTACGTCTCCAAGTCTTGCTACGCCAGTAGTGTTGTCGAAACCGGCAACAACTCTAACGATACAACCTTTGGTACGGGGAACGGCTCCACTCCAAGTGAACAAGTTGATAACATCATGCTCACTGTAATCTCTAAATGGTAATAAGTTACTAGCCATAATATATTCTCCTAATTATTTATAATTTAATTTCAAAGTTGTCGATACCAAAGGCATCTTTGTATTTTTCCTTAACTGTTGGCTCTTCAGCAGCGGTAGTTACAGGAATCTCTTCACCAGCATTTTCAGCTTGGTCAACAGCATTCTCTACAACGTCTTGCTCCAAAGACTGTTCTTCAGAAGCTTTGGCTTCTTCTTCAGAGGCAACAACCTCTTCGGTATCGGCTTGTTCTTCCTGAGATTCTTCAGAAGCTTTAGCTTCTTCTTCTTTCGCTAAAGTCTCTTTATTCTTGTCTTTAAGAAGAACTTCCATCTTGGACTGATAAGCGGCAAAGCCTTCCTCATCTAAATCCTTAATGTCAGTAGCGATAATTTCGCGCTCTTGATCAGAAAGAGCGTAAGTATCGTCTAATAAAGACATACGTTGGTTAAATTGGTCAAGTTTCTCCCTCTCAATTTTCTCTGCTTGAAGCGTATCCAAAGCTTCCTGAACTTGATCGAGTTGCTCTTTTGTTTCGTCATGTTGCTTCGTAAGAGAATCAAACTCTTCCTTAGCAGCATTAACTTTATCTTCGAGGGCCGTCTTTTCAGCGGCAAAATCCTCAGAAGCTTTCTTGAGCTCGCTCTCGATAAAATCAGACACTTCGGAAGCCTCAATAACCTTGAGAGTTTCCTCGTTAATGTCATTAATGCTAGTTATTTTCATAATAGTACTATCCTTACTTTCAATTACATCAGTTTTTTGCTGATGTGAAATAATTTTTTCAGAAATGTTTTCATTTTCTGAAATATCTTCTTCTTCTGCACATACATCAATTTTGGTCTTTTTCGTTGCCACGCCTTTAACATCAGCGGCAGGATTTTCTGTCAATCCAATTCCTAAGGGCAAAACAGAACCGATGCATTTTCTATAAATTCTTTTTCCTTCGTATTCTCCACTCCCGCCTAAGGCTCTAAGATTACCTTTAAGGGAATCGATATCATCATTAGCTAAAACTTGAGCTTTTTCTAAGTTTTTTTCGAAATCATTTAATAAAACTAATTCGTACTTATCAAAGCCTAATTCCCAGCTAGCAGATATCTTTTTGTAGAACGAACTAGTCGGATCGCTAGCTTCTTCTACTACATCTGTTAACTTGTTATTAACAACCCTCCAGAGGACTCCACCGAGGGTAACATTGAAAGGCTCGTTAAGGTCTTTTACTTCATCCAAAGTCAAAGGCTTGTCCGTACCGAACTCGCTAAACCCATAAGAAAGGATAGTGCCAAGAACTCTGGTTCTATCGTGCTCGATATTAATAGGTTTATTTATGAAATATTCCGCCATTGAAATAGCAGTCTCCGTATCTACAACATCGTCGTTTTTGTTAACTCTATTTGCGACACAGGCATTAAAAGCAATCGGAAGCAGGTCAATATTTTTATCAGTATCAATTTCAGGGACAAATTGAGATACGTCCAAAAAACTTGCCAAAGCCAGATGCTTATCTTTATCTTCAGAAACTAAAGGTTTAATTTCTGAGCTAAAAATAGTTTTATATTTGAATTCTTTCATAAATGAACTTTCCTTATTTAAATAGTATTAAAAGATTTGTGATAGTAAGCTATAGTAATGTAGTTTTGATCGTTGTATACTCCGTGCGCCGCTGGAACTTGAACTGGAGGATCAAAAGTCATGTTGCCAGCCGCAAAATACATAAAGTCTGTGTTACCTGTAGGATGAGCTTTTTGAATGGTAGTATTCGCTCTCGAGGAAATAGCTGTAATCATTATACAGTTTTTTCCTTTGGCGTCACCATGTACTCCTGAATACGCTTCTCCGGTTGGAATAATTATATTGCCGGTTGTTTCTTTAACTGCTACTCTTGCAAATTGTTGTTGGTTGTTCATTTATATATCCTTTATAATTCAAAATTAAAAACTAATCCCACGGGTTCTTCTTCCTTTAAATATAATTCATTTATATCTTTAAAATTATAATTTAATTCGTTTTCTTCTATTTCTTTTTTGGCAAGAGCTAAGTCTTCTGATGAGGGAGCCCAGTTCTCTGAAATATCATGTTCTTTTTGCTCTTTGATTATTTTACTTTCGAAAATCAATCCCCCTAAAGAGGTGTGTTGTCTTTCTTTAATTAATTCTGGAATATCTCCAGAGAGAACCCTCAAAAAAGTATTTACTCTAGCTACGCTCCATTGCAATTTAGTATAACCAATAAAACAGTTTTCATTAGAAGAAGCATTTATAAAAACGCTTTTTAATTCTTTCGCTGATACTTTACTATCAGGATTACTTTTATTGTGGGCTCGTGATTTTTTAGAAAACAATGTAATTAACTTGGCAGATAGGTCTACCGCTAATAAGTCACTGTCTTCGTGTTCAGGCATAGTTATACAAATATATACACTTAAATAAATGATTTTTATAAAAAAAAGGCCCACACGTAAAGTGTGGGCTTGTTAAGTGTTAATATATATTTAACTTATTCTTCTTCTGTTCCCTTTAAAGTCGGGAACGGAACGCTAACATTAACAAGAGGAGCTGTTACAGACACGCCGGATTTACCAGCAGTTGCATCTAAAACCGAGTCCTTGTTAGCTGCACCCCCCACCGTCACGGAAGGAAGTTTTTGCGAGAAGGCACATCCTACCGAAAAAACGGCAATAAATGCACCAGTTGCTACGAGTTTAATAATGTTACTATTCATAGTACGAGAACATAGTAACATCTTTTTGGTACTTAGTCAACTTTTTTTAACAAGAAAATTTTTATTACTCTAGTACTTTTACCGAAGAAATCTTCAATGTTTTTGTCAACTGGAAAGCATAGCCAGTGAGCTTGTCCTTTTAAGTAGTTAGAAGCGACCAATACTAAAGCTACATCAACCTCAGAGTCTAATTGCTCTAAAGTTTGTAATTCTATTACTTTAAAACCGTTATCTTCAATGACTTGATATACTTCAGATGGGAAAGTTATTTGAACTGTATCATAATGAACTAGAGATAATAAAAATCTAAATATATTACCAGAGTCTTGAATATCTCTAGATATGTTGTTTCTCCCCAAATTTATATTAAGCTCTTTAAATGCTTTGTTTAAAGCTGTGGGGCCGCAAGATGAATAGTGTCGATAATAGTAACCATCATCATCTCTTTCTACTTTGTCGGGATGAAAAATAGCGCAACTCCAATTTAGAAGACAGAGCGCCACCACTAAATACAATTTAAAAAAATTAAATTGCATTTTTCAATAGGATGTAAGTTAAAAATAAACAAAAAGCAGAGAGACCGATTATGCCTCCCATTACGCAAGATAAAGCCAAATGCCTCCAATTGACTTGGGGTTCTTTGAGCTCTTCTTTTGCTTTTGTTGTAGTCTGACTTTTATTAGGTCTTAGAAGATACCAATCTCCCTTTTGTTTAAAGGCCCAAGTCTCGCCCTTCTGGCTCCCCCACCACTTTATGTTCTCTTTGTTTAGTATTTTCATTTTGCGTATAATTTCCTTCTAATATTGCTCTCTTAAATCTTTCCAAATCGTCTATAATCATCTGCTGTCTTTGAAGCATTAGAACTCTCTGCTTATCTCTGTAGTTAAGCATTAAGTTTTGAATCATGAGGTCTGAATTTTCTTTCATAATCTCATGCTTCTCTATCGATTTAGATATGTTGAAGAAAACAAAAATAAAAAAAGCCGCAACAGAAGTTACGGCGAAAACTAATATTTCGTTTAGGTTATTGTTTAAAAACTTTGAAAACGCGTTTTTTAATGATGTCAATTTGTTCATTAATGTTTTCATTAGTTTTTGGGTTACTATTTATTACACTCAAAATACTATACAAAACAATAAACACAGCAACAGCACTAAAGATCAACACTGCTTTCCCGTCGTGAGTATTAGCCATTTTACCTCTCATAGATACCCTATTCGGATAAAAACAATGAGGAGGAGCAGGGTTACCTCTGGTTCCACTTTTTCGTTTTATATTCATAACACCGCAAACATTTAACGTAAATATTGCGTTGATATTATTACACCTAGAAAGTTAAAAAACCCCCGTAAGAAAAGAAATCTTACGAGGGTTAGGCTGGGACGATGAAGCTAAGGAAGTCCCGTTTGGCGAAAACTTCCTATTTTATTCTCTGGGGATGCCCCCAGCATACCAACCTTCTGGGAGTTTCATCTTATTTTTAGAAAGAGTCCACTCTCCATTTTTGAGGACATAAACTCTGCCCTCAACATCTGGCCCAATCCGAACTAAATCAGACTGAGTGTCTACGAATACAACTCGCGTTGACCCGCAGCCAGACAAAAACAACAAGCTAGCTAGAAGTGTTAGAATCTTTATCATTCTTTTTAACTTTCTTTTCTTGTTCTTCTATACGTCTACGCCACCTGTCTTTTAGACTCTGAGGTGTTGCGTCAGCATCTCCACCCTTGGTATCCTTTTTAGCTTCGGATGTTAACCAATCTAGGATAGCCTTTATTAAGGCTGTCAACCACATTAGTTATCAACCCTTTTTAGCTAAACCTCTAGAAACCGTGTAGCCCACTGCGCCAAGCGCAGCAACCACAAAACCAAAAACCTTATTGGCTGTTCCAGCAGAGTCTGGGTCTACGACATCAGCACCCCAAAGTAGAGATGCCAAAACCGTAAGACTTGTAAGCCAAAATTCCGTAGTTTTCCAGCCCGGTTTAATATCATTGTTTTTAGTAGCCATACTATATTATCTCCTGTGTTCTTATTGATATGTATATTACAATCAAAATTCTAAAAATAAATTACTTAATTAATTTATCTTATTTCTGCTAAGGATTTTAATTCCTCAATTTTCTCTGTTGGAGTCCCTAATCCACCGATTAATGTATAGACGGTTAAAGTAGGTTTATCTCCACTGTAGATTCCTCTGTGAACCACGCTATGAGGGCCAAGCAGTCTAGTCAACTGATCAAACGCTCTATCTAAGTTTTCCTGAGGAACGTTATCTAATACTTCTTTTCCTCCAATCATTACTACCCCAGCAGAGTTGCCAGTGCTTAAGTCTACTCCTCCGGATAGGATATTATTTCTCAGATTCTCTCTAACAGTTTTAGAAATGTCAGAAGCATTTTGCCAGTTTTGAACTGGCGCAGCCCCAAACACAATTAAGCCAGAATCTAGAAGTTGTTTGTAGTCATTAGAATCAAAAGAAGAGTAAGTGCTATCTTTGGATGCGGTCATATTAAACAAATGAAATAAGCCCGCAGTGCTAGAGTTAGCGGTTCTCCAGAAAGGAGCTACTGCTAATCCCGGATAAAGTTGATGAACTTTTTCATTGTCTAATATAATTAAAGGAGACACAACGCCTTCATCTACTAACTTCAAAACCTTGTTTAAAGTATTGTGTGCATTCTCATTTACCTTTTTGCCTTCTGAATGCTTTGGTAAAGCTAAAATGCATCCTACCTTGTCGCTTTTAGCCCCCACAATTCCTTGTAGCTCTTTAGCCGTATGAATTAGAGGTTCACACATTCCAGCTCCAGAACCTCCACCAGCTCCAGCACAGACAAAAATTCTATCGATGTCATCACCAAAAGAATCTCTCATGAAATCTAGAGCGTCTTCTTTTCTCTCGTTAAAAAGTTTCTCTGCCTTAGATGGGTCTTTGCCAGCTCCTCCTTCGCCAATGCAAAGTTTGTTGTCTAGCTTTACCGTATTTAAATCTTGTTGAGCTGTGTTAATCGCGGATAATTTTCTATAGCCTAAATTATAAAAAGCCTCTGCGATCCTTGACCCGCCTTGTCCTGCTCCAATAAAAGCAAACTTAAAAGCTACATCGCACTCGTCTTTTATGTCATCTTTTTTGTCTTGAACAGTAGGCAACGGAATTTCCGGTAGGGAAATATCAACATCGCCACCATAGTTATAAGATATAACGTCGTCATTCATGTTCTCTTCATTCATAATTTAATTGTCCTTTTTGCTAGCGAACAAAATTGAAGCCAAGTAATAATCAACTTGATGGGTTGCTGCAAGATTATTAATTTCTTTAACTTGTTCTGGGTTCTTGTCTATAGGAGACTTAATATAATTTTTAATCTCCGACTTCCAATTTTCGGGGCTTTCGTTAGCCATTATAATCTCTGAAATATCAGAAGCTATTTCTTTCTGTTTGTTGGTTAGCCTTTTAATCTTATGTTTGCTCCTTAGAGCTTTCTCTACGTCAGAATTTAAATGTTGAGCTAAGATTAAATTATCTTTCACTTTAGCTAGACTGAAGTTTACTTCACTTGCAATAGAAGGCTGCGCATCGTTTTGAACGTCAGTGGGACCCCTTTCTTCTTCTTGGGGTACTCCATCTGTACCAGAAGGTCTTCCGGTAGGCTTGCTAACTTCAGCGGCATCTCCTGTTTTTGCTCCGCCAATAATAGGCTGATACAAGCCTTCGTCCCTTAACTCTTTGAACTTTCCTTGGGATTCTACGGATTCCTCGGAATTAGGTAATCTACCTGTTTCCATAGCAGAGATACCTTCTTCAGCGGTTAGTAATCCTAACTCTACAAGTCTCGTATAAACCTTTGCATATGAAAGATCATCTTTTAAATCAATATCCTGAAATTGTGGAACTGGATAATTTTTAAAACCTAGTTGCCTACAAATCCTTTTAATCTCTGGCATTAAGAAATCAGAGATAAATGTTTCTCTTGCTTGTTTGAGTCTTTCTATAAATACTTTTACTTTAATGCTAGCGTTAGCAAACTTCTCGTCTTCTCCAAGTAAAATGTTATTTAAACCGATTCTAATATCTCTATCGAAGATTTCGTACTTTTTGGAATCAAGTAACTGTGCAATATTAGGAACTACAAATTCTGCCTTCGTAGTATAATCCGCAATCAAAACTCTACCAACAGACTCATTGGCGAATAAATTTTGCATGGCTTCTAAATTCTTTTGGTTAACTCCTCCCTTTTCAGGCTCGGTTCCCATTGTCACCAAAAGTATGGCTTGTTGCATAGTTCTTGCTATAGCCATATCTATTTTCTTTATTTCGTACTTAGCATTAATGTCCTCCAAAACAGGATATCCCATTGGGACAGCGAAAGGCTCGTAGTCTTGCTTCTTGTAAAAGATTCCCATAAATTTATCTGGATTTAATGGAATCATAACCCTTGTACTTTTACCCTCTAACTGCTTCTTCGTGGAATCAGGAAGATTCTTAATCATTTCGATTTCTTCCTCAGACTCTGGATTTCTTAATCTATGGAGTTCATAGTTACTTACGATCTTTGAGTATCTACCAGTAGAAAAAGACAAAGAGCCCGTTAATCTAACATCTGCTGGGTTTAAAACTATATAACTAGTTGGAATTTCTACTTTGGCTGCTAATGATTGATTTGCTGAACCACCAAACGTTTGAGTTATTTTTCTGAGGTCATCTTCTTGTAAGGTTGACTCAAATCTATAAATAAATACATTTCCAGATCGATAGTATTCTCTGAAAAATTTATCCATAAAAGACTTTAGATTCATCTTCTTGAAAAGAGCCTCTAAAAATCTTCTTGATTTTTTACTTCCTCCCTTTAGAAAAACATCGCTAACAGAAAACTCTGTCATTAAGTCTATGGTGTTTCTGAAAACAGAAAAATTATAATACGCTTTTTGACACAGAGCTACAGCCTCCTCTACGTCGATGGCGTCTACTCCGCCTTGTTGATATTTTGAACCCGTAGAATATTTCCATGGAACAAGCCCGTCTTTAATATTCTTAAATCTGTCTGATCGTACGATAGTGCTAGCCGCATTTCTCCTTGTTCTTGTGCTAGCCGTGGAAGACTCTGAAAAATCAGCCATTAAAGGCTTAGTCTCTTCTGCGTCTAAAAGCTTACCCTTTTTTTCATTAGTGGTTCCTTTTGAGACATTTTTCCCAGTTGTATTCTTTTTAGAGTTCATTTCAATTAAATTTACTTAATATATTACACAAAAATTAATTGTGCGTCAAATATAAAAAATAAATCTTAGAAACTACTTAAAGCTACAGACCGCCAAGTGTTATCGCTAACACAAATATATAGGGTGCTGGAGTCAAATCTAATTTCTCCGCGTTTACCTACAGCGTTCGAGTCAACTGGGTGAGAGCCTGTAAAATCAACCTGAATCCCAGAACAAGCAATAAGACCATTTACTATCAAATCTCCAAACGTAGAATCTGTTGGATATTTGTTGATACCAACCTTTCCAGCGGTTCCGAGATAACTATGGTCATAAGCCGATATTTTAGCTTTGCTTACGCCCCCAGCTTTTACATATATATCTGATCCTTGACCCGCTGAGTTATGATCGAGTAGAATACCGCCTCCTCCATATTCATCTCTAAAATTAGCTCTGCCTGATACATCTAAAGGATACGAAGGAACAGTATTTGAAGGAAGATGTAATCCTACATTTCCTAAATCTCCATCTATGATAACTTGAAGGTCTTGATTTTCTTTTCTAATGATAAAATCATCATTAGTTCCATCTACATACATATAGGCAGCTTGCCCACCACCTTTCTGACTTTCTAAAATGCCAGTTTTATCTATTAGAAGATTGTCTTTAACATGAACTCTATTTTGAGAAGGCTCATATAAGAAATTAGCAGAGCCAGCTTGAATGCCTCCGTTGTTGTATTGAAATTCGGTATCTAATCCGGCGGCGGTATTGCCAGCGCCCGGAGCGCCTTGTGGTCCAGTTGGGCCAGTTATGGATAATCCATCTGGACCAGTAGGTCCGGTTACACCTTGTCCATCTGCTCCCGTTGAACCTGTAGCTCCTGCTGGCCCTGTGCCTCCTGTTGGACCTGTAAACCCTCCTCCCATTGGACCAGTGGGGCCAGTAATAGACGACCCATCGGGTCCAGTAGGACCAGTGCTAACTGGGCCAGTAGGTCCAGTTTCACCCGGCGATCCTACTACTTGTATACCAGCGTCGATGATATCTTGAACATAGCCAGATATATCTCCTTTGTTTAACTGGTGAATTCTTATTTTATTTTCTGCCATTTTCCTAAAAAATATTACACATTAAGGTATCATAATGGGATTAAAAGTATCATTTAAAGATTCTTTATCTACTTTCATTATATCATAATAACATTTTAATGCCCAATTTGCTAACATAAGTGTGGTATAATTATCTTTTCTAGCCCTATTCACACTTGTAGAACGTTTTAGGTGTTGGGGAAGATCAAACGTCTGAGTACCCCGCGCCGTGCTTTTAACTTCAACCAAAGCGCATTGTTTTTTTGTAGAGTATACTAGGTCATCTTGAGTTTCGATTAAATCTAACAGATTCTCAGCTCCGGTATATTTTATGGGTACAGCTAGACTAGTTTGCCTATTAAATTCTGAAGCGTTAGCGATAGTCTTAGAGGCAAACCAAATCTTCTTGTGGTCAATACAAGCCTGTAAATGCTCGTTTGCTTTCCTTAGCCAATCAGAACCAAAAATTTGCTTAAATACAATCTTACCTGATTCTTTATTGTACTCCCTACGAACTCTTCTGGTTTCTTTCGAATACTCTACACCCTCTTTGTTACTGTCAAAATTGAAGAAGTCTAGATTTAGATTTGAATTACTAAATAGCTCTGATTCGTTACAGCTATCTATAAATTGAAAACCCGCATTATCAATGCATATCATTTCAATATTAAAATTAGTAACAATATAATACAGATAATCAATATGATCTTTTAAATCTCCACCAGCAACTGCATAGCTGTGAACCAAGATTCCCTGTTGTCTATTCTCGTCTATTTCTAATAGAGACATTGCAAAAAAGTCTGAGCTGGGACTATTGGAAAATGATGGGTCAATTCCAAGTATATATTTTTTATCCGCCGCCCCTTTAACTAATGAAGAAGGAAGCTCTCCATCTGGAATGGTACACTCGTGCATTTTCTTTGCGCTAAAGTAAGAATCACTACCATCGGTAAATTGAGCGCAGTACTCTCGCTGAAAAGAAGAGTTCGATGTTCCCCCGCTACTTCTAGCCTCTTCAATAATTGTTGTATCTACCATATCAGAAGGTAAAGATTCGTATCCCATTTGAGAGATAAAATAAGATGAGTCTCCCGCTTCTTCGGGTTTATAAATTTTTTGAGTCCAATCTTTGTAAGTTTTATATAAATTTTCAAACGTATAAGACGCAGAAGAAAGGGCTACCATCTTAGAATTATTCTCGAAGATCATTCTGTCCTTTTCTTCCATTTTTCCCTGTTTAATTAATTCGTCTTCTATTTCTCTCACTTTAATTCTCTCTGCCATATCTTGAGGAGCAACCAAGAATGGCATAAGTACAGTTTTTATAGTCTCCTCTGGAAGAAGTAGATACTCGTCAAGTACCAAAACATTAGCGCGGAAACCACGAATTTTTTCTCCCGACAACGGAACTGCGGTTATAGAGCCGCCATTGATTTGCCATTCATATTGATCATTTCTTTTTGATGGCCTCATCGAAAAAGCCTGAGAAAGAAGTTCGGCTCCTTTGCTCTGGACCATTTTTTCTAAATTTTGGAATATAAATCGAGCAGTACGAAAAGTAGGACCTGCTATTAAAATTTTAGTTCCCGGATTAAAAATACACTGCAAGAAACAAAATACAGAAGATATAAAAGTCTTACCACAACCACGACCCCAAACACACATCGAAAAGTTTTTGTTTAACATTCCTTTAAGTGTTACTTCTTGAAATGGAGCTAATTTTATACCTGATATTAATTCTGTAGTAAAAGAAAGATTATTCCTTAAAAATTTAGCTAAAGATATTCTCGCTTCCTTCTCATCTAAAGAGCCCTCTATTTTTAGCAGCTCTTTATTTACGTCCTCTACAGGATCAATAAACTTTTCGTTAGCGTACCACATATTAAATTCCTTTAGTAATGAAAATCACACTATTTGCTGTTTTTTCAAATGGAGAGGCATAATCAAAGTCAAAACCTTTTTCATCACTTATTAATTCCCACTGCGGACTTCGCTTTGGGTTTTTTTGCCAACGGCCTCTTTTTACGTAAAAAAAATAGTTAAACTTACTTAAGTTTTCTTTTGCCATCTTGTCTAACTCTAGGTTATAACCTATAGGCCAAGTTATAAAACATGATTTGCTATCTTTATAAATTTTATCTAACACATTAAAAGCTAAAGATTTATTTTTTTTCCCAATCCAATCCCCAAGTCCTATGTGTTCTATTGTGGATATACTAAGTACGTTTTTATCTTTATAGTCGTAATTTTCTGCAAACGAGCGGGAAGTGGCATATTTGTCTACAGGGTCTACGATCTCGTGGTTTGAATGTACATAGTATGGAGTAACCGCCCCTATCTCGACTAAGTCCCCCTTCGTTAAATCCATATATCTTAAACCCAAAACTATCTCTACCGCTCTTTCATTGGTTAGAGTATTATTGTGGGGATGTTTAAAGTAGTATATTAATTCTGTATTCATTTGTGTTATAGTCTTCCCGTATCATATGCTAGTTGTAAATCTATTTTTTTATGAACGCAGCCAGAAGTAAATATTTTTTCTATAACTCTAGCAGATTCTCTTTTTCCGTCTACGAATAAAAACTGTATAGTAGGAAATTTTTGACTCAAACTCCTGACTCTATGAAAAATAAACTCTGGCGTAGCTTTTACTTTACTGTATACTTTTCCGCCATGATTTTTTCTCTGATGATTAAAATAAAGAACATTTGATAATTTTTGCTCTATAATAACTATTAAGTTTGCCTCGTCATCTACAGACCGTTGTATTTCGCGCACGAAACGCTCGTATCCGCCGCTTATGGTCGCTAGGAAGTCTCCTACTGCCTTACGCTCAATAAACGCCTTACACGAAGCCTCAGAGCTACTAAACGCATAGTCTCCATAGTCTAGCTTTATAAGTTTTACGTTTCTTTTAAACTTAAGTGGCCTTTGTTCTCTAGTGTCTATTAAAATTTCATATTCTGGCTTTTGCCATTCTGAGCCGACAACAATCTCATTAAAGTTTTGATGTTTATTTTTAAAACCTAACTGCTTACATAACTTATAGTAATCACCAAAAATTTCATTGTAATATTGAATAGGTGGAAAAATAAGAGAACGTAGTTCTGATTGCGATGGAGAATAAACTAATTCTTTCTTTTCTTTTCTTCTGATAAGGATTTCCTTACAATATTTTTTAACTTCCTCTGTATCTGAGTTCTTAAGCCACATCCTAAGGTTAGTTCTCGAGTTAAAGTCTGCCTCGAAATATTGTTCTTTGTTTTTGAATTTGATGATTTTTCCATCGTACTTATCATATCTGGGGAATTGACTTTGGTAATACTCTACCATTCTCATCTTATGAGCTTTTAGATGAGAGTGAAGCTTTCTGTCCGTTTCGAACTCTTTACCACAGATTGCACATTTAACCATTTAACGCTTCGTCCTCTCCTAGTCCTAAAATGCGACATTTGATTTCGTCCATTGACGACAATCTCTCGACCTCTTCCTTGATGACTTCTTTTTTCATCTCGGCTAGATGAATCATTTTCTTTCGAGATTCTTCATCTTTCCACGCTTGAACTAAATTAAGAATGCTTGCGTTTTCTTTAATCTGTTTACTAAGCCTATCAGAACGCTTTTCCTTTAAGTCTCCTAATAGTTTTTGTTGTCTATTAACAGATTGATTGTATTCAGTTTCGACCTTTCCTATTACCTCTACCAAAGACATAGACGCTCTTCCATCTGAGTCTTCAACTATAGCGTCTAACATTGCTGTTAAATGTTCTTTTCTTCTTTGTATATTTGCCGCAATAACCACCTCGGAAGATAAAACTATATATTGGTCAACTTCTTCTTGGGTTAAATCAGGTTTATCATAAGTATAACGAATAAAACTAGACTCAAACAAATCTCTATCGTTTTGCGTTTCATAATTATTAATTTGATGATTAAATCGATAAGTATGCATATAACCTATCAATGCTTGAACTCCCGCTTTTTCTTTCGATTTTAAATTATTTTCTTCCAAACCATCATGAACGTATTTGTTAATCCTCTGAGTCATTCTGAGCTCTGTTTTGGGAGCCTTGTATTCACTAGACTGAGGAACCTCTTCGGCTGGAGTTTGATAAATTACTTTAGAGTCTAAAGAATCTACATATTCAGAAACCGCCCTAGCTTCTTGATTTAAATTTGATATTTTGTTATTTTTAAAGATGATTCTAGCTATTTCCACTGGAGACATCATTCCAGCGTTGTTAGAAATATATTCTTTATGATCTTCTGTTAGCTCTATTTTTTCTTTAGGTTTATATACGTGAGCTCCATCAGCAACAATTTCACGAGTAGATAAGAACTTCTTTACGGCTCTACCTTGTTTAGTTCTTCCGTCGTATTCATTATCTGGATACGCTACTCTAATCAGCTCTAAAAGAGACGGAGGATTATCTGGTCTATCGTTCCACTCTTTGAGGATAGCTAATTTTTGCTGATCTGATAGTTCTTCGCTCATGTTAAAATATATCTATATCTCCGTCGCCCATTAATTTTTTGACTTTAGATATTATGGTTTTTTGTATATTCTTTATTTGCTTATATCCCGGACTTCTATTTTTTTCTGATGTTTTGTAACCCATTTTTTTCGCTGTTTCTTTTTCTGATAAATTTTCTATGTATAAGAAACTGTATACTTTCCATTCTAAAGGTCTAAGGGTCTCTTTCATCTTTTTATGGATTTTTTCAATATTAGATGGTAAGTCTATTTTGCTATAAGATAGATTAAATACTTCTTGTTGATGGTTTTCTAAAGGCACAGGTATTTTGATGTCGTAAGCTACCTTTTTTGAAAGTTCCCAGTTTTTATATAGAGGACAGTCGGAACATTGTTTTTCGTAAATTCGACATAAGTCTTCCCCTTCTGCTGCGTCACACCTGAGACAAGGCCTCGAATAATTACCGTAGTTGTTTCTTATTAAGTTTTTAATTTGGTTAGATATGATTCTATTTAACCATGGAGCTAGAGGTTTTACCGGGTCATAGAGATGCCACTTCTTAAATATATGTATCCTTATAATTTGAGATACATCTTCGAAATTCATCCAGTTTATCGCACTGAGATTCCACTTGTTTTTTCTTTTTGCTATCTCAGCATCAATCTCAGTAATAAAATCTTCGAATTTAGGTTTTTTCTTCCTCCTCCCCACTGTAAAAAGTCCCTTTGCAGAAACTGTTAGTTTTATTTATTTCTCAGGCTTCCAGCTTCTTTTTTCCAATTGTCTAAGAACTGTTCTTTGGAAATAGATTCGTCTGGAATTCTGGTATATTTTTTTGCCTCTTCTGAAGATGGAGGTTGAAGCCCAACATCTCCAACGGTAAGCTTGGGTTTCTCTGCGTGGCTAATTTCGAAGTCCAAATTTTTTAAGTTGGGTAAGGGTTTAGACTCTTCTTTTTCTTCTACTACCTCTTGCTCTACAACCACTTGCGTTTGAGGCGTGGGCGTAGAAGCCGTGGAGACAAGCGAACATCCGCACTGTTGACAGAACTTTGGCTTGTCCATCGTGTACTCCATCTTATACCCGCAGCTATGACAAAAAATTTTCACCTTATAATTCATTATAGTTACACAAAAAATTAAATTATAATATTTTTTTCAATAAAAATGGGATTTTCCGCTTTTTCTATTGTAATTATATATAGGGAGGTTACGCAAATGCCCACAAAAAAGAAGAAAAAGCAGAATTTTACCTTTAAAAACACTCAAGGAGTAGAATACGAAATTTTCTTTAAAAAACCTAATAGTAAGTATTATCAAGACACAGACGGATACTGCCACGACCCTAAAGAAAAAGACCCTAAGATTTATATAAATCCTTATTTAACTAAACAAACAGAGTTAAATACAATAGTTCACGAAATGGCCCATGCATTCTTCTGGGACAAACCCGAAAAAGATATTTTTGCCTACGCTAACGCTGTAAGCAGAATGTTATACACTCACCAAAACTGGAGAAAGATAGAGACCGATAGCTATGAACGCGAAAAAAAGAGCTCAAATGATCAAGGAAAAACTGGAAGAGATAATGAGACAAACATTTTATGATTGTAAGTCTTCAAACTCTGAAGTAGCTGCCAAGGCTAGTTATATAAACACTCTAGCTCATCAATGTTGCAAGGAAGTGGATAGATTAATTAGTCATTCAAAAAAAAATATGAAAAATGAAAAAGAGTCTAAAATGTATAAGCCTGTAGATAAAGGAAGCCTTTACTAATCTTTTTTAAGCTCTTTCAACTTTTTAATTAGGAACTTAACTAGTTCCGACCTCATAATATCTTCTTCTGTAAACTCGAACGTTCTAATCCCCATTTGGCTAGATTCTTCGTCTCCGAACAAATCGAACATATCTTTAAAGGCGCATTCGTGTGAACGCAAGTCTGATTGCATAGGATCAGCTAAAATGAAGCATCTACTGTGTTTGCCCATTCTGGTCAAAACAGTAGTTATTTCCTTAGCAGAACTATTTTGAACTTCATCAAAAATAATGCACTTGTTGGTCCAGTTCATTCCGCGAGCGAAATTAACGGGAAACATGGAGATGCGTCCCTCTTTTTCTAATTTATCTACTCTTTGTTCAGATAATAATTCCTCTAATTTATCTATAAAAGGTAAATTATAAAATTTTAATTTATCTTCAGCAGAGCCCGGTAAATAACCTAAACGTGCATCAGATGATTCTACCGCGCTTCTTACATACATCATATCTGAGATGACTTTTTTATTGAGTAGCTGTAAGCCACAGTAAACAGATAAAAGCGTCTTAGAAGTGCCAGCAGGGCCATTAACAAACACAACACGAGTATCATCAGCTAACGCTAATTTAAAGAATTGTTTTTGTCTGTCTGTCCAAGGAAATTGCTTAACTCTTAAAGTAGTTTTTAATGGATTTGGATTTTCAAAATCTTCTTCCGAGGATATTGCGTCTTGTATCTCAGCAGCAAGTTCGCGGGCAGTGAGATCATCTTTTAATTGGCGCTGAGTGCGCTTTTTGCTTTTACTCATTAGAAAAATGCAAGTTTGTTTCGCTTACATATTTAATTACACTATCCAAAATAACAATTATAAAATATTTTTTGCTTTTCAAGTACATTTACTACCGGAGATATAGTATAAGGTATAGAACCGCTCTTTAAAAACTTACTTAAAATCGCGCTATTAAAATTAACAGACGGAGTTTCAATTACCTTTTCTTTTGTTTTGTTTAATAGATGAAACACTCCTCCGTATTCGTATCTCCAATGAGGAGATAGATTAAAAGATACAAATAATTTAGCTCCTTTAATATTGTCTTGTTTAATACCGGAAAAATAGCCGCGTTTATATTTTACTACGTGACTTTCTAAAAGTTTTAGTTGTTCACCATAAATAGAAGAAAGGAAAGATAAGCAATGACTGCTATTTAAAAATTCAACTAGCTCAGATAGTACATCAGACCTATTATTAACTCGTTTATCTGCAATGATGTCTGTTCTCTCGTAAAAGAATGAAAATTCACCTTTTGAGTTGTGTTCGTGAGCTTGTTTCAAGAAGTTATTGATTTTATTATCATATTTAGCTTTAAATAAACTTTCTGCGTTAGGAGCAGGTTTTTGTTTTGTTTTATTTACGCCATTTGTATGATCTCTAAAAAAATACTTCCAAGATGTATCATTTATATTTTTAATTTCTTCAGCAATTTCTCCAACTACATTTGGTCTGAAAAAATCTTCAATAGATATAGCACCGGATTGACTTTCTCTGAATTGTTTAGAAATTTCTTCTACTTTTGGCCTTGTAGATTCATAAAGCATGTCTTGATTGACATTGATAGACGGCCTTTCATGTAGCTCTTTCCAATCGTTCATTTATAATAGATAATACCGTAAAATGTTAATCTTCTCCAAACTTTGATTCAATAATTTCAGATAAAATCTCTACTGCCTCTTCGGAATCCTTTCCAATGGCTTTAATTTCTAAAAATTGACCTTGTGCGGCGGCCAAAGTCATCAATCCTATGATACTTTTACCATTGATGGTTATTTCGTCTTTAGTTAGATAAATTTCAGAGTCGAAAGCGTTAGCCGCTTTCACCAGCGTTGCCGCTGGTCGAGCATGAATGCCTTTCTTGTTTAAAATTTTAACCTTTTTCACAGTAATTTTATCTTTTTTGTTCACTTTTATGTTTTTCTTTGAAAAGATATAAAAATGTCATCTGATCTATTCTTACATCTGGTTAGGTCTGTTGCGTTTATTATCCCATATCAGTTAAAGGATTGCTAGAGTCCAATAGACTTTCCATAGTAGTATATACACTATTGCTCATGATATATTAATAGGTCTATATATGAAAAGGCTCTAGATTAAATATAGGTCCGGGGATTTTTTCGGGTTTGCATATTACTAGGTTCGGTAAAGGCGCGGAGATTGAAAAGTACCCCCTCCCTACCCAAACACAGAGCGCATTGTCAAGATGTTTTGAAAAAGGGGGGGTTGTTTTGATTATTTGGTTTACCGTAATCTATAGAATTTATGATTTTCGATAATAGAAACTGGCTTTTTGCCTTTTGTCCAGTAGTTGTGTTCTTTAATATGACAATAATGGTCGGCTTGCTTTATGAAGTTGGTGTCAACTCTGTTTATGTTAATTGCAAGCATCTTTGCATAGCGAACTAGCTCTGTATTAGTCTGCATGAGTTGTCGCACGTTACTGCGGTTGATGTCGTCCCACTTTACGCGCTTGTGTTGTGTCCAGTAGTCGAACTGACTATCTTGTAAGCATACCCTTGCTGCTGTGCTAGGGTAACTCTTTAATTCTACACGACGTTTGATAATACAAGCGACAGCATACAATCCCGCCTTCCCCTCTCCCCTCGCTTCACCGAGTAGAGTTTGGGTAATGACGTTCTGTTCGTGGGTTAGTCCTTGCCCATGTGCCAGACAACCAAGGCCGAGAAGGCCACCAATAATATAGTAATAAACATTCATGGCCCTGCTTTCTTTAGTGGTGGGCGTTGAATGCTGCTTCGCATTCCTCATCGCTTGGA